>JAABUU010002741.1_pt1 | contig 24257 bp, 30 predicted proteins | sample 5559301 | NCBI WGS metagenome assembly JAABUU01 (sample SAMN10711884, study PRJNA513360) | rock metagenome | isolation source: Antarctica rocks | place: Antarctica: Victoria Land, Richard Nunatak white | reverse complement strand
TACCGTGGTCACCACGCCTGCTGGCGTGCCCAGTGAGACTGTGCTGGCCACGACGGCAGGCGTGGTTCCGGTTATCCCGGCACCAGTAGTTCCGGTTCCGGCACCAGTGGTTCCCGTGATCCCGGCACCAGTCGCCCAGGTTCCGGCACCAGTGGTTCCGGCACCAGTGGTTCCGGTTATCCCGGCACCGGTAGTTCCGGTGGTTCCCGTGATCCCGGCACCAGTCGCCCAGGTTCCGGCGCCAGCGGTTCCGTTCATTCCGGCACCGGTCGCCCAGGTTCCTGGACCAGCGCAGGCATCGCCGGCGCAGGACAGTGCTGGTGCGGGCAACTTCGCCACCCCCAGCGGTGCTGGTGCGGCAAGCATCGACACCGGTAACCCAGGAGGTTCCGGTCCCAACATGGGCCTGATCTACCTGGGTGGGGTTCTCGCCCTCGCCGGAGCGGCCGGACTCACCACTGCGGTGGTTCGTCGCCGACGCGGTACCGCGGAGCCCATCTCCACTGATGAGTGAGCGAGGGTTCGCTAGCTGAACCCGAAACGTGAAGGGCCGGGCTCCGGGGTCGACCCCAGGGGCCCGGCCCTTCACGTTTCACAAGCACTACCCAGCATCATCCAACGGAAGGCTGAGCGAGCCGATGCTTCTGGACAGGACCACCGCAGGTGCGCCCACGCCGCCGTCCGGGACGCGCGCAGTCCGCCCGCGCCACCGGGTGTTTCGATGGGTGCTGGCCCTGTTCTGTGTGGTCGCGGTTTCCGCGGGTGTGGTGCTCGTCGTCGCCGGGTTGCAGCCACACCCGCCACCCCCGGCCCCCTCGGCGCAGCACCCGTTCGCCCTGTCCCCATCCCAGGCACAGGCCCAGGCCGGGGACCCGGGGGGCGCCGCAGGGTCGGCCGGCACCTCGAAGCCGCGCACCCCGGCCTTGCCGAGCGTCCTGGTCCCCAACCATCTCTACATCCCCTCGCTGGGGGTCAACGCCCCGCTCGACCCGGAGTCGATCACCAAGGAAGGCGACTTCGTGGTACCCCCCAACGTCGCCAGGGTGGGTCTCAGCAGCGCCGGGGCCGCGCTGTCCGCGCCGGACGGGACCGTGCTGGCCGCCGGGCACGTCAACGACTACAACCAGGGCAACGGCGCGCTGTACCAGCTGTCCACGATCCAACCCGGCGCCCTGGTCGTGGTCACCGGCAACAACGGGGCACCGACCAGGTGGGTGACCGACGCCTTGGCGAACGTGAACAAGTCGGTCCTGCCGCAAGACATCTTCGACGCCCACGGACAGCGGCGCCTCGTCCTGGTCACCTGCGGCGGCAAGATCCTCACCCTGCCCAACGGTGCACACACCTACGCCGACAACATCGTGGTGTCCGCGGCACCGATGTAACCAGCTTCTCCCGGCTTTCGCGGGTGACGGCCACCTCGCCGGACACATGATGGGTATGACCACCAACCCGGACTTCGCGGTGAGCGAAGCGCACATCCAGTTCTGGGGCCTGCTCATCGCCTGGCCGCTGCTCATCATCGGCGTCATCCTCGTCGTCGCGATCTGCTGGCATTCCGACCGCCAGGAGGCACGCGAGCACCACCGCAAGGAAGGTTCCCGATGAGCGCCGCGCCGCACTTCGCTTCCGGACGGGGCCGCTTCGGGCTCACCGAGTCGGAGGTGTACTACGTCACCGACGCCACCGGTGACACCGGACCGGCTGCGGTGAGGTCGCTGGCCGCCGGCCTCCGGTGCGTCGTCGAGCTCACGACACACGGCTCGACTCGTCCACCCGTACCCGGTCCCCCCGATGCGCGCGGGATCTCGCAGGTCTGCATTCCGCTGGAGGACGTCCCCGTCGTGGCGGTCACGTTCAGCGACGGCGCTGTGGTCCGCTGCGCGCCGCACCACATGTTCATCCTCGACAAGAGTTCACGTCTCGGGGTTCACGCCGAGGCCCTGGAGATCGGTCTGTGGGTGTTCCTGCCGGTGTACCCGACGGTGGCTGCGGCGCTGCGGTGGTACGTCCACCGTGATCCGCAGCCACCGCGGCGATGGGCGGTAGGTCCGCCTTACGTCAGGAACCCCGATCGCGGTGGTCTCCGGTGGTTCACCACTCACTCCGAGGCCCTCGAGCACGCACGCCGACAGGGGCAGTCGCGGTGAGCGCCGCACCGCAACGCTGCGAGCTGACCGAGCTGCTGGTGGATCAGTGCGCGTGCCGATTCCACCGCGCACCAGTGCCACCGCCACCGCCGGAAATCGTTGCCCGCTTCACCGCCCACTTCGACTCCCGGTGCGCGGGCTGTGGCGAGCAGATGCAGGAAGGCGACCGGATCGCCAAGACCACCGACCACGACTACCTCTGCGGGAAATGCTGGTGAGCGCCACGACGAACACCACTGCCACCTCGGACCCGGTGCGCCTGTACCCAGGGACACACACCGCAGCCAGCGGACAGCTTTGTTTGTTGGAGGCCGCCGCGGTGCTCGCCGGGGAACCACTCACCGACCACCCGCGGTGCGTGTCACCGATCGTGTGCGTTGTCGGTATCCGGCTCAACGACCTCGCCACCCACCGGCAACGGCAGACCCTCACCCGGTTCCTTTCGAACCTGGTGGGCACCGCCGGCGACGGCAAGGAGGAGCACCGACGGTGGATGGCGCTGGATCATTCGGTGCGCACGGTGTGGCCCCGCTGGGTGGACCGGCTCGGGATGGGAGAGGAAGCCGCCGCGCTGCGGGGGCTGGCGCCGATCACCGGGGAACCCGTCTACTGCGCGGCCCGCCCACTGGTCGCTCCGGTCATCGACGAGCTCACCCGGCTGCGCACGCGCCGCCGGGACGGTTCCAGTGCTGTGCTGGGCAGCAGTGTCGTGGCTGATCGGGTCGGGTTGGTCGACGCCAGCGTCGTGGCGATCGCCCAAGCGCCGGAGCGCACCGAGTTGGCCGCGGTCGTCGCCCAGATCATCGACACTGCCCACCCACTGCCCGGGTACACCGGGCCCGGGCCGCACACATCATTGCCATGACGACCCGCGACGTTGCGTTGACCATCACCACCGACCAGATTCACAGCTGGGGACTGGTGGGAATCGTGCTGATCGTCCTGGCCGCCGGGTTGGTGATCACCCTGATCAAAAGCGTCGTCGGGCGCACCGTGGGCACCGTCCTGGCGTTGGTCCTGATCGGGGTGCTGTGGCAGCAGCGAGGCAACATCACCGACTCGTTCCGCTCCTGTGACCCCTCCATCCTCGGGTTGCACCTGCAGGTCAGTGATCCTGCCCAGCGTGCGGCGTGCACCGACGTGTTCACCAAGACGCCGGTGGCAGTTCCGGGCGTGCCGCACACATGACGGATATGAGCGCATCAACAGCCCGAGTCTCACCCGGCACCCCCGCAGGCGGCCAGTTCGCCGCCCAAGCCCACGCCGACGGCGGGGTCAGCCTCGACACGGACCCACCCGCCCAGCAGTTGACGCCGGGTTTGACCGACCAGATCGCCGAGCTCACCCGGCAGATCAGTGATTTGACCGATCAGCAGCAGCGGTGTGTGGTGCGGTCCATCGCCGAGAAGGTCCGCCAGGACCACCCGGACGGAGCACGGTTGTGGCTGCGTCAACGCGACGGTGACTACGGCCGGGTTTTCAGCCCCACCCACCTCGACGACGCCAACGGCAACCTGGTGAGCGAGGACTTCGACAGAAAGTGGGCGCCGGGGGACGTCGCCCCACTTGTCACAAACTTGGAGGCCGATGTAGGTCTGTGCGTCGACTGGGACGAGGCCACCGAGGACTACTTCCTGGACGTCCAGGATGGTTTGGGCATGGACGTCTCCCCGACGGTCCGACTCGATGAGGCCGCCCAGGCTCGGGCAGGGTCGATCAATTACCTGACGGACAAGGTCGAGTACCTGCAGCTGCCCCAGGACGCCCTGGACGAGGCGGTCATCGACACGCACAGCCAGGCGGCGGCGGGGCAGGTGAACGGCGCCGGCGCCGAGTTCTCCGACGCCCATGACGAGGCGGAGCGTCAGGCAAGTGAGGTCAACAACGGCGGACCCCGCGCCCAGGTGGCGTACCTCGTCGACTCCTGGGGTGCCGAGGATCTCGACAAGCACCTGACCGGGCTTGGCCGGGACAGGTGAGCAGGCACACCGAAATGCTTCCCGCAGCACCCGTTGGTGGCGCGGAGGACATTCTTCCGCTCCCACCCGTTGATGGGGGCGTGCCCATCAACGTCCGCCTGAGCTACCTCGCGGACCACCACACCGACCCGTTGCTCGAGTTTTACGACGCCCGGTCCAGTGCCACCCGCTACGGCCGCTACGTCGGTGGCTTCCACTTGTCGGCGCTGCGGCGGCGGTACCCAGTCGTTGGTTTGTTGCTGGAGGGCACCGTCCCGGAGTGGTCCATCAGCGGGCCGAACATGGACGCGGTGATGGACTTCGCCGACACCCAGCACGCGGCGAATCTGGTCGCCCCCGTTGTTCGACGCCGAACCTGAGCCACCCGGCTGCCCTGGGTAAGGGTGAAGGGCGCGGGCCGCACACATCCTTGCCATGAGCACCCCCCACTCGCGCGTGTCCGCCGGCGTCCCCACGGGCGGGCAGTTCGCGGCCTCGCGGCACGTCGAGTCGGACGTTGCCCTGGCGGGCGAGCAGACCTATGAGACCCACAACGGTGCGCTGTGCCTGCCGGGTGACGACAACCACGCCCCGATCAACGTGCGGGTGGTGCACCCCGGTGAGCCCTACGGGATGACCAACCTGCTCACCAACGACGGTGACGAGCCACTGGTCGAGTTCTACGACGCGCGGTACCCGCACACCGACCACGGCCAGTTCGTCAGCCGCTACAACTTGTCCACCCTGAACGGGCTGGGACGCGGCAATGGGCTGATGTTGGACGGAGGTACCCCGGAGTGGTCGGTTCGCCCCGACCACATGGAGGTGGCGATGACGTTCGCCAACGTCGAGAACATGAAACGTCAAGGCTTCTCGATGCCCGAGGAGGGTTGGCCGTGAGCGCCCCGATTCGGGTTCCGGCCGGCAACGGGGTGCTCAGTGGCCGGTATGCCCCCTATGTTCACGCGGAGCCGGGGCTGGACCTCGCGGTGCCACCGGCCACCAAGCGCCGCCCCGGCACAGACGACTCGGCGACCCTGCTGGCCCTCGCGGAGATGGACCGGGCGGCCTACGTCCGCCAGGTGGCCCACAACACGCTGAACGACAAGGTCCACGCGGCACTGAGCGCACTGGTGCTGCAGGAGTACCCCACCGCGACGGAAATCCAGCTCGAGTGGGACTCCGGGTGGCGCCGACCCCGCTTCGACTGCGGTGGGGTCCTCGACGCCGACGGCAACGAGCTGTTCTCCGGCGACTCAGACGAGGACGACGAGCTGGGCGAGCGCATCGACGAACTCGTCTGCCTGCTCGACATCAGCCGCCACGACGACACCTGGGAGTCCATCCCCTTGAACACTGCGACAAATCGGAGGCAGCAGCGATGAGCACCTTGAACCGGGCCCCGGCCGGCACCCCCGTAGGTGGGCAGTTCGCGCCGAGCGCCCACGCCGAGACCGACATCTCCCTGGAACCGGGAACACCCCAGACGGTCACCGGCGGGGTGCTGAGCTTGGATGACAACGGCGAGTTCGCCCCGATCAACGTACGTGTGGTGCATCCCGGTGACGCCTACGGGCTCAACAACGTCCTCACCAACGACGGTGAGGCGATGGTCGAGTTCTACGACGCGCGGTACCCGCACACCGAGTACGGGCAGTTCGTCAGCCGCTATCGCCTGTCCACCCTGAACGAACGTGCCCCTGGCATCGGTCTCGACCTGGACGGCGCATACCGGGACTGGTCGGTGACCGGCGACAACTGTGACACTGCCATCGCTTTCGCCACCGTCGAGGTGGCGGAGCGGCGGAACACCGCAGCGAGCACCCCCAGGGCGACCCGTCACTACCAGGCGGACGGCTCCGTGGCGGCCCGAAAAGCCCTGGCCCAGATCAAACGGGACAAACCGCCTTTTGCGGAGCTGACCCTGCAGTACAGCCGCACCAAGAAAAGCGACGATTTTCCGGGCATCCACCCGCCGGAGGGGACGGTGCTGACGGTGACGACCCAATCCGGTTTCTACGGGTTGCCGATCACCGGGGGCCGGGTCGTTGTCCGTGCCCACTCGGCGTTCGGCAACCCGGTGCACATCTCCGGTGGTGACGTGCACATCGTCACCGACGGCGGCGACCGCAAAGTTTCGGTGACGGTCACCCCCGACGATGCGGCGCACCCGCCGAACGTGAGCATCGGGGAACAGGACGCCGCCGATGCAGCCGACCCCGACGTCCGCGCCCGGCTGCGGATCTACGACCAGCAGGCCAACGCCATCATCACGCCGACGGTCCGAGCTGCCAGTTCCGACGACATCCCCACAGACTGGAGAACGTGATGAACGCCCCCAGCAGGGCCCCCGCAGGAACCCCCGTAGGCGGGCAATTCGCCCCGTCCGCGCACTCCGAAACGGACGTTGCGCTGAGCACATTCACTCCCGACGAACTGGTCTCCGACACCCAATGGACGGTGGTGGAGCATCAGAGCGTGGGTGCCACCACCACCGCAACCGTGACCCGCGGCCCCCACGAGAAGCTCAACGTCACCATCGACTACGACTCGGGGACCGTCTCGATGTTCGACGCGCACGGTGACGCCGACGCCCCGCCGATCCGTGAGACGCAGTGGGATGACAGCGAGCCCTTCGACGGTGTGGGCGTGGCCCGGGACACTCTGGCCGCAACGCCCCCGCCGTCCCAACCGCTGACCCCGGCGCTGGCGAAACGCAACGCCCGGGCGCTGGACAATCTGGCGGTGATGTTCCAGGACCCCGAGTGGAGTTCGGGGATGCTGGAGGACGTCGCCGAGCAGGTGGGCGCCACCGGACGGCCGCTGGAGGTCTACGACGAGGACGGTGACTGGGAGATGGCCGAAGGTGATGGGCGCCCCCCGACCGGTGTCCCCGGCACCCCGGAGCACGACCACGCGGTGCTCGACTCGGTGGCGTCCTGGCTGCGCAAACCGGAGTGGAGTGACGGACCCGAGATGTTGGAGAGTTTCGCCGCCGAGGTCGCCTCGACCGGGCGAGACGCCGAGGGTGACGGCAGAACCGGCACCTGGGGTCGGCATTGAACGGGGATCCGGTGACCGCGCCGCGCAACCCTTCGGTGGGCACAGCACTGCTGCTCCGGGAGTTCACCGAGCTCACCGTTCGTCTCGCGCTGAGCAAGGACCAGCTCGCCGGTTTCCTTCAGATCAGCCCGGCTACGGTGCGGGCCTGGACGCGGGATCGCACCGGGTACTACTGGGCGTCTCCCCAGGTCCCCAGCCTGTTCCGGCTGTGCGCCGCGGTGGCGTCGGCGAGGGAGGAGTTCGGCGCGGAGGAGACCAACCGCCTCATCCGGTCGAGCCCGCATCGCCCCGGCGCACCGGGGGCGGACGCCGACGCGTTGAGCACCTTGTTGATCAGAGAAACACAGGTCGCCAGTGTTGCTGTCTTCACGCTGGACGACGGGTACGACTCGGCCACTGCGCTTCCCACCCCGATCGCGGAGCTCGAAGCGGGGGAACGGGAACTGAGCGCCGCGTTGTCCCGGCACCTTCGACGCCCGCGAGGCCCGCACCGAACCTTCAGGTCGGGGTAACCGGCACCGGGAAGGTTGCTCGCCGGGCGCCGCACACATCACGGCCATGAGCACCCCGAATCGTGTGTCCCCCGGTGTCCCCACAGGGGGACAGTTCACCGCCAGCCAACACTCCGAACCCGACATGGATCTGCCCGCACCCGTCGAGTCCTTCGACGAGCGGATCCAACGCGAACGGATCGAAGCCCCGTGGGGGTGGGACAACTTCTCGACCGCCCTCGGCGAGGACGCGGCGCGCGAGCTGTACGACACTCACCGCGGTTCGCTGGGTGCGGCCATGGCCGACCAGCTGAGCGGGCAGCATCGGTGGCCCCGCCGAGACGATCCGTGGGAAGGTACTTCGGCGCGCGACCGGATCCGTGCCGGCATGAACACGGCGGCGGCGCAGCACGGACTCGTCCAGTCCGCTCCCGTACCGGAAGTGCTCGACAGGCATGACGTACCGGACGGGTCAGTCATGCCGGTCGAGCACCCTGCCGTGCAGGGCGGTGCCGTGTTCGACTCGGTGTCGGTGGATGACCAGGTGTTCCACCGACGTCGGGACTCGGTGTTCCCGGGCGAGCCCTACGCGATCCGGTTGCAGGCGAACCGGCCGCTGACCGATGACGAGGCGCGTCACGTTGCCGGGGCGATGGGGTATGCCTACCGCGCCACCGTGGCGGGTGAGCCGCTGGGGATGCCGCAACGGGACACCCCGTACTCCTTCGTCGTTTCCGCGGACACCACGAAGTCCGCCCGCGACGACCTGGGCGTGGCGTTGGAAGCGTTCGAGGACATGCTGCCCACCATGATCGACGAAGGCTCCTCGGTGCGGAAGACGGACCGGGCCGGGGCCGGCACCAAGGGCACCCGCCTGGTGGAGGGGATGCACGATCCGGACCTGGCGTTCGAGGTGTACTACGACGACGTCTACGACGACCGGAAGACGACTGGCTCCTGATGTCCTTCCATCGGGAGAACATCATCCATGGATGGATCAGGTGCTGGCGGCGAGGATCTGCTTGATCGCGGGTTCGCAGGCGGCGAGGAGCTCTCGGCCGATAGCGATGGCGTCGTGGGCGTCGGCGTCGTCGATGACGTTGCCGCGGTACTCGGAGCCGTGGCGGACCTGGCGCAGGTTGCCTGCGTCGGTGACGATCTGGCGTTGGCCGAAGTTGTGGGCGATAGCCCCCGCCGCATGGAAGGTGACGATGTGGGAGCCGGGGGCGTCCTTCGCACGGAGCCCCATCGCGAGGATCAGGGCTGCACAGGTCTTGCGGGCAGCGTCGTAGGCCAAGGTGAATGCACCTTCGGTGTCACCGCTGCTGCGGCCGGCTACTGCGGTGGCGAGGTGCCTGTGAGCCTGCCCGAGCAGGTTGGCGATGACCCCCGGGTCGACGGGGACCGTCTCCAGGGAGCCGTCGGTCTTGAGGTCGGCGAGGGTGCGGCGTGCGGGGCTCACAAGACGCTGGCCGGGACGCGGTTGTCCACCACCTGGAGATGGGGTCTTTGTTGCACCTCCTGCAGGAACCCGGAGTCGTGGGTGTCCCATTCCTGGGGGGTGACGACGGTGATCTGCACGGACATCCCCAGGGTGTCCTCGAGCTCAGCGTTCGCGCGGCGCAGGGCTCGGCGGCCCGGTTCGCCGACAACGACGATGTCGACGTCGCGTGGGGGCGGGCCGGGTTCGCCGTGGTATCGGTGGGCCCAGGATCCGACAATGATCACTTGCTCGATGCCGGGCACATCGGTAAGGGCAGTCGGCACGCTGCGGGCGGGGCCGTAGGCGCGGCCGAGGAGCTGCGCGAGGGCGTCATAATAGGGGCTGGCGGTGTTGGCGGTGACGAGGCGGGTGTGGCCGGCGCGACGCTCGGCGAGTAGCCCGGATTGCACGAGACGGTTGACCTCGCGCAATGTGTTGGGTTGGGCGGTGCCGGCGATGGGGGCGAGGGTGGAGATGGGCTGTTCGCGATCGGGGTTGAGCAGCAGCCACGCCAGGATCCGGGCTTGGGCCTCGGACCGGAAGATGGGGAGCAACGCCGCCGGTGCTGTAGTCACACATCGTATTATGTCATACGGTTTAGATATTCTCTGGTGAACTCGCCAGACCGATCCGACCGTCGTGTAACGCGCGCGTGTTTCGATGCTCACCGTCCCTCGGCTCGTCACTGAGCCGCCCTGGATAACTCCTCGGTGAGGCGACGAACGCACTCGCCGAGGACATCGACGTGAGCCCGCACACACCAGACCGGTACGCCCTACCCCGACCTGTCTGGAGTACCTCCGTATGCGTTCCAGTCTCCGCCGCATTCCTCGAGCTGTTGCCGGCGTCGCCGTCCTGGCCGCGGGGCTCAGCGCCACGGCCGCCCCCGCCTTCGCCACATCCGCACCCGCCCTCGCCATATCCGCCGCTGCGCACTCCCAGGCGACCACCTCTCCTACACCAGCTCCGGCACCGGTGTCCGGTCCCATCACCCACCCCGACGCGGACAGCATGGGATCCACCATCCGTGCGCACGAACCCGCAGCACCACCCGGAGCGTCCGGAATATCCACGAACGCTGTCGCCAACCAGCCGCAAGGCCTGGACGTCAGCGCGTACCAGCCCAGCATCGACTGGAACGCCGCCGCCGCGAACGGGGCCCGTTTCGCGTACGTGAAGGCCACCGAGGGCACCGGGTACATCAGCCCCCAGTACGTCAACCAGTACACCGGCTCCTACAACGCCGGACTGATCCGGGGCGCTTACCACTTCGGGTTGCCCGACCGCACCACCGGTGCCGACCAAGCCAACTACTTCGTGAGCAACGGGGGTGCCTGGTCCGGTGACGGATTCACCCTGCCCCCGATGCTGGACATCGAGTACAACCCGTACGGGCCCACCTGTTACGGGCTGTCCGGTACGCAGATGGCGAACTGGATCCGGGACTTCTCCGACACGGTGAACGCCCGCACCGGTCGCTACCCGACGATCTACTCCACCCGCGGCTGGTGGGACCAGTGCACCGGCTCGGACACCACCTTCGGTGCCACCAACCCGCTGTTTTTGGCCAACTACGCGAGCACCCCGGGGACCATGCCCGCCGGGTGGGGCTACCAGAGCATCTGGCAGTACTCCGACGCCGGCACCTTCCCCGGCGACCAGGACGTGTTCAACGGGGACATGACCGCGCTGCGGACCTTCGCCGGCAACACACAAACCCCAATCGACCAGCGATATTCCGCCCTCGGCGGGGTCAACTCCTTCCTCGGGGCGCCGACGGACTCCGAGCACGCCGTCGGTAGCGGAACGGTGCGCGACTACCAGGGCGGGTCGCTGTACAACTCGGCGGCCACCGGGACGCACGAGGTGCACGGCGCCATCCGGGACCACTTCAACGCCCTCGGTGGGCCAGCCGGCTTCCTCGGCTACCCCATCACCGATGAGTCCACCACCCCGGACGGGGTGGGCCGCTACAACCACTTCGCCAACGCCGGATCCATCTACTACACCCCGAAAACCGGGACCCACGAGGTGCACGGTGCCATCCGGGACCACTGGGCCGCCCTGGGCTGGGAAGCCGGCCCGATCGGGTACCCCACCACCGATGAGTCCACCACCCCGGACGGGGTGGGCCGGTACAACCACTTCACCGGCGGGGACGGGGCATCCATCTACTGGACGCCGAAAACCGGTGCCTTCTCGGTGCACGGTGCGGTCCGGAACCACTGGGCTGCCCTGGGCTATGAGACCGGACCGATGGGTTACCCCACCACCGACGAATCACCCAGCGCCGACGGGGTGGGCCGCTACAACGGATTCACCGGCGGTGACGGTGCCGCCATCTACTGGAGCCCGGCCACCGGCGCCCAGTCCGTGCACGGCGCGATCCGTGCCCGGTGGGCGTCCTTGGGGTATGAGAACGGGGCCCTGGGGTACCCGACCAGCGACGAGTTCGCCATCCCCGGCGGGCGGCGCAACACCTTCCAGCACGGCTCGATCACGTTCAGCAACGGGACCACCCAGGTCGGCTGACCGCGGCTCGTCCCGCGGCGCAGAGCCCACCACCTTTGGACCAACCCAGACCCCGCTGAAACATCGTCAGCGGGTCTGGGGAAACGGAGCGCAACCTCATGCGACACCACACAAGACTGGCCGCCCTGGCCGTGCTCGGACTGACCGTGCTCGGACTGACCGTGCTCGGACTGACCCCGGCGGCCACCGCCACCGCCGCACCACCGCCGGGTGGCCCAGCGCACGTCAACGACGGCAACAACGACTTCAGCCATCACGGGCACCAACGGGTGTGCACCGACAAACCCGGAAACAACCAGGGCAGCTGCGGGGCCATCATCGACACCTCCGTGGCCGGACCGCTGGCCGTGGGGGCGGTGGCGCCCAGCGGGTACTCCCCCGGCGACCTGGCGGCCGCCTACAACCTGCCGACCGGGGCGGGGGCCGGACGCACCATCGCCATCGTGGACGCCTTCGACCTGCCCACCGCCCAGAACGACCTGAACACCTACCGGGCGCAGTACGGTTTGCCGCCGTGCGGGCCGGGATGCTTCACCAAGGTCAACCAGAACGGGGGCGCCGCGCTGCCACCGACGGACACCGGGTGGGGCCAAGAAATTGCGCTGGACATGGACATGGCAGCAGCAGCATGCCCGAATTGCCGCATTCTGCTGGTGGAAGCAGCATCGACATCGCTGGACGACTTCGGGACGGCCGTGAACACCGCGGTGCGCCTGGGTGCGGTGGCCGTCTCCAACAGTTACGGCGGAACCGACGGCAGCAGCGACAACTACTTCGACTCGAACTATTTCAACCATCCGGGGGTGGCCATCACCGCCAGCTCCGGGGACAGCGGTTTCGGGGTGCAGTACCCCGCCTCCTCGCCCTACGTCACCGCGGTGGGCGGCACCTCACTGACCCGCAGCCCCACCGCGCGGGGCTTCAGCGAGAGCGCGTGGAGCGGGGCAGGCAGCGGTTGCTCCGCCTTCGAGCCGAAACCGTCCTGGCAGCGTGACGGTGGTTGCGCCGGGCGGACCGTGGCCGATGTGTCCGCGGTGGCCGACCCGGCGACGGGTGTCGCGGTGTACAACAGCACCCCCAACAACGGCCAGTCCGGTTGGCTGGTGTTCGGCGGGACCAGCGCCGCGGCGCCCCTGGTTGCCGGTGCCTACGCCCTGGCCGGGCCGACCGGGTCCTACGGGCCCGGCGCGTCGTCGCTGTACGCCAACCGGGCTGCGCTGAACGACGTCACCACCGGCAGCAACGGCGCCTGCGGCAACTACCTGTGCAACGGCGTACCCGGGTATGACGGGCCGACCGGGTTGGGCAGCCCCAACGGTGTGGGCGCGTTCAGCACCGCCCAAAGCCCCATCGCCGCGCACTACGCGGCCCTCGGTGGGGCAGGATCCTTCCTCGGCAACCCGGTGAGCGGGGAGTACACCGTTGCCGGTGGACGAGAGGTCGACTACCAGGGTGGGTCCATCTACTACTCGGCGGCCACCGGGGCGTTCTCGGTGCGTGGGGCCATCCGGGACCACTACAACGCCTTCGGTGGGCCGTCCGGCTTCCTCGGCTTCCCCACCACCGACGAGTCCGCCACCCCGGACGGAGTGGGCCGCTACAACCACTTCGCCAACGACGGATCCATCTATTACACCCCCAACACCGGTGCCCAATCGGTGCACGGGGCGATCCGCGACCAGTGGGCTGCCCTGGGGTTCGAGCGCAGCCCACTGGGTTATCCCACCAGTGATGAGACACCCACCCCGAACGGGGTGGGCAGCTACAACTACTTCACCAACGGGTCCCTCTACTACTCCCCGGCCACCGGCGCCCATGAGGTGCGCGGGGCCATCCTCAACGAGTGGGGTTCCCTGGGATGGGAGGCCAGTTTCCTCGGCTTCCCCACCAGCGGTGAGACACCCACCCCGAACAGGGTGGGCAGCTACAACTACTTCACCGGTGGGTCCATCTACTACTCCCCGGCCACCGGTGCGCATGAGGTGCACGGCGCCATCCTCAACGCCTGGGCCGCCCAGGGTTGGGAAGCCGGTTCGCTGGGCTTCCCCGCCACCGACGAGTACGCGGTGCCTGGAGGTCGGGCCAACAGCTTCCGGGGAGGCACCCTGACCTACAGCTACGCCAGCGGGAGGGTAACCCGTTCCTGATGTGTGCTCGGGACCTCGGTGAGGGATCACGGCGGCCGCCGCACACACCAGGGTCATGAGCACACCCAGTCGTGTCCACCCCGGCGTCCCCACGGGCGGCCAGTTCGCCGCCAGCCAGCATGCCGACGCCGGGGTGGATCTGGCCGAGCAGTTCCCGGCACCGAGGTCCAAAGGTCAGGGCCGGTGGGAGGTGTCCGACACGGTGAAGGAGGAGATGCCCGCCGACGGCCCGGTGCAGAGCATGAAGTTTCACATGGGAGGTCAACCGCACCGCGCGCAGCGCAACAAGGCGGCCATCGCGCTGATCTCCGAGGTCGATGACCACGAAACGACGGAGAACAAGCTGCGGGTGCTGTGCAAGGCCGGGGCGCAGATGACCGTGCTCACCGCGGACGGCTCCGGCAGCGTCGAAGCCAAAGAGGTCCGCGGGTACCCCATGGAGGATCGCCTGGCGGTGCAGCGCAAAGGCGCGACCCGCGCCGCCTACGCCCTCAACTCCGACGCGGTGCTCGCGGTGGCGCCTGGGTACGGCAAACAGGAACTCCTGGCGCGGCATTTTCATGACAGGCTCGCCCAGGTTCCCCGTACCGCCAAAGCCGACTTCGACGGGTTGCCCGACCACGAGGCTGCCTCACGTGAGAGCGACGACTACCCGGAGCCGCCGTCCGACATCGGTGCCGCATACCTCATCGAGCACCCCGGTTTCGGAGGTGGACGGGTAGATGGATGCATGTTTCTCGCCACCGACTACGACCGCGACAACGACATTGTGAACGGGTACTTCTGGGCGCCCGACAACTCCGAACTGACCAGTGAGCACGGGTCGATGATCGGGGACGACTTGTCCCGGCGCGGCGGCCGGATCACCAACTACCAGAAAGACTCGTTGACGTTCAAGGACTGTCTCAGCGACGGCATCCCCCCGTCGCGCAGCGAGGCGTACCGGTGCGTCACCGGGCAGAGCTTCTACCAGGAGTGAGGGACACGGGCCCGGCGCCGCACACATGGTGGGCATGAACACCCCCAAGCGTGTCCCCGCCGGGACCCCGGCCTCTGGCCAGTTCGCCCCCGACCAACACACCGAGTCCGGAGTGTCCCTGTCGGCGGTCATGACCGCCGTGACCGCGGAGCTGTCCCAGCGGCTGAACGACTGTTACGACCAACGTGACGATGTGAACGTCCACATCTCCCGGATCAGCGCCAAGTTGCTCGCCGCCCAGGTGGCCGCGCGCTACCCCGACGCGGCCACCATCGTTCTGGACACGACCATGTCCGACGGCGGCAATACCGCCGAGGTCCGCGAGGTTCTCGACACCGAAGGTGGCGTCCTGCTCAGCGTCGGGGGCGCCGACAACACCGTCGAGGAGTACAACGACCTGGACGAGTGGGACTACACAGCCGGCGGCATCCAGCTGGGTCGCGCGCACACCAAGGATTTCCTCGACGCCCCCGAACGGCAGCAGGTCGGGGAAGGCCGAGCAAAGAGCAGCCGGTACGGACGTCTGAACATCGACAAGGCACTGGATCTGCGCTGACAGTCCGTGCCCCGGCCGCTCTCCTTCTGCCGTGGGTGTTTAGCTCGGCGCCGCACACATCACGGGTATGAGCAACCCGACCCGTGCCCCGGCAGGTACCCCAGAAGGTGGCCGGTTCGCCCCCGGACAGCACGCCGAAAGCGGGGTCACCCTCGCCCTCGCACGCGAAGAATCCGACCAGGTCGACCCTGTCATCCTGAGCGAGATGGCGCGCCGCCGCGTGGCCGTCGCGGAGGCAGGGCAGGCGTACGAGCGGGTGTGTGCTCGCGGACTGGCGGACATCGCCACGAAACGGTGGCCGGAGGCGCACGCACTGGAGATGGAGCGGTGGTATGAAAACCCCGATCACCTCGTGGTCACCGGGGTTTATGCGAGCGTCGACGGTGGTCGGCTGCCCGTCACCGACGCCGAGCTCCACGATTTCAACTTCTACAACCAGGACGTGTTCACCATGACCTCCGCGCTGCAGGAAGCGCCGGCGGGACAAGGATCGGCGTACATGTCCGGGGACTCGAAACTGCTGGGGCAGACCTTCGACGTGGACAAGGCGCTGAGTCTGCGCGTCACCGACGAGGAGATCGCCCAGGAACTCGTCGACCGCGCCGACGCCACCATCAGCGATGTGGTGGCCAAGCACGTTCCCGGGGCCCGGTCGTGGTCGATTGAATCCGGCGAGTACGAGAACGGGCACTTCTACAACAACCAGATCGCCGTCTACGACGGCGATGCCGACCCCGTCACCTACCTCGGCAGCCGCGACAGCAGGGTCTCTCCGGAGGACTCTGCTGCGGTGATGTTCGCGGTCTCCGACCTCAACGAGGTGTACGAGGACGAGAACTTCCATCCTCACTACCACGAGACCAAGATGCCGTGACCAGCGCGCGCATCTCAGCTGAGCACCCCGCCGATCGCACACCGTTACCAGGAAGGTGAGACCACCCGATGAGCAACCCGACCCGCGCCCCGGCCGGTACCCCCGAAGGTGGTCGGTTCGCCCCCGGCCAGCACGGCGAGCCGAGGGTCACCTTGGCCTCGAACCGGCCGCCCGACCGTGAGTCCCTGGCCGACCAGCTCGCCGTCGCCCACCGCGAAGCTGAGGAGGCGAAGGGACGCGTATCCCTGCTCTCCGCCCACCTGCTCGCCGATGAGGTCACCACCGCATACCCGGAGGCGACTCATATTCGGGTGTACCGCAACGGTTACGAGACGATGCCCGCGGCGATCGAGTCGATCCTCGACGAGAACGGTGACGAGCTCGCCGCCGCCCACCCACCCGAGCGGCGGCAACGCCTCGATGACGTCGCCCGGCAGCGTCTTGTCCGGTGGGACACCGGCTACGTCGAACACCTCGACCTGGACGGCGCGACCCGCGGCCGGTTCCTGACCGGCGAGCGCCCCCAACCGAAAGCCTACGGCGACTACGTCGACGTCCTCGACATCGACAAAGCTCAGCGCATCCCGCCGGACAACAGCACCAGGAACGGATCATCGTGAGCACCCCCAACCGCGTCCAACCCGGCGTCCCCACTCAGAACGAGTTTCGGCTCCGCCGAACCCTCGTGCTGATCGCACACCGTTTCCAGGACGGCGGGTCCACCCGATGAGGAATCCCAGCCGTGTCCCCGCCGGAACCGGTGTGCGAGGCGGCCAGTACGCAACGCAGGAACACGCCGAAACCGACATCACCCTGTCCGAGGACCTGTTCGGGGAAGAGTCCTCGATGCCCGACGCCGAGCACCGGCCCATCTCGAGCGTGCATGACGGGGAAGACTTCTCCCACGCCACGATGCTCGGATCAGCTCTCCGTCAGGCCCGGGCCCGTCGGGCGAACTTCCGTTCCGCGGACCTGCGCGCCGCGGATCTGACCGGCATCGACGCCGGTGAAGCCGATTTCTCCAAGGCCGACCTGACCGGTGCCGACCTGACCGACGGCCGCTTCGACGGCGCCGTCTTCCACGACGCCGCCGTGTCCGGACAGTTCGATGGCACAGTCTTCGACGGCGCCGACCTGTCTGCGGCGGTGGTGGGTTCCGCCGAACGGGCCAGTTTCCGCGGCAGCTCGCTGCGGGGGGCGACCCTGAGCGGGCACTTCGAGGGGTGCGACTTCCGGGGTGCCGATTTTTCCGGTACCCAGATGGACCACGGTCAGCAGAAGAAGGCCAACCGCAATCTGAGCGATGTCAGCTTCTCCGACTGCCGGTTCGACGAGACACCCCTCGAGGATTCCGCCACAGCATGGCCGGAGAACTTCGATGTGCCGCGGGACGCGGAGTTCCGGCGGCACGGTTTCACCGCCGAGGAAACCGTGGACTGGGTGGAAGGTGGGTGGGACTCCGGTTCCGCCGCCGCCGCGTGGAAACCGTCGGGTCTGGACCCCGACGTCGCCAAGGACCTGGAGAACAACGGGATCAGCCCGGACACGGTCGCCCAGTTCGCGGCCCACGGGGTCACCGACCCCGATGAGGTCGGGGACTGGCACGAGGCGCGCATCGAACCTGGGCGCGTCGCCGAGTGGACCGAGGCCGGTTTCACCACAGGAATCCAGGTGCCTCTGCCCCAATCCGTCCGGGAATGGGGACCCACCGGGTTGCCGGCCGCAGACTGCGCCGCCTGGTCGCGAGCCCATTACACGCCGCGGGAAGCGGTTCAAGCCACAGCATTCGGTAACAACCCCGTCAGCGCACCGACCTCGGAGCACGAGAGGGCGGTCGCCCGGCACGCGGTGGCTCTCCGGTTCACCCAGGGTAGGGACCTTTCCCGCCGCAAGGCCACGATCACCTCCGGCTGGGAGGACAACTACGCCACCGCCGCGGAGCTCGACGCGATCGCCCGTGAGCAGGACCGCCGCAAGGCCGCCGGTCGGTCACCGCACACACCACGGGTATGAGCGCCCTCAGCCGTGTCCAGCCTGGTACCCCTGCTCAGGGCGACATCGGCTTCGCCGATCCTCGCGCTGATCGCACACCGGTTCCGAATGGCCGGTGCCCGCGATGAGCGCCGTCAGCAGGGTCCCAGCCGGAACCGGTGTGCGAGGGGGCCAGTTCGCCGCGACCACTCACCCGGAGACCGATGTCGGGGTGAGCCACCCCGAACCGAGCGTCGACCAGCAACGGATCGACGACCTCGATTCCTGGGTAGCCACCTGGCGGCAGTCCAAGGATGCGACCTCGCGGCTCAGTCTTGTGTTGATGGGCACGCAGTTGCGCAAGGAGTTCCCGAGCGCGCGGTACCTGCGTTTGGAGAACTCCGATCAGGGTGAGTACATGGTCGCCGCGGAGGTCACCGACGCCGGTGAGAACACGGTGTCCCTTGATCTGGGGGACCTCGAAGTCGAGGGAACCGGGTTGTGCGTGGACAACCTGGCCTCTTACTTGGACACCGTCGGAGACGGGTGGGGCGACATCGAGATCGACCGGGATGGACAGGTCGACCTCGATGTGCTGGCGCAGGTGAAGGTGCCGGACGGCCCGGACGGCACACCCGCACCTGATGCCGCCGCTGCGTTCGACGCGTGGTCGCGGGTGTACCGCAGCACCGACGACGGGCTGGCCGACGCCTCGTTGCGGGTGGTGGCAGCGGATCTGGGTGCCCGCTACCCCCAGGCCCGCTACCTGGAGCTCACCGAGTCCGACCAGGGTGAGTACATGGGCGCCGGCGACCTCCTCGACAGCCGCGGCGAGTTGCTGGTCACCGAGATCGGGTCCGATGAGGTTCCCGGCGCGAACAGCGACATCGACACCCTCATCGGCGGCCTCGATTCGGAGGGCACCGGGTGGCGGCAGTACCTGGCCGAGGACTCCGTCGACCGCCTCGACCTCTCCCGGTGCGCGCAGATACCGCGGACCCGGCCGATGATCGACCCCGGTATTTCGGGGTACGTCCGGGTTGCACCGTGACCACCACCGTGCACCCCGTTCCTGTCGTGCCTACGCGGAAACCGGGCACCACAACGAGCTCCGCCGAAGCCCTCGATGCGTACACACTCGCGGCCGCGGTACTCGAGGTGGCGAGGGCGGACACCTCGTTCGCCCGGGCGGATGTCGCGCTGGCCCGCATCAAGGTGGCACAGGCCGGATCGGACACAGAGTACAAAGCACGTAAAACGCTGTCCTTGGCATTGTGGATGTTGAACAACGTCACTCGGTGCAACGAGCGCAAAGCGCAAACGGCGTTCGACGCCGCGGCCGCCGCGGTAAACCCCGCCGGACCCGCCGGGGTCCCGTTGTCCTCCGCCGACGCCATGGGGGGCTGAGGACGATGCGCGTGCTCACCACCGTCGTCGACTTCATCTTCGGTCGGCTCCTGCGCAGCAGGGTCTTCTGGAAGGCGCTGCTGCTTGTGCTGACCGTAGCCGTCATCGTCCGCTTCTTCGACAGCATCCTCACCGTGGTGATGTGGACGGTGGTGGTCGGAGCGATCCTCGCGGCCGTCTTCGCCCTGGTCACCCTGTGCGTCCCCGCCCCTGAGCCCCGCATGATCGTGCTCGCCCCACCTCCCGAGACACCCAACACGGACAACAGGCACAAGGCCGCACACATACACCAGCATGACGTCAGAGGAACCGCTTCTGACACAACCACCGCATAGGCGGAGGAGGTTCTCATGTTTTTCGGAGTATTTTTCGGTTACGTGTTCACCCGGATGCTCACCAGCCGCCTGTTCTGGAAGATCGTGGCCTGGATCATCTTCTTTGCCTTCCTCATCCGGTTCGCCACCGTGATCACCCAGGCCTTTCTCATCGGCCTCGCGGTGGTGGTCGCGGCCGCCATCGGATACGGGATCTACCTGCTGGTGCTCCGCCGCAGGGCGAACGCCGAGACCCGGTCCGGATCCGACGAGAACGCCGAGGTGGCCTACCACCAGCAGGTGGATGCGCTGGTTCCGGTGGATGAGGTACGTGAGGTCGAGGAGTACACGCCGCGGCACGTGCCGGACCCCCGGTACTCGCCGCTCAGCGGTGAATACCGGGGCCAGCGGTGAGCGCCCCGGCCCGCGTCAGCGCCGGCAGCGGCGCCAGTTCCGGCCAGTTCGCGCCCACCCAGCACGCCGAACCGCACGTCGGCCTCGAGTTGGACGACGAGAGCTGCTCGCACTGCGGCGAGGACGCCGGCGGCGGTGACGGTTACGACGGTTTCTGCGGCAACTGCGCCGACCTGGTCGATTCACACGACGAAGGCGAGCACTCCGCACCCAACGACCGGTGCCCGATGTGCGAGGGCTGAATCCGCTCCAACAGCTGGGCGTGGATCTCCTCGACGAACTGGAGCAGCTGGGTTTCGCGCGGCGACACGTCGCGCGACTGATCGGCGTCAGTGTCCCCACGCTCGCGCAGTGGCGCGGCGTCCGAGCGCAGCCTCGCGAGCCGATGTCGGCGGACGATCTCGACGCGTTGGCCGCACTCCTGGACGTCTGCACCCTCGTCCGCAACACCTCCTTCGTGCCCGATGTCGCCGCGTTCTTCGAGACCCCCGTCTCGGTCGACGCCCCGATCCGACCGATGGACCTGTACGCCGCAGGACGCGTCGACCTGCTCCTGGACTGGGCAAGCCGAACAGTGCAAGACCCCGCCGCGCTGCTGACCGCTTTCGACCCGGGCTGGCGCGAGCGGTACCACAGCGATTTCGAAGTTTTCCAGGCCGCCGGCGGTGAACTGGCCATCCGGTCCAAAGAACACCGACCGGCGTGAGCGGCGCGGGCACACTTTCTGCGCATGTTCTCCTGTGTGGCCACCACTGAGCGCGTGAAAATCACCCTGCCGCCCGGGTTCGACCCCGGCCGACATGTGAAGGCGCTGGCCAAAAAGATTGCCGACCACTACGGCGACGGTTTCGAGATCGACTCCATCGACCCTGCCGAGAATGTTGCCTACGCCAGCCGCCAGGCGGCGGTCACCGAGGTCACCGCCACCGTGCTGAAACCGGACAGCTTCGAGGTGCGCCTGGTGCGGGGCACGAAGCCCGCCGACGGGGACCGGGTATCCATCCGGATGGCCGACCAGTACCCGGGTCTGGTGATGACCCGGTTCGAGCCGTTCCTCGGCAAGGCGGTGCTGTCCAAGCTGGACCCCGCCACCGCCCGCTGCCGGGGTGCGGTGGCGATCGCGCTGGGGGTGAAACCGTGGGATGTGCAGGTGCTCCCCCGCAGCGACGGCGGGTTCGACCTGGAGTTGCCGCCCGGCTATGTGGCCTCCAAGCACGACGGCAAGCTCGACGAGGTGGCAACCTCCGTCGTCGGCCGCGTCGGCTGGTATGTGGATGTGGACGTGGCGGCGCTGACCGCCTCGATCATCCCGTCCACCCCACCGACCTTCCCGGCCGCGTTCACCTACCCCTTGAAAACACCGGTCCCCGCGTTTTCACTGGCCTCGACCGACTGGGCGAAGATCCCGCTCGGGCACGTGCTGCCCGAGCCGGGCACCGAGGTGGGCCCGGTGTTCAGCATCGACTTGCTGGCCGGAGCTCACCTGCAGATTGGTGGAACATCCGGGTCGGGCAAGTCCATCGTCATCAACAATTTCATCGCCGGTTGCCTCTCCCGCGGCGCGGAGCTGGTCGTCGTCGACCTGCCCAGCAAGTCCGTGGACTTCCTGTGGTGCAAGAAGTTCTGCCGGGACAGCGGCTGGGGGTGCGACTCGCTGCCCGCCGCGGTCACCGCACTGGCCCTGGTGATGGAACAGGGGGAGCGCCGGGCGAAGGTACTCGCCCGCCACCACGTCATCAAGTGGACCGACCTGCCCCCGGACTCCGATGTGCGCCCCATCGTGGTCATCGTGGACGAGCTCACCGGGCTGTTCTACCCGGAGAAGGTGCCCAAGCTGGCGAAGGACCACCCGCTGGTCATCGAGGCCAACGAGATCAACCTGCAGAAGGCGATCCTGGAGAAGTTCATCCGGCGCATCGCCGCCGAGCTGCGGTTCGTCGGGGTGCACCTGCTCCTGTCCTCCCAGGTCGCCTCGGTGGCCACCGGCATCGACCCGGCTCTGCGCACCAACCTGCACCACAAGATCCTGATGGGCTCCAAGCCCACCGACAACAACCGGCGTCTCGTGCTGAGTGACCCGGGCCGGGTCCCCAAGGTGCCCGGCAACGTGCAGGCCGACCCGATGGCGTCTCGGGGTACGGGGGTCGCCGAGCCGGAGGGCCGGGAGCCGTGCGTGTTCAAATCCTTCTACTCCGACACCGCCGGGCTCGACGCCTGGCTGGTGGGTCGTGGGGTGGTGACCACGCACCGCCCCGCCCCCACGACGGCGGAGATCGCCCAGTACACCCCGAGCTTGGACGACGGCGATGCCGAGGGCACCGGCCGCGACGAGGTGGGGTATGACGCCGGGCCGCGCCTGGACCCGCGTACCGGGGAGGTCATGACCGGATACGCCAAAGCGAACGAGGCGCGTCGGCAGTTGGACGCGTCCGCGGGCACCGCCCGGGCTCGCCCAGTGGAAATGGCGGAAGCCGGCCCGGTCACCATCACCCACCGGGAGCCGGCCGGCACCCCAGAAAGCTGACCGTGACGTCCGGCGGTGCTGTGCGGAGGACTGGGGCAGCGCTGGTGATCTGCGCTGCCCATCCTCGCGAACATCGGCGCGGGTGGCATCGACCTACCCGCCGTGGTCGATGCGTCCGGCGGTGTTGTGCTGGTGGTGCGGGGACGACGCCACGGTACCGGCTGACGAATTGAGCGGGCACGAGGTCCGCTCACTCATCCAGCATTGCTCGTATCTTGGCCGCATCTGCCGGGAACTCAACGGCGAGTGCGTTCCAGAGGATGCGGTGATTCACCCTTTCGTACTGGTGTGCGACGACGTTGCGTAACCCCCTGATGGCCGCCCAGTCGACGTCGGGGTGAGTCAGGATGAAGTGTTCGTGATCATGGTGCAGAAGACGCGCAGCAGCCTCGCCCATCCGATGACAGACAGCTTCACCGGCAAGCCGCAAATTGATGTCTGCGTCGTAGCTGTCCCTACCCTGGGAGATGATATTCGTGGCCAGGTCGGCGAAGCTGAGCATGTCTTCGAGGGAGTCGACCACCCGCTGTCCATGTTCCGCCAAAAGCTTCGAGTGAGACCCTGGACCGCGCAGCGTGACGTCCGGCTCGTGGTGTCCTTTTCGCTTGAATTGGCCCCCGTTCGACGTACCGCCCGGTTCGCGGTGTGGACCGCCCATCACGACAGAGGTACCGCGTCGTCCAAGATCGACGCGGATCGTCGCCCCAGGGCCTCATCCGAGACCACATCGACAGGACAGTGGAGCAGTTTTTCCAGGTCGATGACGATTCGTGATTGGTCGAGCATCGACGCATCATCGTGGAAAGTGACCAGTAAATCGACGTCACTTTCCGCTGTGTCCTCACCTCTGGCCACCGATCCGAACACCCGGACGTTGGATGCTCGGTGCTTGCTCACAGCGGCGAGAACTTCGTCTCGGTGTTCGGCCAGCATTGCGGATGGGCGTGGCCTTGCGGCGGCGAGTAGACGGGTCAGCATTGTCGCGGAGGGCTGACGCGTGCCGTTTTCGTAGGCGGCAATGTTGGGCTGAACGACGCCGGAACGACGCGCGAGTTCATCTTGGGTCATTTCGGCGAAGATGCGGGCGGCTCTGATCATCTGTGATGCGCTCATGACGGCAACATATCAGATGCTATGCCGGCCCGGTACTACCGCCCGGTGAGCCGGTTTCCGGTGAGACGCAAACGACTCACATGCTCATCGGACTGAACGGCTGGCCCTCCGCCGGCAAGGACACTGTCGCGGGGATCCTCGTCGACGAACTCGGCTATCGCCAGTACGCCCTGGCGGACAAGGTGCGCGAAGCTCTCTATCTTGTCAACCCGCTGGTCGTTTCCGGTGGTGCCGGCGGTGACCTACGGGTGCGTGACGTGGTGGACCGCCACGGCTGGGAC
>JAABUU010002737.1_pt1 | contig 24270 bp, 24 predicted proteins | sample 5559301 | NCBI WGS metagenome assembly JAABUU01 (sample SAMN10711884, study PRJNA513360) | rock metagenome | isolation source: Antarctica rocks | place: Antarctica: Victoria Land, Richard Nunatak white | reverse complement strand
CAGCTCGGCGCGCCCGTAGGGTGGTCGCGTGACCCCGTCGTCCGGACCTGGCCGCAGCAGTCGCGGCGCAGCCCTCGGCCGGGCCCTCCTGGACGTGCGGCGCACGGCGACGACGGCGGCCGACGCGCTCCTGGACCTGGTCCCGGACACGGGTGACCAGGCGACCGGGTGGGTGGTCGACGACTTCGTCGAGCAGGCGGGCGACGCGCTGCGCACCGTCGCGGAGCTGCTCGGCGAGACCCTGGGACAGCTCGACGCACCGGGCTCGCCGGCCGCTCTGGACCATCTGCAGGAGCGGTCCGGGCGCGACGGCGTGCCTCGGGGGTCGGGCTCGTGATCGACGGAGTCACCGGTGACCCGGCCTCGTGCTCACAGCTCGGTGGGGCGCTGCGTTCCCAGGCGGCCCGGCTGCTGCCCGGTCGGGGCGACGTCGAGGACGGGCTGAACGCTCTGGCCCGTGACCCGTCCCGAGCCCTGATGGCAGAGCGGGCACGGCGGGACGTGGGCCTCCTCGACACGGTCGTCGAGCAGCTGGACAGTGCGGGGGCGGTGCTGCAGCACTACGCGCAGGAGCTGGCACTGGTGGCCGAGGCGACCCGCCAGCTCGAGGGCGCGGTGGCGCGGGCGGGACTCGAGCTGGACGGGCTGCGCGTCGTCGAACCGTGGGGCCTCGCGCCGGCCGAGACCGCTGCTCGTCGCCAGGCCGCGCTGCCGGAGCTCCAGATGCGGGGTGAGCGCCTGGCCAGCCAGCTCGGCCGGGCTCGTGCTGCGGTGCAGCGATCGGTGCGGCAGTCCACGGAGGTCCTCGCGCGGGTCGCGGCGACCGCCCGGGAGTCCCGCGAGGGCTGAGCCGGATACGGTGGCCGCATGAGGATCACGAAGACCTTCGAGTACGCCGCTTCCCCGCAGGAGGCTTTCGCCATGATGGCCGACCCGGCCTTCCAGGCCGCCAAGTGTGAGGCCACCCACCCGCTCGAGCACAGCGAGTCCGTGACCCCGAAGGGCGACCAGACCGAGATCGTCACGCGTCGGGTCGTGCCGACCGACGACTTCCCGGACTTCGCGAAGTCGATGATCGGCGCCATGATCGCCGTGACCGAGACGATCATCTGGAGCCGCGCCTCCGTGGACGGCTCACGCACCGGCACGATCGCCCTGGCCATCGGCGACGCCCCGATCCGCATGACCGGCACGGTCCGGCTCGGACCGAGCGGGACGGGCACGAGGGTCGAGGTCGACGGGGAGCTCAAGGCCAACGTGCCGCTGGTCGGCGGCAGGATCGAGAAGGTTGCGGCGCCCTCGGTCATCGAGGCCATCGACAGGGAGCACGAGACCGGGATCGCCTGGCTGAGCCGCTGACCGAACCACCGCTCGGCCCGCCGGGGTCCCACCACCCTGTCGCCGGCTCCCACCGGAGTGCCGCCGGAGAGCCGCCCGACCGTGGTCGCTCAGCCCATGTGTGGATACTCGTGCGACGTCGCCGGCACGAACGTCTCCTTGATCGAGCGGGCGCTCGTCCAGCGCATGAGGTTCTGGGCGGCGCCGGCCTTGTCGTTGGTGCCCGAGGCGCGGCCGCCTCCGAAGGGCTGCTGCCCGACGATGGCGCCGGTCGGCTTGTCGTTGACGTAGAAGTTGCCGGCCGCGAACCGCAGCCGCGTCGTCGCGTCGGCGATGGCCATGCGGTCCTGGGCGATGACCGACCCGGTGAGGGCGTAGGGAGCGAACGACTCCATCTGGTCGAGCACCGCGTCATACCGTGCGTCCGGGAAGACGTGGACGGACAGGATCGGTCCGAAGTACTCGGTGAGGAAGGACTCGTCCGTCGCGTCGGAGATCTCGAGGACGGTCGGGCGGACGAACCAGCCCTCGGAGTCGTCATAGGTGCCGCCAGCGAGGACCTTGACCCTCGGCGCCCGTTTCGCCCGGTCGATGGCGGCCGCGTTCTTCGCGAAGGAGCGCTCGTCGATGACGGCGCCGATGAAGTGCGAGAGGTCGGTGACGTCGCCCTGGGAGAGCCCGTTGGTGATGTCGGTGAGGTCCTTGCGGATCAACCGCCACAACGAGGCCGGGACGTAGGCGCGTGACGCCGCGGAACACTTCTGGCCCTGGTACTCGAACGCCCCGCGGACCATCGCAGTGCGCAGGACGTCCGGGTCGGCCGACGGGTGCGCGAGGATGAAGTCCTTGCCGCCGGTCTCCCCGACGATCCGCGGGTAGGTGCGGTAGCCGGTGAGGTTGGCGCCGACCTGCTGCCACAGGTGCTGGAAGGTGGGGGTCGAGCCGGTGAAGTGGATGCCGGCGAGGTCGGGGTCCGAGAGGGCGACCTTGGAGACGTTGATGCCGTCACCCGTGACGAGGTTGATGACACCCGGCGGCAGGCCCGCCTGTTCGAGGAGCTCCAGGGTGAGCTGGGCGGCGAGCTGCTGGGTGGGGGAAGGCTTCCAGACGACGGTGTTGCCCATGAGCGCCGGAGCGGTGGGCAGGTTGCCGGCGATCGCGGTGAAGTTGAAGGGGGTGACTGCGTAGACGAAACCCTCGAGCGAGCGGTAGTCGGTGCGGTTCCACGTGCCCGTGGAGTTGAGCGGGGGCTGTTCCGCCATGATCTGGCGCGCGAAGTGCACGTTGATCCGCCAGAAGTCGATCAGCTCGCAGGCCGCGTCGATCTCGGCCTGGTGGCACGTCTTGCTCTGCCCGAGCATGGTCGCCGCGTTGAGCCGCGCCCGCCAGGGACCGGAGAGCAGCTCGGCCGCCTTGAGCAGGATCGCGGCGCGATCGTCGAAGGACAGCTCGCGCCACCCGGGCGCCGCGGCCTTCGCGGCCTGCACGGCGGCCCTGGCGTCACCGACCGTCGCGTTCCGCAGGGTGCCGAGGACCTTGCGGTGGGCGTGCGGCTGTCGCACGTCGAACTTCTTTCCCCCACCCATGACCCGCTTGCCGGCGATGGTGTGCGGCAGGTCCACCCGCTCGTTGCCGAGCTGCGCCAGCGCCACCTGGAGCTCGGCCCGCTCCGGACTGCCGGGGGCGTAGTCGAGCACCGGCTCGTTGACGGGAGTAGGGACCTGGGTCACGGCATCCATGCGGGGATCTCCTGCGGCTGCGGGGGGATTCGGCCCCTCCATCGTTTCACGTATGCCGGGCAGCCACCTTCACGACGACCTCACCCCCCGGGGGGCCGGACTGCTCCACCCCTGCTACGCCGCCCGGTGGACCGGCACGCAAACCCTGCGGCCGACTGAGGTCAGCGGGCCAGGGCCGCGCGGAGGATGACGACGAGGCTGGCCAACGTGGCCAGGGCGAGCGTGGCCGCGCGGAGCCGGTTGGCGTCCAGCAGGCGTTTGGTCGGCCCGGCCACGAGGTGTCCTGCGAGCAGGAACGGCGTCCACGCCGCGCCGTAGCGCAGCTGCGGCCACGTCAGCTGCCCACCGACTGCCAGGGCAGCCAGGGAGAGCATCGCTCCCACCATGAAGAAGGCCGCCAATGTCGAGCGGACCCTGACCGGCTTCTCGTGCTGCAGGGTCAGGGCGAGGAAGGGTCCGCCGATCGAGGCCGCCGTGCCGGAGATCCCGGACACGGCGCCTGCGGAGAAGGTCATCCGTGACGTGGGACGGACGTCGATCGACGTCAGGCTGAGCGCGACCGCCCCGAGGACGAGGATGCCCACCGCGACACCGATGGCGCGTGGCGACAGGACGCTGACCGCCCACACGCCGAACGGGGTCAGGAGCAACCGTCCGGCCAGGGACCAGCTCAGCGGCCCCCGGGCGATCTCCCGAGGGCCGCCCATGAGCGTCATGATGGGCACCAGGACACCGCAGACGAGCATCGACCCGGGCATGAGCTCCGGCGCGGCGAGGACGACGACCGGGGCAGCGACCACGGCCACACCGAAGCCGATCGAGGACTGGACGTAGGCGCCGAGGAGGACGGCGAGGCCGGGGATGACGACGTGCGTCAGGAGCATCGGCGACGGGGCGTCTCAGCCGAACATGCCGACGACTGCGTCGAGCTCGGTGGTGTCGTACCAGAGCAGCTCCGGCATCGCACCGGGCTCGGACTCGCCATCCCCCTCGACGTGGAACGACACGATGCGGCGCAGCGGCACCGACTCGGTGATCCGGACCTCCGAGGCGGGGCCGCCCGGCGCGGCGTGGGTCTGGACCCACTCCGGCTGGACGTCGGCGGCTGCGACCACGATGCGGTCCCCCGGCTCGCGCAGCACGAGCGCCGCAGCCGTCGCGTCACCGAGAGCGAGGAACTCCAGCCCCTCCTCGTCCTGTCCCGCGTGGGCGCGTTCGAGGTTCCGGGTGACCGCGAACGCCGTGAGGGCGGACCCGTCGAGCGAGCCGGCTTCGGCCACCCGGCGCAGGCCGGCTCGGGAGAGCGGCAGGTAGACCCGGGTCTGTCGCATCCACGACTCCCTTTCCGGCACACGAGGCGCGGCGTCGGCGGCCCCCACTGCTCGCAGCGTAGCCGGGACCGCCGCTCCGGACGAGGCGCGCGGCACGAGTCCGCGGTAGAGGTCTCACCCGTCCACGCCCGCGGGGTGGGGGATCCTCTCCGGGTCGGCGAGCGCCACGAGCGAGGTCCGCAAGGACGTCTGCATGACCAGGGGCCGCCGGCTGACGTCCATGAGGTTGGCGCCGATCGCCTCGAGATCCTCTCGTCCGGGACCGATGACGGTCACCTCGGCCCCGCCGGCGTGCACGCTCGCCATCTCCCGCAGAACGCGGGCGGTGACCCGGCTGCGCCACTGGCGCTCGATCCGGCTGGCCAGCTGCCCGGGGTGGTCGGTGTCGAAGGAGACCTGGGGTGCGAGCACGTAGACCTCCTCGAGGTCGAGGCCCAGCACGAGGTCGAGGTTGGTGGACGACCACGTGCCGCCGTCGATGTAGCGGGTGCTTTCGATCCGCACGGGCGAGTACCACCCGGGGATCGCGCACGAGGCCATGACCGCGTCGGCGACGTCGGCCTCGGGAGCCGCCTTCCGGCCGAACGGCACCCGCACGCCCGCGTCGTAGTCGAAGGCGACCACGGTCAGGCCCTCGCGCTCCACCCAGCCGGACGGAACGACATGACGGATCATCGCCCCGACGCTGTCGAGCCGGCCCCGGCCCTCGGGCATGAGGGCAGCCAGCACGGCGGTGGGTGGCAGCTGCCGCAGCTCACGAATACCCTTGCGCAGCAACAACGGTGAGCCGAACCCCGCCTTCGGGGCCGGGGGGCGGTCTCCGCCGGTCGCTTCGTCGTAGTCCCACTCGAAGCCGGCCAGGGGCCCCGAGGCGACGTGCCCGTCGAGCTGGTGCCGGCGCAGGTCGGACACGCTGACGCCCGCCGCGAGCAGGGTGCACAGCACCGAGCCTGCAGACGTGCCGACGAGCTGGTCGAACGACCTCGCGTCGACGCCAGCCGCACCTCGAGGGCGCTCAGGGCACCGATCATCCAGGCGGCGCCGAGGACACCGCCGCCGCCCAGGACGAGCCCTCGGCGCGTCATCGACCCGCCTCCCGCCCCTCGACGAGCTCGGCCAGCGAGTCGACGAGGCTCTGGCCGAGCACCTCGACGTCCGGCATCGCGTCGCGGTCGGCGTTGAGCCCGAAGTAGACGCCTCCGTCGTAGGACGTCAGCCCGACGGCCAGCGCCTGACCCCGGGCCAGCGGCATGACGGGGTAGGTCGAGAGCATCGGTGAGGTCCCGGCATACAGGGTGCTCTGCGGGCCGGGGACGTTGGTGACGATGACGTTGAAGAGCCGCCGCGACATGGCGCTGCCCAGCCGGGCCCCGAGGGAGTGCAGGGTCGGCGGGGCGAAGCCGGCAAGTCCGACGAGGCGCTCGGCGCCCACCGCCTGGCCGCCCACCATCTGCTGGCGCATCGAGAAGGCGATCTGGTGCAGCCGCATCGAGGCACCCGGCTCGCCCACGGGGAGGTCGACGAAGAAGGCCGCGAGACGGTGGGCGAGCGCTGAGGAGCCCTCCTCCGACTCGATACTCACCGGCACCATGGCCCGGATGACGCTGCTCGGGTGGACCGCCTCGCCGCGGGTCAGCAGCCACGCCCGGAAGGCTCCCGCCACGGTCGCGAGGACGACGTCGTTGACCGTGACGTCGTCGGCGTAGGCCCCCCGACCGAGCCGCGCCCGCACCTTGCGGTAGTCGTCGAGGTCGGTCCCGACCATGACGAACCGCCGGGCGGTGCCGATGTCCACGTTGAGCGGCGAGGTCGGCGCCGGGCGGGCGGCCCCGCGGACGACCGTCGTGAGGAGGGACCCCAGCCCACTGCGGACGCGGCCTCCTACCTCCCTGGCCTCGTTCAGGCCACCGCGCACCGACTCGACGACCTGGCCGGGCATGAAGATCGCTTCGCCGACCGCTTCCCCAAGGAGCTCCAGGTCGGTCGGCTCCCGGTGCGGCCGCCACGTGTCGACGACGTCCTGCTCGTCGCCCGGCTCCTCCTCGACGAGGAGCTGGGCGATGTCGAGCGCGTTCACCCCGTCGACGAGGGCGACGTGGGTCTTCGTGACGATGGCGAAGCGCTCTTGCTCGAGACCCTCGACGAGGTAGACCTCCCACAGCGGCCGCCTGCGGTCCAGCGGCCGGGGCTGGATCCGGGCGACGAACTCCTCGAGCTGCTCGTCCGTGCCCGGCCGGGGCAGGGCGGACCGGCGCACGTGGTAGCTCAGGTCGAACGCCTCGTCGTCCACCCACACAGGGTTCGCCAGCCGCCCGGGGACCTCGCGGACCTTCTGCCGGTAGCGCGGCAGGGAGGCGATCCGGCGCGAGATCAGCGTCACCAGCCGATCGTGGGCGAAGCCCTGCTCCAGCGCGTCGAAGACCATCACCGACCCCACGTGCATGACCGTCGTCGGCTCCTCGAGGTAGAGGAACGACGCGTCGAGGGAGCTCAGCCGGTCGGACACCCGCTTATGGTGTCAGACCGGGCTCTTCCCGGACGGTGACCGTGACCGCATGCCGGTGAAGCGTCTCAAGTCGCCTATCCGCTTCTGAACGTCCGAGAGAAGCTGGCCATGAATCGTCGGCCCCCGCTCCCCCGAGATCCGCGGCTGACGACGCCGCAGGTCTCGCCGGTGCCGCGTCAACCGGTCAGCGGCGGGCGCGGCGACGGTCGCCGACCGGGACGCCGGCCACCGAGGCGGCGAGGCTGCGCAGGGCAGACCGGGCCGGCGACGAGGGCGCGCACTCCGCCAGGGCGCGTCCCTCACGCGCCGCGGTGTCGAGGGCCCGCGGGTCGTCGGGCACGAAGTCGACCCGTTCCACACCGGCAAACCGCGCCAGGGCCTCGGACACCCGGCTCTCCGGCCGGGAGCCGACCGAGGAGGAGCGGAGCCGGTTCACGACGACCCGCGGCGGCGGTGACGCGACTGTGCCGAGCTCCTGCAGCCCCCGGACGAGCCGCTGCAGGCCCCGGGGTCGCAGGTGCCGACGGCGAGCAGCTCGTCGGCCAGCGACAACGTCGTCAAGGTGGCGGCGTTGCGGCGTGGGGCCAGGGTGTCGTAGCTGAGCTCCTCGTCGTCCTCGAGGTTGAAGCCGCAGTCGACGACGACCACCTGCGCCAGGAGCCGGGCGAGCCCGAGCACACGCTCGAGCGCGGCCGGCCGGATCTCGGGCCAGCGCTCCGCCTTCGGTATGCCGGTGAGCACCCGCATCCCGCCGGCCACCTGGGGCGACAGCCGGGCCAGGGCCGGCAGGTCCAGCGTGCCCTGCTCGGCGGCACGAACGGCTGCGGCAAGTCCTGGTGCCTCGTCCAGCAAGGAAAGGGTCTGGGCGACGGAGCCGCCATAGGTGTCCGCGTCGACGAGCACGCTGGAGACGCCGAGAGCCGCCAGCTCGGTCGCCAGGTTGACCGCCACCGTGGTGCGGCCCGGCGCTCCCGTCGGGCCCCACACCGCGAGGATGCGTCCCGGGGCACGGGGCTCGTCGCCGACGTCTGGCGGGACGTCGTCGGCTTCCGCCCGCTCCTCGTCCTGCGCAAGGTGGTCGGACCACTCCCCGTGGTTGCGTTCGGTCGCGGAGCGGGGGATGGCGGACGGTCGCAGCATGGCCGACTCCAGGAGGGCCAGCTGGGAGCCGGCCGGGACGACCGTCGTGATCCCCAGCTGGCGCAGCCGCCGTTCCGACCCCTCGTCACCCGGGTCGCTCAGGCCCACGACGTGCAGGCCACCGGTTCGCAGGTGCGCGACGGCGGACAGGTCGAGGCCCCGCAGGTCGTCGGAGACGACCGCCGCGGCTCCGAGACCGGCGCCGGCGGTGGCGAGCAGGTCGGCCAGATCGGCACAGCGCCGGGCGATCTGCACCTCCTTCGAGGCCTCCAGCGCCGTGGCGAGGTCGCTGTCCCATCGGCCGACCGCCGTCAGGACCGCGGTCATGGTCCGCTGCGGGATCCGGGCACCGGCACGAGCGTGAAGCGCGAGCGCTTGTCGCTGGCAGCGATCACCGCCTGGACCTTCTCCCGCGGAACGAGGACCTGCACCGCGGCCGACGCGGCAGCGGCAGCGGCAGCGAAGCGACTCTGGTCGGGGGGGAGGGCTCCGACACTCACCCGCTCGAGGGCCAGCTTTGCCTCGAGGTAGCGCTCCTGGGTGGTCGAGGTGTCCCGCTCGCTGACCCACACGTCGACGACCGAACCCCCTTTCAGCGATGTCGCAGAGCGGGCGTCCACGACGACCGTCACAGGCTGGACGCTGACGTCGGCCTGGCTCCCGACGGCGTCCAGGGGCACGAGCTCGCCCTGGGGGACCTGGCGCACCGCGAACCGGTCGGGGGCCAGTGCCGCCGTCGCTGAGAGGTAGACCCTTCCGGCGTCCCCGAGCTGCACGTCGACCGGCTTGAGGTTGTCGGCAGTCAGCCGGTCGCCCGGCTTGAGCGTCTGGGCGGCGGCATACATGGCGACCCGGTCGTCGGCCGCGGCGATGACCTTGGCCCCGACGGTCGTCGCGAGAAGGGCGAGAAGGATGCCGATCAGGAGCCGCGAGTCACGCCAGGAGGGCTTCTGCAGCCGTTTTGCCGAAGGTGTCGCGAGCTCGCCCATGTCCTGCCCCCCTTCGAGAGTGCTGCCAGCTGCAGCGCCGACGGTTCGTCAGCGCTCGGCCCATTGTGCGCGACGGGGCCCAGGGATGCCACTTGCCGTGCAGCTGCCTGTGGACGACCGGTTCCGGGGCGATTGCCCTGTGCCAGACTCCTGATACGGCGGTCCCTCACCGCATAGGGTGAAGAGACGGTCAAGAACGGGCACAGGTGTACGAGCCCTCAGCGCCCACAGCGGCACCAGTCCGTCATGTCGAGTCGTTAGGACCTTCCCGAATGCCGACCCAACGCTTCCTCCAGCTGGCCGAAGTCTCCGAAGTTCTCAACATCTCCAGCGCGCAGGCCTACGCGTTGGTCCGCTCGGGCGAGCTACTGGCCATCAAGGTGGGCGGCCGCGGCCAGTGGCGCGTGGAGGTCACTGAGCTCGAGACGTACATCCAGCGGATGTACTCGGAGACCAAGCAGTTCGTGGCCGCGCACCCGTTCGGCACCAATGGTCCCGAGGACGCCGAGGCAGTGGAGTAGCGCCGGAGGCAGCGGGGGCTCAGCGCCGCCGGACCACGGCGAGCGCCGCCATCGGCATCGTCCGGACGGCGATGACGTGCTCGGCACGTCGGGGCAGGTCCACGGCATGCTCCGCCAGGTCGAAGGCGTCCTGGCCGACGGCGTCGACGGTGCCGGTGAGTGACGTGCCGTCCACGTCGACGACCTCCACGGCGGCTCGGTCGCGGCTGATCGCCCGCAGCGCCGACCCGAGCGCGAAGCCCTTGGCGACGGCTCCCGTCTGCTGGGCGCCCTGCAGCCCGGTCACCGTGCGCAGTGCCGCGAACGGCACGAGAGCGGGCCGGTCGGCTCGCTCCTCGACCAGCAGCCAGTCCGGCCCGACACCGGTCACCCGCCCCACGAGCACACCCACTCCGGCGACCCGCAGGGACAACGGTTCCCCGTCGACCACCGCGGCGAGCCGCTCGTGCAGGCCGAGGAGAGCCCGTTCCCGACGCGTCCGGTCCGCGACCTCGGCATCGAGGTCGCGTCGCTCGTCGGCCACCAGCTGAGCCTCGAGGTCGTCGAACAACCGCTCCCAGCGCACCCTCCACCTCCCTGTAGCGAGCTTCGGGGCACCTTCGCGCGTCCTTTCGGGCCACCTCAGCCGTATCTGCACAGCCTATGCTGCGGCCACTTGACAGCAGGCGCGAGCGAGGTTCAACATAGGCAAACGTGCGTAAATGCTATCGACAGCACGACCATGGAAGGGAAGTCAAAGTGAGCAGACGGCATACCTCGAGCAGCCGGCAGCCATCGAGAGCCGACGCCGGCCGTGTCCGTCCGCTCGTCCTGGCCTGCGCCGCACTCCTGGCGACCGGCGTCACGGCGGCCGTCTTCGGCGGCATCACCCTGAGCTCCTGGGGCGCGGTCCGGGTGCCTTCGCCGGACGCCGCCGCCGACCTGATCGTGCTGGGATGCGCAGGGGCCGGCACACTTCTCAGCGCGTGGCTCGGCCTCGGGTTCGCCTGCGCTGCCCTCGCTGCCCTCCCGGGCGGCATCGGCGCCGCGTTCGACCTCGTCGCCGGCCGGCTCACCCCGGCCGCCGTCCGTCGCACCGTCGCCGTGCTGCTCGGCACCGCCCTCAGTGCCACGCTCGTCCCCAACCCGGCCGGTGCTGTCGGCGCCGTCGCGGCCGGCGGCAGGGCGCTCACGAGCTGGTCCGGGTCTGCGCCCGATCCGGTCCTCCGGGGCGCCGTCACGGTCGTCCCCGGCGCGCCGGACCCCGCCTTCCGGCCGACCACCTCTCATCTCTCGCCCTCCGCTACCGCCTCGGACACCCCACCGCCACCGGCACCGGACCCGTCCTTCCGGCCAACCCTGCCGGGCAGCCCCGGCGCGACACGGGACGCCGATCGCACGGCATACACCCCCGCGGTGCCCGCGCCGCCGTCCGCCCCGCGCGTCCTCGGGCCGCTGGGGAGAGGCCCGCGGCCCGGGACGAGCGTCGAGGAGCACGTCGTCGTCCGGCGGGGAGACTCGTTGTGGCACATCGCCGCCCGATATCTCGGACCGGGCGCGACGAGTGCCGAGGTCGCGCACGAGTGGCCCCGCTGGCACGCGGCCAACCGAGCCGTCATCGGCGGAGATCCCGACCGCATCCAGCCGGGCCAACGGCTCACCCCGCCGACGGGAGGCGTCCGGTGAGCGCCGAGGTCACCCGCCTGCGCGTCCTACCCATCCCGCAGACCGCTCCACCGATCATCTCGGTCGACGAGGTGACGACACCGCGCAACCCCTACGTCCAGGACGCGCTCGCCGTCGACTTCACGCCTGACGACGACCGCTACTTCGACCCGCAACGCACCCGCTCGCTCGACCTGCCGGATCCGCAGGCCTTCACCCGGCAGCTGTCGCAGGCGCTCGTCGAGGTCATCACCGGCTCCCGGCCGGCCCCCCAGGTCATGCGGTGGACCACGCCCGAGGTGTATGCCGTGCTGGCCCGCCGATCGCTCGTGGCCGTCCGCCGCAACCTGCCGTCGGCACGGCGCGCCGTCGTGCGCCGGGTCCGGGTGCAGGTGCCGACCGACGGGGTCGTCGAGGCGTGTGCGGTCGTCGTGCACCACGATCGGGTCCGGGCCCTGGCGATGCGGATGACCGGCCTGGACGGGCGGTGGGTCGTCACCGACCTGACGATCGGCTGACGGCAGGCCGCGCCTGCCCCTGCAGCGCCACACATGCCTCGACGACCGACCTCACTTGCCCCGGCAGCGCCACACATGGAGCGACGACCGGCCTCACTTGCCCCGGCGGCGGGCCTTCTTCGAGAGCCGCTTCTGGAGCTTCTCGCCGGAGCCGTTCGAGCCGGCGGGCACCCCGGCCGGCTCGTCGTCCCGCTCGGTCACCGAGCCGTCGTCGCCGGGCGCCGAGTAGTGCAGGCGCTTGGCCGGGGGGCCCTGAAGTCCCTTGGCGGAAATCACCGGCGCGGCCCGCCGGGTCGGGGCGTCCTGGGGCGCGTCCTGCGTGGCGTCCTGCGGTGCGCTCTGCGGCTCGTCCCGGGTTGCGCCAGCAGGGGGCTCGGAGGACACAGCGTCTGCGGTGCCGTCCTCCCCGTGCGTGGCGAGCGAGCCGACGAGGTCGCTCACCGACATGGGCTCGACGGCCGGTCCGGTGGCGCCGGCGGTGGCGGCCCCGGGGGTCACGTCGACCTCGACGTTGAAGAGATAGCCCACCGACTCCTCCTTGATGCCCTCCATCATCGCCTCGAAGAGCAGGAACCCCTCGCGCTGGTACTCCACCAGCGGGTCGCGCTGGGCCATGGCCCGCAGGCCGATGCCCTCCTGGAGGTAGTCCATCTCGTAGAGGTGCTCGCGCCACTTGCGGTCCAGGACCGACATGACGACGCGTCGCTCCACCTCGCGCATGACCTCCGGGCCCAGGAGCTCCTCGCGGGCGTCGTAGGCGTGGTGGGCGTCGGAGGTCAGCTGCTCACGGAGCACGTCCGGCGTGATGTTGGCCCGGCCGCCGGCCTGCTCGGCCAGCTCCTCGATGCTCAACGAGACGGGATAGAGCGTCTTCATGGCAGTCCAGAGCTGGTCGAGGTCCCAGTCGCCGGCATAGCCCTCCGAGGTCGCCGAGTCGACGTAGCTGTTGATGACGTCGTTGACGAAGAGCCGGATCTGCTCCTCCATGTCCTGCCCCTCGAGGACGCGGCGGCGCTCGTCGTAGATGACCTGGCGCTGGCGGTTGAGGACGTCGTCGTACTTCAGGACGTTCTTGCGGATCTCGTAGTTCTGCGCCTCGACCTGGCTCTGCGCGCTGGCGATCGAGCGGGACACCATCTTGGACTCGATCGGGACGTCGTCCTCCATCCGGGCCGTCGTCATGAACCGGTCGACCATCGCCGCGTTGAAGAGCCGCATGAGGTTGTCCTGGAGGGAGAGGTAGAACCGGGACTCCCCCGGGTCGCCCTGACGGCCGGAACGACCTCGTAGCTGGTTGTCGATGCGGCGGGACTCGTGCCGCTCGGTGCCGAGGACGTAGAGCCCACCGAGCTCGGTGACCTCGTCGTGCTCGGCCTGCACGGCCGCCTCGGCCGCCTCGAACGCCGCGTCCCAGGCGGCCTCGTACTCCTCGGGCGTCTCCTGCGGGTCCAGCCCCTTGCCCTTGAGCGCCTCCACCGCGCGGAACTCGGGGTTGCCGCCGAGCATGATGTCGGTGCCGCGCCCGGCCATGTTCGTCGCGACGGTCACTGCGGACCTGCGCCCGGCCTCGGCGACGATGGACGCCTCCCGGGCGTGCTGCTTGGCGTTGAGGACCTCGTGCTGGATCCCATGCCGGCGCAGCTGCTCGGCGAGGTACTCGCTCTTTTCGACGCTGACCGTGCCGACGAGGACGGGCTGGCCCTGCGCGTGCCGCTCGGCAATGTCCGCCACGACGGCGTCGTACTTGGCCTCCTCGGTGCGATAGACGAGGTCGGCCTGGTCGGCCCGGATCATCGGCATGTTCGTCGGGATGGACACGACGCCGAGCTTGTAGATCGAGTTCAGCTCGGCAGCCTCGGTCTGCGCGGTGCCGGTCATGCCGGAGAGGGTGGCGTACATCCGGAAGTAGTTCTGCAGGGTGATCGTCGCCAGCGTCTGGTTCTCGTTCTGGATCTCGACGCCTTCCTTGGCCTCGATCGCCTGGTGCATCCCCTCGTTGTAGCGACGGCCCGCGAGCATGCGGCCGGTGTGCTCGTCGACGATGAGGATCTCGCCGTTCATGTTGACGTAGTCCTTGTCCCGCTTGAACAGCTCCTTGGCCTTGATGGAGTTGTTGAGGTAGCCGATGAGCGGGGTGTTGACGGACTCGTAGAGGTTCTCGATGCCGAGGAAGTCCTCGACCTTCTCGATGCCGGCCTCCAGGACGCCGATGGTGCGCTTCTTCTCGTCGACCTCGTAGTCCCCCTCGCCCGACTCGAGCTCCCCGCGGGTGAGCTTGGCGGCGATCTTGGCGAACTCGACGTACCACTTCGTCGCCTGGTCGGCGGGCCCGGAGATGATGAGCGGGGTGCGCGCCTCGTCGATGAGGATGGAGTCGACCTCGTCGACGACGGCGAAGTTGTGGCCGCGCTGGACGAGCTCCTCGGGGGACCAGGCCATGTTGTCGCGCAGGTAGTCGAAGCCGAACTCGTTGTTCGTGCCGTAGGTGATGTCCTTGGCGTACTCGACCCGGCGCTGCTCCGGCGTCATCGTGGCGAGGATGACCCCGGTCTCGAGGCCGAGCGCGCGATGGACCCGGCCCATGAGCTCGGACTGGTACTCGGCGAGGTAGTCGTTGACGGTGACGACGTGGACGCCCTTGCCCGTGAGGGCGTTGAGGTAGGACGGCAGCGTCGCGACAAGGGTCTTGCCCTCACCGGTCTTCATCTCGGCGACGTTGCCCATGTGCAGGGCCGCCCCACCCATGATCTGGACGTCGAAGTGGCGCTTGCCGAGGGTGCGCTTGGACGCCTCGCGCACGGCGGCGAAGGCCTCCGGCAGGAGGTCCTCGAGGCTCTCACCGTCCTCGAGGCGCTTCTTGAAGGCGTCGGTCTCGGCGCGCAGCTCGGCGTCGGTGAGCTTCTCGAAGTCGTCCTCAAGGGCGCCCACCTGGACGGCGACGCCCTCGAGCTTCTTGACGATGCGCCCTTCACCGGCACGCAGCAGCTTCTCAAAGACCTTGGGCACGCTCTCACTCCTGAAAACAGACTGGACAGCAGGATCGGCCCGCAGTAGGCGGGGACAGCGACCAAGGCTAGTCGCTCGCCCGGGCACCCACCCAACGGACGCCAGGTGCGGAGGGTTCCACGCGCCGGTATGCCGGGTGGTCGTCTGCGGGGGTTCCACGCGCCGGTATGCCGGGTGGTCGTCTGCGGGGGGCCACAGCAATCGGGGCCTGAGCTCCGGCCTCGGTGTATCACCTGTCCGTTCCGGGGTTACACTGGGCGGATGCCGACCACACGACCTCGTCACCTGGTGACCGAGACCAATGAGCTTGCGGATGCATTGGATGCGGCTGTCCAACGCTGGCCGGGCCTGAGTCGCCCACAGCTTCTGGTACGGCTCGCCATGGAAGGCCACCGAGCTGCCCAGCAGGCACGCCACGAGCGCCATCGCCGGCGGCTCGCCGTCCTCAAGGAGCACAGCGGCCTCCTCACGGGCGCCTACGGCCACGACTACCTGGCCAGGCTGCGTGAGGACTGGCCTGCGTGATCGTGCTCGACGCCAGCGTTCTCATTGGCTACCTGGACGGCGACGACGCTCACCACCATGGCGCCGAAGCGCTTCTCGCAGCTGCGGTGGATGACGAGTTCGGCGCGAACCCGCTGACCCTCGCAGAGGTCCTGGTCGTCCCAGCCCGGGACGGCCGGCTCGAAGCTGTCATGGGCGTCCTGCGCTACCTCGAGATCGCCGAGCTCGCGTTCCCCTCTGACACTGCCTCCCGACTGGCTCTCCTGCGGGTGGCGACCGGGCTGAAGATGCCGGACTGCTGCGTGTTGCTCAGCGCTGAGGTCACCAACGCGACCGTCGCCTCTTTCGACAACCGACTCCTCCGGGCCGCCAAGGACAGAGGGCGGCCCGTCAGCACAGAAATGACGTGAACGTCAGGGCCCGGTGGCCGGATCCTGAGGTTCCGCAGATGGCGTCATGTGGTCATCTCAGACACCAGCGGCGGCGTGCTCGCGCAGATATTCCCGCAGGTATGGCAGCGCGAAGTCGACGTAGCCGCGGCGGATGGGATAGATCAGCTCGGCCGCGATCAGACGTAGCCGGTACTGGCTGGCGTAGTTGACGTCGACGTCGAGCCGTTGCTGGATGTCGGCCATCCTCGACGGTCCGTCGTCGTGGGCCATTGCCAGCAGGAACGACTTGTCGATCTCCGACGCGGCATTGAGCGCCGGCTCGTGGATGAGCGCTCCGAGGCGACGGCGCGCTCGTGTGACGCCGAGCGTCGCGTCCTCGACGGTGATCTCGGCCGCGGCGGGATGTAGCCGCCAGGTTTGCGCGCCCACGAGCTGCAACAGGAAGGGGTACCCGCTCGCCCCGTCGACCATGACCTCCAGTGCAGCGTCACCGATGCTTCGACCAGCCGTCTCGATGGGCTCGCGGAAGGCGCGTTGGACGTCTGACCGCCGAACTGAGCCCAGAGCGTGGCGCTCGGCGCGGCGCAGGAAGGTGAGGACCTCGTCGTTGACGACGTCGCTCACGCCGGCGGCCAGTCCGGCGCCGGCGAAAGCGAGCTCGCGGCCTTCCCGGAACGCATGTTGCACCGTGGTGGCGACCTCGCGCAGCTCCTCGACCTGGTTGTGGTGGATCTCGTCGAGCGTGATCAGGACGCCGGTCCCATGTTCGACGAGCAGATCGGTCAGCAGCTCGAGCTGACTGCGCAGGCCGACCTGGACGACGTGGGCATCGATGGTGTCCCAGGCGAGCGACCCGACGTTGAGCGGAGCGGTCACACCGGTCAGGCGGCGGCGAACTGCCTCCGGGTCGAAGTCGCGCAGCAGGCGGGGGAGGTGCTGCTGGGTGATCCGCGCGACGAACCCTGGTGTGGCCGTCTCGCTGATGACCAGCCAGCCGCGCTCCTTCGCACGGTCTTCGACCGCGTTGAGCATGACAGTCTTCCCCGCCCCGCGTGCCCCGGTGTAGAGCGTGGCGCGTCCGGCCGCCCCGGGACCGTCCTCCAGCGCCTCGACGAAGTCTTCGAGGACGCCGTCGCGGCCCACCAGCAACGGCGGGCTGACCCCGAAGCTAGGATGGAACGGATTCGGCATGCCCTCACCGTAACATTGCCGTTTAGAGTCCTTTAGAGATTTTAGAGTCGATTAGACAGACCGGGAGCGTAGATACACGCTCTCCGATGGAGGATCCGCTAGCTAGTGGCGCGGTCGGATTCCGCGGATGGCCTCATCTGGCTGGCAGGGCGAGCCGGATCTCGCAGCGGAGGCCGGGTACGCGGCCGAGGCGAGCGTCGGCCGTGACGAGGGCGCAGCCAAAGGTCTCGGCGACGGCGACGTAGGCGGCGTCGTAGCCAGTGACGTTGCTCCGCAGCTCCCACATGCGGCCCAGCAGAGGTTTCGCTGCCACGAGGTCGATGGAGGCGGCGGTCACCGCGGTGAGCGCGTCGCAAGCGCGTTGCTCACTGATCCTGTGCCCGAGCCATCGGCCGCGGATCGCGGAGAACACTTCGACGACGAGGTGTTCGGGGCCGGCCCAATGTGCATCTCGGGCGAGCTCGGCCCGCCCATGGGTGCCGACCGGTCCGTCGTCGGTCAAGGCGTTGGCCAGGACCGAGGCGTCGACCACGATCACGGGGCGTCGCTCGCAGCACCGCTGACAAGAGGCTCGCGCTCCGCTCGAGCCTGGTCGAGCGCTTCGGTCGCCTGCGCCGGGGACAGGTGCGAGCCGTCTCGGCGATCGCCGAAGCGCTCCAGCAACGCCAGGTTGGTCGAGCGACGCGCCTCGTCGGTGACCAGGGTCAACAGGAACGACTGCAACGACTGTCCCCGGGCAGCAGCCCGGTCGGCCAGGGTCTGGCGGATGTCATCCGGGACGTCGCGGATCTGGAGAGCGACCATGCATGCAGTTTACATGCACTGCGGCGTCTCAGCCCGGCCCGTCGCAAAGCCACTTGCCGCACGGCATACGGGGTTGGTTGGGTGGGGCGCATGCCACTCGGGTCCCCGGACGTCGTCCCCATGCTCACCGACGACGTCGTGACGCTGCGGGCGATGACGGACGACGACCTGCCCGCCGTCGTCGAGCAGAGCCAGGACCCGGACACCGTGCGGTGGACGACCGTGCCGACGCCCTACGGGCCGGAGGATGCGGCCGCCTATTTCGACCTTGTCCGGCAGGGGTGGCAGGACGGCAGCCGCAGCACCTGGGTCGTCGAGCACGACGGTGACTTCGCCGGGCTGGTCGGCCACCGGCCTCGCGGGGCCGGACGGGTCGAGATCTCCTTCGCCGCGCACCCGAAGCACCGAGGACAGGGGCTGATGACCCAGGCGGTCCGGCTCGTCTGCGAGCAGGCGTTCTCCACGGGCGCAGAGGTCGTCCTGTGGCATGCGCATGTCGGCAACTTCGGGTCGCGAAGGGTGGTCTGGCGCAACGGCTTCCGGATCGGGGGTTCGGTGCGCCGGGGTCACCCGCATCGTGGCGCGCTCGTCGACGCATGGGCCGGGAGCCTCGTCAAGGGCGACCCGATGGAGCCGGTCCATCCCTGGCGCGTGCCGCCAACGCTCGAGGGTGACGGGGTGCGGTTGCGGGCCTTCCGCTCCACCGACGCCTTCGAGATGCCCGAGGCGCTCGACGAGATCGCAGCACAGTTCATGACGCGAGCCATGCCGACCCGCGAGACGTTCGGCGAGTGGCTGTTGACGCGCACGTCGCGGTCCGCAGACGGCGAGACCGTCATGTGGGCGGTCAGCGACCCGGCGACGGATGGGGTGCTCGGGGGACTGCAGGTCTTTCGGCTGGGCAGCCCCCTGACCGTCGGCTCCGGGATGGTGGGCTACTGGCTGCTCGAGTCGGCGCGGGGCCGGGGAGTCATGAGCAGGGCACTGGACGCGGCAACCAAGTGCTCCTTCAGCCCGGTCGAGCGAGGTGGCCTCGGTCTGCACCGACTCGAGGCAGGCTGCGCCAGTGACAACCTCGCGTCGGTGCGGGTCCTGCGCCGGGCCGGCTTCCATGAGATCGGGACCGAGCGTGAGGCGCTGGCCCTTGCCGGAGGAAGGCACGGCAGTTCGGTCCTCTTCGACCTCCTTGCCACGGATGACCGGGCCGAGCGACGCGTCGAGAGCCTGACCATCCCCGTCCTGGAGACCGAGCACCTCCGGCTGCGGCCCTGGCGGGACACCGACGTGCCCGGGCCCGGCGAGGGACCGGATGACGCAAGCCTGCACTTCATGCCAGCGAACGTGCATCCTGACACCGAGGCGTTTCCCGCGTGGCTCCGGCTCAAGCGGGCCCAGATGGCCGAGGGCGACAACCTCAACTGGTGCCTCGCCGACAAGGCCACCGACCACTGCATCGGCAACGTGACGATCTTCCGGATGGGCCCGGCGGCCGGGCGGTTCCAGGGAGAGGTCGGCTACTGGCTGCACCCAAGCGGGCGGGGTCGCGGCGCGGTTGCCGAGGCCCTGGACAAGGTCATCGAGCACGCGTTCACCGCGACCGACCGTGGCGGCCTCGGGCTGACCCGGCTCCACGCCGGCACCGACCTCGACAACACGGCGTCGCAGTCGGTGCTGAGGCGGGTCGGTTTCCGCCAGTGGGGCACCGACCGGCAGGCCTACCGGCGCTCCAGCGGCGAGCTGACCGACGGCGCCTACTTCGAGCTGCTCGCCACCGACGTCCGGACCGACCAGCGGGCCCCTCGGTTGACTCCGTTGACCGAGGTGACGCTCGAGGGCCAGCGCGTCCGGTTGCGTCCGTGGCGCGACGAGGACGTGCCTCGGGTCGTGCAGGCCTGCCGCGACGAGCGGACCTGTCACTGGCTGTCGACGCTACCCTCCCCGTACACGGATGAGGATGCCGCGACCTACCTCTCCCTGTGCCGGGCGCACGCCAGCTCCGGGACGGGGCTCTTCCTCGCGATGGCCGACCCGGCCGACGACCGGTGCATCGGCTCGATCGCGGTCATGAACCTCCAGGGCGACGACCGGACGCTCGGGGAGATCGGCTACTGGACCCATCCGGACGCGCGCGGCCGGGGCGCCATGACGGAGGCCGTCCACCGGATCGTCCGGCACGCGTTCGCCCCGACCGACGGGGGCGGGCTGGGCCTGCGCCGGCTCGTCCTGCGTGCCGCCGCCGGAAACGTCGCGTCACAGCACGTGGCGCAGACGAACGGGTTCGTCCGGACCGGCGTCCAGCGCCAGGCCGAGCGCCTCGGCGACGGCAGCTTTGACGACCTCGTCGACTACGACCTGCTCGCCTCGCAGTGGCCGGGCCGCTGACCCAGCGGAGCCTCCGTCAGCCCTTCGCCCGGACCTGGTCGGCGACCCTCGGCATCACCCGCTGGCCGTAGGCGCGCAGGGTCTCGTCCTGGGCGTCGTGCTGCAGGTAGATGGCGAACTGGTCGACGCCGAGCGCCTTGAGCCCCTCGAGCTTGGCGACCTGCTCGTCCACCGAGCCGATCAGGCAGAACCGGTCGACGATCTCGTCGGGCACGAACGCCGTGTGGGTGTTGCCCGCCCGCCCGTGCTCGTTGTAGTCGTAGCCCTCGCGTTCCGCGATGTAGTCGGTCAGCGCCTGCGGCACCTGCGCCCCGCCGGCGCCATAGCGCGCCACGATGTCCGCGACGTGGTTGCCGACCATCCCGCCGAACCACCGGCACTGCTCGTAGGCGTGCGACCGCTGCTCCGCGCTCCCGTCCGTGACGTAGGCCGGCGCCGCGACGCAGATGGCCACCGCCCTTGGATCCCGTCCGGCCTCAGCCGCCGCCCGGCGCACGGCGGCGATGCTCCACTCGGCGATGTCGAGGTCGGCGAGCTGGAGGATGAAGCCATCAGCGACCCGACCGGCGAGCTCGAGCACGCGTGGCCCGTAGGCCGCGACCCAGACGTCGAGGCGCGAGCCGCGGCTCCACGGCAGGCGCAAGCGGCTGCCCCGGTAGTCCACCTCCTCACCGTTGGCCAGCCCCCGGATCACCCCGATGGACTCCCGCAGCTCGGCCACCGTCGACGGCCGGCCGTTCGTCACCCGGACGGCCGAGTCGCCGCGGCCGATCCCGCAGACGGTCCGGTTGCCGTACATCTCGTTCAGGGTCGCGTAGGTCGACGCGGTGACCGTCCAGTCGCGGGTCGCCGGGTTGGTGACCATCGGCCCGACGGTGATCCTGCGGGTCGCGGCGAGGATCGCGCTGTAGATGACGTACGGCTCCTCCCAGAGCAGGTGGGAGTCGAAGGTCCAGGCGTGGCTGAAGCCGAAGTGCTCCGCCTGGCGGCACAGCTCCACGACGCGGCTGGCCGGTGGGTTGGTCTGCAGCACCACACCGAAGTCCATCGGTCTCCTCCTCGGAAAGTGCAGGTATGCCGGGTGGCCGGCCACCCGGCATACCTCGCGTCGGGTGCCCTCAGCGTCCGGCTGGCCAGGTGTCGAGGGTGGGCCCAGGTCAGTGCAGGTACTGCGACAGACCCCGCTTGAGGAACCTGCCGTGGCCCTTGGTCCCGCGGAACTCGTTGTCCTGCACCACGACCGAGCCGCGCGACAGGACGGTGTCGACGTGGCCGTCGATCTCGAACCCCTCCCAGGCGGAGTAGTCCAGGTTCATGTGATGGGTCTTGCCGAGGCCGATGCTGGTGTGCCCGGCGGGGTCGTAGACGACGATGTCGGCATCGGCACCCGGGGCGATGACGCCCTTGCGACCGTAGAAGCCGAACATCCGCGCGGGCGTCGTCGACGTCAGCTCGACCCAGCGCTCCAGGGTGATCTCGCCGGTGACGACGCCCTGGTAGAGCAGGTCGAGCCGGTGCTCCACCGAGCCGATCCCGTTGGGGATCTTGGAGAAGTCGCCCAGACCGAGCTCCTTCTGCTCCTTGAGGCAGAACGGGCAGTGGTCGGTGCTGACGACCGAGATGTCGCCGGTGCGCAAATATCTCCATAGCTCGTCCTGGTGGCCCTCCGCACGCAAGCGCAGCGGCGTGGAGCAGACCCACTTCGCCCCCTCGAAGCCCGGCGCGCCGAGCTGCTCCTCGAGGGAGAGGTAGAGGTACTGCGGGCAGGTCTCGCCGAAGACGTTGAACCCCTGGTCGCGGGCCTCCGCGAGCCGGGCGACCGCCTGCTTGGCGCTCATGTGCACGATGTAGAGCGGGGCGCCCGTCAGCCGGGCGAGCATGATCGCCCGGTGGGTGGCCTCCTCCTCGGTCTCCCAGGGCCGGGTGTAGCCGTGGTGGACCGGGTCGGTCTCGCCGCGCGAAAGTGCTTGCGCCACAAGGACGTCAATGGCGATGCCGTTCTCGGCGTGCATCATGATCATCGAGCCGTTGTCGCGGGCCTTCTGCATGGCCCGCAGGATCTGGCCGTCGTCGGAGTAGAAGACCCCGGGGTAGGCCATGAAGAGCTTGAAGCTCGTGACCCCTTCGTCGACGAGCTCGTCCATCGCCTTGAGCGCGTCGTCGTCGACCCCCCCGAGGATCTGGTGGAAGCCGTAGTCGATGGCACAGTTGCCGCCGGCCTTGTCGTGCCACGCGGCGAGCCCGTCCTGGACCCGCTCGCCGGTGCGCTGGATGGAGAAGTCGACGATCGTCGTCGTCCCGCCCCAGGCCGCGGCGCGGGTGCCGGTCTCGAAGGTGTCCGAGGCGCTCGTGCCGCCGAACGGCATCTCCATGTGGGTGTGGCAGTCGACCCCGCCGGGGATGACGTACTTGCCGGTCGCGTCGATCACCGTGTCGGCGTTCGCCGCCAGGTCGGACCCGAGCGCCGTGCTGCCCGGGGTCACCAGCGCGACGATCGTCTCCCCGTCGACGAGCACGTCGGCCGTGACCCGGCCCGTGGCCGAGACCACGGTGCCGCCGGTGATGAGGGTGGTCATCTGACTCATCGAACTCCTTTGTATGCCTTCTGCCGGATTGGCCGCGCGGCTCGGCTCAGGGGCGGACGAGGTCGTCGTAGGCGTCCGGGCGACGGTCGCGGTAGAACGCCCACCGCTCGCGCACCGTGTCGATCAGGTCGAGGTCGAGGTCGCGGATGATGAGCTCCGGCTTCTGCGGGTCGCCCTTCTCGCCGACGTAGTTGCCCTCGGGGTCGACGAAGTAGGACTGGCCGTAGAAGTCGTCGTCCCCGAGCTCCTCGATGCCGACCCGGTTGATCGCGCCCACGTAGTACTCGTTGGCGACGGCGGCCGCGGGCTGCTCGATGCTCCAGAGGTACTCACTCAGCCCGCGCGAGGTCGCCGACGGGTTAAAGACGATCTGGGCACCGTTGAGCCCCAGGGCCCGCCACCCCTCGGGGAAGTGCCGGTCGTAGCAGATGTAGATGCCGACCTTTCCCACCGCGGTGTCGAAGACGGGGTAGCCGCCGTTGCCGGGGCGGAAGTAGAACTTCTCCCAGAAGCCGCCGACGTGCGGGATGTGCTGCTTGCGGTACTTCCCCAGGTAGCTGCCGTCGGCGTCGAGAATGGCCGCCGTGTTGTAGAGGAACGGGTCCTCGCGCTCGTAGACCGGCAGCACGATGACGAGCCCGAGCTCCTTGGCCAGCGCCTGGAACCGCTCCGTCGACGGGCCCGGCACCGCCTCGGCATACTCGTAGTACTGCTTGTCCTGGACCTGGCAGAAGTACGGGCCGTAGAACAGCTCCTGGAAGCAGATCACCTGCGCCCCCTGCGCGGCGGCGTTCCGCGCATACTCCTCGTGGGCGACGATCATCGACTCCTTCTCGCCCGTCCACGTCGTCTGGACCAGCGCTGCGCGCACCACCGTCATCTCGAGACCTCTCGCGTCGTCTGTCCTGAGAGCCCGAGCCTAGACACATCTGCCCGAACCACAAGATCTCTCGAGCAGATGGGCGCTCGTGTCGAGCCGGCGCTGCACGCACCTGGCGTCGTCGATACCGCCAGGAGGGGTCCAGCCGGGGACGAAGAACGGGAGCGAACCCGTCCCCGCGCCGACGGTGAGCCTGCTCAGTCGACTCGGTCCCGTCGTTCGTCCCGCTCAGTCCTCGGGCCAGGCCGCCTCGGTCACCGGGAGCTCGCGGTCAGCGAGCCGGTGCCCGCCCGGACACGCCCCGCACGCCGTCCCGTATGCCGTGCAGCACCCACCGCGCCCGCTCTCCCCGCCCGGGGACGAGGGTGAGGACGAGCGCGAGGTGCCGGGCCAGGCCGAGCAGCTGGCCCGCCGCCCAGCCCGGGTGGCGACGAGCATGGGCGCGGACGAGCGCGATGCGGTTGCGGGTGAGGTAGTAGTAGCGGAACGGGCGGGCGTGGGTCACCTCGACGCCGGACCCGCGCAGCACGAGGGGCCGGCCGAGGAACCGGACGGGGTGCCGCGAGCCGAGGCGGTGCGCCAGAGTGGTGCCGGGGACCAGGACGACGGCCAGGCCGGCGTCGAGGCAGCGCAGGTAGAAGTCGCTGTCGACGCCGTCGATGAAGAGGGACTCCTCGAACCGGCCGACCGTGCGCAGCACACTCGACGGGACCAGCAGGCCGGACTGGATCGGCTCACCTCCGAGGAGCACTCCGTCGCGCGACCCTCGGACCTGGCGCGGCAGCCCGGAAACCCGCTCC
>JAABUU010002734.1_pt1 | contig 24279 bp, 25 predicted proteins | sample 5559301 | NCBI WGS metagenome assembly JAABUU01 (sample SAMN10711884, study PRJNA513360) | rock metagenome | isolation source: Antarctica rocks | place: Antarctica: Victoria Land, Richard Nunatak white | reverse complement strand
AGCTGGTCGCCCTCGTCCGGGCCGGCGCAACCTTCCGACACGGGAAACTCGTCGAACGATCAGACGAGCACACCGACGACCAGGCAGTCGCCTAATGATCTTGATCCACAGGTATTGACAATATCTCACGGTGTCGCCGCCCGATCTCACGGTGTCGCCGCCCGGTGGTCACCGGTAGGGAATCCCGATCGCGTCTGGGTACGTTGCCGGTATGCGCACCACTACCGACAGCCAGGAATCATCCAGCACCATCCGCCTCACGCAGTACGCGCATGGCGGCGGGTGCGCCTGCAAGATTCCACCCGGTGAGCTCGAAGACATCGTGAAGGGTTTGACCGGCTTCCGGTCGCCGGACCTGCTGGTGGGGCTGGACGACGGAGACGACGCCGCGGTGGTACGGATCGACGAGCGATCGGCCGTCGTGCACACTGCCGATTTTTTCTCTCCCGTGGTCGACGATGCGTACGACTGGGGGCGAATCGCCGCGGCGAACGCCCTGTCGGACGTCTACGCGATGGGAGGGCGCCCGCTGGTTGCGGTCAACCTCCTCGGGTGGCCGCGGGACGTGCTGCCTCCGGAACTGGTGCGCGAAGTGCTGCGCGGCGGATTGGAAGTCGCGGCGGAGGCGAATTGCCACGTCGGCGGCGGGCACAGCATCGACTCGCCCGAACCGCTCTACGGCATGGCCGTCACCGGACTGGTGCATCCCGACCGGCTGCTGCGCAACGACTCTGCCGTCGCCGGGATGCCCATCAGCCTGACCAAACCCCTGGGTGTCGGCGTGCTGAACAACCGGCACAGGTCCACCGGGGAGGTTTTTCCGCAGGCGATCGCGAGCATGGTGGCGCTCAACGCTGCGGCCTCCGCCGCCGCGGTGGACGCGGGCCTGACCGCCGCGACCGATGTGACCGGCTTCGGGCTACTGGGGCACCTGTACAAGATGGCTCGAGCTTCCGGCGTCGGCGCCGTGATCGATGCCGCCGCCGTGCCCTATCTCGACGGCGCCAGGCGGGCACTGCGAGACGGTTTCGTCAGCGGCGGCACCCGCCGAAACTTGGACTGGGTACGACCACACCTGTCCGGCTCGGTCGACGAGGACGAGATGCTCCTGCTCGCCGACGCGCAGACCAGTGGCGGTCTGCTGATCGCCGGTGAGATACCGGGGGCGACGGTGATCGGACAGTTCGTGGCTGCCGGCTCCGCAACGATCAGCGTCCGCCGGTGACCTGATTGCTCGCCTGGCGCCTGGCCTCCACCCGCTCGCGCTGCGGAACGATGGTGTACTTCGGGTCCCTCGCCGAATCCTGTCCCGCGTAGAAGATGGCGAATCGGGTGCAGGCCGAGCCGAGCAGTAACGCGACCCCGGAGACAACCGACAGCATCCGGCTGCGACGCCCCGCGATTGCTCCGGCCGCTCCGCCGACGGTCAGCGACTCTCCGACCCGCCGGAGCTTGTCGGGAATGCCCTGGTGCAATGGCTCGGCGGCGAGTCCCATCGAGCTCTCCATGCGCCTCATCAATGCCAACTCGGCCGCCGCTCCGACGACGGCCAGGCGCCTCGCTGGTCCGGCGTCGGCCGGACAGGCGCCGATCAGTCCGAGGCCGCCGGCCGCCGCGCTCGCCGATCCGACGAAGACGAAGGGCAACTCGCGGTAGGCCTCATGCCAGCTCGGAGTGGCGGTGTCGGCCAGCAGCACGGCGGTATACGAAGCGATGGCGGGGGCGAGAAGGGCGGCGGCCACCCCTGACGGGCGACCCAGCAACGAGATCAGCCGACCGGCCGGCGCCGGCAGTCGGCGGATCAGCGGAATCAGTTCCGCGGCTCCGGCCACGATGGCCAGCGGTCCGTAGCCGGAGAGAATCCAGGTACCGACGGACATCGGCGAGGTCCATTTCGCAACTCGCAGCATGTTGACGAACCGCGTCGGCCGACCGAGATCGTGGACCAGAGACGCGAAGCTGATGGTGATGCCCACCATCGCACCGACGCGACCGGTGCGCCGCAAGGTGTCTCGTCCGGTCAGATCCGCGCCCGCAGCCAGTAACGAGGACCCGGCCGCCAGCCCGCCCAGGAAAAGGTACGTTGGAATGTCGGCCTGCCACGGCGAGGCCTTGACGACAGGACGACCGTAGTAGGACGTGAATGTCGCGTCGGGCACCATGCGGCGTTCCCCGCCACGCCCAGCACCGCCACGTCCAGCACCGCCACGGCGCGCACCACCACGCCGCCCACCGCCACGGCCGGAATCACCACGCGGGCGCTCAGCGGAGCTACCAGCGGTTCGCTCCGAACCATTGCCCCGCTTGATTTCGGTGAGGTCATCGTGCTGCTGGGTCATCGTCGACCGCCAAGGAATGACAGCGCAGCCGCGCCCAACATGGCACCTGCTGCCACTGCCGCACGGCGCCACATGTGCGGCAGATCCCGAGTCGTGACGATCGGATCGGGCGGGAACCCGTACACCTCCGGCTCGTCCAGGAGCAGGAAGAAGGCACCGGATCCACCGACCCCGTCATCCGGATCCTCGCCGTACAACCTGGCCTCCGTCACCCCGTCGGCGTGCAGCGCGGCCAACCGCGCGTCGGCCCGCTCGCGCAGCTCTTCGACATCCCCGAACTGGATCGATTGTGTCGGACAGGCTTTCGCGCACGCGGGGGTCTGTCCGTCTCCGATCCGGTCGTAGCACAGCGTGCATTTCTGCGCGATGCCGGCGTTCTTCACGTTCTTGTCACCGATCCGCCGGTCGATCACCCCGAACGGACAAGCCGGAACGCAATAGCCACAACCGTTGCAGATGTCCTCCTGCACCACCACGGTGCCGAATTCGGTCCGGAACAACGAACCGGTCGGGCAGACGTCCAGGCATGCCGCGCTGGTGCAGTGCCTGCAGACATCGGATTCCATCAACCAGCGAAAATCAGTGCGCTCGGCGCCATCGGATTGCTTGCCGGGCAACTCGAACGACGGCATACCCAGGTCGACCCGGGGCGCTGCCGGAGTACCGGGCTGCTCGATGAAGGCCACGTGCCGCCAGGTGTCGGCACCGAGTGCGCCCGTGTTGTCGTAGGACGAACCGAGAAAATTGAACCCGTCATCGGGTACCTCGTTCCATTCCTTGCACGCCACCTCGCAGGCCTTGCATCCGATACAAATGGAGGTGTCGGTAAAAAAACCCTTGCGCGACGGCGGGTCTGGCCAGTCGGCACGTACGGCGGGATCGGGAAGGGAGGTGGTCATCGGTTCCCGTCCGTTCGGCGTGACAGGCGCGTCGCTGCCTCCGAGCCGTCCGGCGACCGACCCGGTTGGTCACCGATCGGGGTGCGCTGTTGATTGCCGGTTTCCACGGTGATCCCCGCCCGTTGTTGATATTCCTTGACCAGAGCCAACAAGGCCGGCCCCCGAGGGCGACGCCCCGGTCGAACGTCGCAGGACGCCACCTTGCTCTCCTGGATGTGCACGTTCGGATCCAGAGTGACGCCGAAAAGGTCGTTGGCGGAGTCGCCGGACACCAGCGCGCCACCGCCCTGACCCCAGTGATACGGCAGGCCGATCTGGTGGACCGTTCGGCCGTCGACCTGGAGTGGTACGACCCGATCGGTCACCATCACCCGGGCCTCGATCGCGGTGCGCGCGGAAACGATGGTGGCCCAGCCCATGTGCTCGAGTCCGCGCTCGGCAGCCAGGGCCGGCGAGACCTCGCAGAAGAATTCGGGCTGCAATTCCGCGAGGAACGGCAGGAATCGACTCATGCCGCCCGCGGTGTGGTGCTCGGTCAGCCGATAGGTGCTGAACACATAGGGAAATATCTCAGCGCCCGGCGTTGCCCCGGACGGGTTGGACAGATTGTCCGGACGACGGAACACCTGGCGGGTCGGGTTCGCCTGCTGGCGGTAGAACGGATTGCTGACCGGCGACTCGTGCGGTTCGTAGTGCGCCGGCAGCGGCCCGTCGAGCATGCCGCTCGGCGCGTACAGCCAACCTTTTCCGTCGGCCTGCATGATGAAGGGGTCGTCGCCGGCCAGCCCCTCCGGACCACCGGTGCCCTGCTCCGGTCGGTGGTCCGGCGACAATCCGACCGGGAAGTCCGGCACGTCGTCCCCGACCCAGCTCGCGTTCTCGGAGTTCCACCAGACCAGTGCCTTCCGGTCGCTCCACGGACGGCCCTGCGGATCGGCCGACGCCCGGTTGTAGAGCACCCGCCGATTCGCCGGCCAGGCCCAACCCCATTTCAGGGCGTTCGGATCGCCGGCGCTGCCAGGCTTGCGCCGGGCCGCCTGATTCACGCTGCCGGCGTAGACCCCGGTATAGATCCAGCAGCCGCCGGAGGTGGATCCGTCGGCTTTCATGTCGGTGTAGGACTTCAACATCTCGCCGGCTTTCTCGCCGGTCAGATGAGATCCATTGATCTCCTGCAGAACGGCCTCCGGCGCCGGGTCTCCCGCTTCGTCGACCGGATAGTCCCAGGTGAGATCGAGCAAGGGACGATCTCGCTTCTCGGTCGATTTCGCCAGGCGCTCCCGCATCATCCGACCGAGCTGGAAGAAGAAATTGAGGTCACTGCGGCAGTCGCCCGGCGGTTCGACGGCTTTGTACCGCCATTGCAGCAGTCGCTGTGTCTGGGTGAAAGAACCTGCCTTTTCCACGTGGGAGGCAGCCGGAAAGAAGAAGACCTCGGTGGCAATCTTCTCGGTGACCAATTCGCCGGTCTCGATCTCGGGCGAATCCTTCCAGAACGTGGCCGACTCGATCATGTTCAGATCACGCACCACCAGATACTTCAGGTGCGACATGGCCAGTCTCTGCATGCGGCCGTGCGCCGACCCGACTGCCGGATTCTGACCGAGCAGCATGTATCCCTCGACTTTGTCGGCCAACATGTCCATCACGGTCTGGTAGGTGCCGTGGTCGCCGGTGAGCCGCGGCAGGTAGTCGAAGCAGAAGTCGTTCTCGGCGGTGGCTGCGTCGCCCCAATACGATTTCAGCAGACTCACCGTGTAGGCATCGGCGAGCGTCCAGAAACCCTTCTGCGCGGGGCTGGCAATGGTGGCGACATAGTCCTGCAGGTTGTCGTGTTCGCCCACCTTCGGCATGGGCAGATAGCCGGGCAGCAAATTGAACAGGGTCGGAATATCGGTCGAGCCCTGAATGCTGGCATGGCCCCGCAGCGCCAAGATTCCACCACCCGGGCGACCCATGTTGCCCAGCAACAGTTGGATGATCGCCGCACCCCGGATGTATTGCACGCCAACGGTGTGATGGGTCCAGCCGACCGAATACACCCACGCGGTGGTGCGTTCGCGGCCGCTGTTGCGCACCACGGATTCGCAGACCTTCAAAAAATCTTCCGGAGAAACGCCGCAGGTTCGCTGCACCATCTCCGGCGTGTACCTCGCGTAGTGCCGCTTGAGCACCTGGAATACGCAGTGCGGATCCTGCAGGGTCTCATCCCGTTCAACTTCGCCGTGCGCGAGATTTGCGCCGTGGCCCCCCATCTCGTGACCGGCCGCCCGCTCCTGCTGGGAGTGCTGCGCTCCGGTTGGACCGGCGCCCTCGGCGGACTTCTCGTCGTCGCCGCCGGACGAGGAAACCGGATGACCCTGGTACTGCCATGTCGAGGTGTCGTACGTGCCGGTCTCCGGGTCGTAACCGGAGAAGACACCGTCGAGGTCGTCGACGTCCTCGAAGTCCTCGCGCAGGATGGTGGGCGCATTCGTGTACGCCACGACGTATTCATGGAAGTACGAGTCGGTCGACAGGATGTAGTTGATCATCGCGCCGAGAAAAGCGATGTCGCTTCCGGCGCGCAGCGGCACGTACTGGTCGGCGACCGCCGACGTCCTGGTGAACCGGGGATCGATGTGGATCACCGTCGCGCCCGCGGCCTTGGCCTCCATCACCCACTGGAACCCGACCGGATGACACTCGGCCATGTTCGAACCCTGGATGACGATGCAATCCGCGTTGGCCAGGTCCTGCTGAGGTCCGGTGGCACCGCCGCGGCCGAAAGAGGCTCCCAGACTGGGAACCGTGGCGCTGTGTCAAATACGCGCCTGATTTTCGATCTGCACTGCTCCCATCGCGGTGAACAGCTTCTTGATGAGGTAGTTCTCCTCATTGTCCAAAGTTGCCCCACCGAGCGCGGCGATGCCCAGGGTGCGGTTGAGGTGGCGCCCCTGCTGGTCGGTGTCCTGCCAGGTCCGGGCCCTGGTGTCCAGGATGCGTTCGGTCAACATCTCCATCGCGGTGCCGAGATCCAGCGGCTCCCAATCGGTGCCGTAGGGCTTGCGATACAGCACCTTGGTCTGCCGCCCCGGCGAATTGACCAGTTGCTCGCTGGCAGAGCCCTTGGGACAGAGCCGACCGCGGGAGATCGGTGAGTCCGGATCGCCCTCGATCTGGACGACCCGCTCGTCCGTGACGTACACCCGCTGGCCGCATCCGACAGCGCAGTAGGGGCAGACGCTCTTCACCACGCGGTCCGCGGTGGATGTTCGCGGCTGCAGGCTGCGAGTGCGCTCGGAGGTGACCGCCGAGCCGCGGCCGGAGGAATCAGGGCCGGTGAACTGCCGGACGACCGGCCAGGACAGGAACGTGCGCCGCAGGTCCACGTCCGCACCTCCGTTCGGCCCTCATGGCCCGGCATCTCGCCGGAATTCTGCCGGCCGACTTCGCCCAGCCGATGTTGCCGGCGAAGCCTGTCCGAGCAATGTACCCACCACAGCTGTGTTGATGTTGCCCACCCGGGCCCAGACTCAAACATCAGTCGAACCTCGCGCAGAACCAATCTTTCGCACGCCCTCTGACGGACCTCGGCTAGGGTGAAAATCCGGCCCGATCGTGAGTTTCCACCGCCCAGCGGTGCCGAGTCCTGGAGCGCGACATCGAGCACTACCGCTACCTGGTGCTGATGGGCCTGTGCCTACTCGTGACCCTGCCCCTGGAATTCCTACTCCGCGCGAGGGTCTACCGGCGGATCAGCACAGTGCTGTTCGCCCTGCTGCCTGTGGTCGTCGTCTTCACCGTGTGGGACATCGTCGGAATTCGGCGCGGCCACTGGTCGTACAACCCCCGGTTCGTCACCGGGGCCCGGTTGCCGTTCGGTATGCCGGTCGAGGAGTTGGTCTTTTTCGTCGTCATCCCGATCTGCGGCCTGCTGACCTACGAGGCGGTCGGTACGGTATTGCGAGGGTTGGACGGGCGCAAACGATCCGGAGCAAGTGGAACCGATGCCTGAATACTCGTTGCTGACCGCTGTCGCCATGATCGGGGTGGTGCTCGTCGAACTGGTGTGGTTGAAAACCGGAATTTTCCACACTGCGCAGTATTGGTGTGCCATTGCCATCGTGGTGGCCTTCCAGATCCCCGTCGACGGCTACCTCACCAAGCTCTCGGATCCGATCGTCGTCTACAACGAGCAACAGATCCTCGGCCTTCGCTTTCCGTGGGACATCCCGGTGGAGGACTTCGGTTTCGGTTTCGCCATGGTCACGCTCGTCATCCTCGTGTGGCGCGGGCAGCCGGCCGGAGCCGGCGCCCGCCGATCAATCGGCCGGCGCGCAGATTCGGCCGACGACGCGTGAGCACTTCACAGTGGCGCCCCGGCCGCGACGGCCGGGCCGTTCGGCATCCTGGTGCCCCCGGGGATCTGCTACTGCCCGGGCGGCCGCACCGCCAGACACGACAGCCGGGGACACGACAGCCGGATCCGCGAGAGCCGGAGCCACGACTGCCCAGCCCGCGGCGGCCGGTTGTGGTGGCCGGCGGCGGTATCGCCGGAATCGCCGCCGCCGTCGGACTTGCCGAGCGGGGCATCGATGTCGTGCTGGTCGAGAAGCACGCCCAATTAGGCGGTCGGGTTCGGTCCTGGCCGGTCGAACACGCAGGGCCTGGCGGCACGGTCGACAGTGTCACCATGAGCCGCGGCTTCCACGCGTTCTTCCGCCAGTACTACAACCTGCGCAGTCTGCTACGACGGGTCGACCCGGCGCTGCAGAATCTGGTCGCCGTTCCGGACTATCCGCTGGCACTGGCCGGGAGTCACACCGACTCGTTCGCGAAGATCCCGCGCACGCCGCCGGCCAATCTGGCCGCCTTCGTTCTCGGCAGCCCGAGCTTCGGGTTGCGCAAGCTGGCAACGGTGAACATCGGAGCAGCCCTGGAATTGTTGGATGTCCGATTTCCCGGAACCTATTCCGACTACGACGGTCAGAGCGCGGCGCAATTCCTGGACCGACTACGTTTCCCCGCTGCAGCAAGGTATCTGGCCCTGGAAGTCTTCGCCCGCAGTTTCTTCGCGCACCCGGAGGATTTCTCCGCAGGCGAGCTGGTGGCGATGTTCCACACCTATTTCGTCGGGTCGTCGGAGGGACTGTTGTTCGACGTTCCCAGCGACGACTACGACACCGTTCTGTGGGCGCCGTTGCGCGGCTACCTCGAGAACCTCGGAGCGGCGGTGTACACCGAAGCGACAGTCGAGGAGTTGAACCTGTCCGCTGCGGGAAGCGTCGGAGTGACGATCGGACAGGCGGCGGGCACGACGTCTCTGACGGCAGCGGCCGTGGTCGTCGCCACCGATCCGGCGACCACCAGGCGGCTGGTCGCCGGCTCGGCCGAACCCGGAACTCCAGGACCGGAGATGTCCGAATGGCGTCGGCGGCTCGCCGCTACCGGGAATGCTCCGCGCTTCGCAGTCTGGCGCCTGTGGTTCGATCGCTCGGTCCATGCCGACCGCCCGGCGTTCCTCGGCACGAGCGGATACGGTGCGCTGGACAACGTCACGGTGGTGGAGCGTTTCGAGGACGGCGCGCGTCGATGGTCGGCTTCCCGCAACGGGTCGGTGGTCGAACTGCACGCCTATGCGCTGCCGCAGGGCAGTACCGACGCGCAGCTGCAAGCCGAACTTCGTTCGCAGTTGGCGCTGGTGTACCCGGAGACGGCTGCGGCGCAGATCATCGCGTCCGAATGGCTGGTCAATGCCGATTGTCCGCTGATAAATACGACGCCGTGGGCGGACAGACCGCAGGTATCCACACCCGACGCGCGGATCCTGCTTGCCGGCGACGGCATTGCCTGTGATCTCCCGGTCGCCCTGATGGAAAGGGCCGCTACCACCGGCTTCCTCGCCGCGAACGCGTTGCTCGGCAGGTGGGGGCTGGCCGGTCACGACCTGTGGACCGTACCGATGACCGGCAGGATTCCGGCAGTCGGCGCAGTCCGGCGACTGGCCGGCTACTCCGGATATTCGCCCAGGTTGCGCAGTCGATAGCGACGTTCGGCATACACCAGATCGTCGACCCACAGCCGGCGAGCGGTTCGGCGCATCACCGGCCGCAGGGCCGGCGCCAACCAGTGGGCGAGCCGAAATCCGGACCGCTCGGAATAGGCGATGGTGGCCTCGGTGATGATCGTGGCCGAATTGCCGTTGGCGTCGACGCCGACGGGCGTGGCGTGCGTCTCCACCACGCTGCCGGCGCCTTCTCCGTCCACGATGAGCATCACGATCGATCGGGCGTCAGGACAGAAGAACTCGACTCGCACCGGAATCCCCCACGTTCTGCTGAGCCGGAACGTCACGTCGACGGTGAGCACCCGGTCGTTGCTCGCGCTCTCGTCGACCACCAGGTGGCTGAAGGAGTACGGGTGGAACCAGGCTCCGTGCCAGGGATCGAGTCGATTGGCGATCACATCCTGGGGCTCGCAAATGCCCTTCTCGACCATCACGGCGGTCACGGCGCCGCCCAGCGGGGGGCGGGGCGGTAACGCCGGCCGATCGGTCGGCGACTCTCCCGGCATCGGCAGCCCGACCCAGATCAGCACGCCGTCGTCGTGTGCCCGATACGGGCTCCAGGTCCGATCACCGGCAGGCTCGAGCGCATAACCGTGCCAACGGCAGAACAGGGTGTCGCCGACCACCGCACATCTGTCGAGCAGCGCGCCGAGGTGCGGGCAGGCCCCCGGCCCCGCGACCAGGGTGCCGTCCGAGGCACGCCAGAAGACCACCTCGCGACCGGCGATCGAGCGGGTGATCGACGTCGAAGCCGGAACGTCCGCGCTGACGCCGGCGACCAGCCACCCGCCCGAATTCGTCGCCTGCGCGGCCGCCAGCGAGGCCGCGATCCGAGCGGGCCTGGCCTGTCGCCAGGTGGGCGCCATCTTCTCCTCCGGCGGCTGCGGAACCCGCGAGATCGGGATGCGCGAGCGCACCGCTGCGGGTAGCGAAGCAGGTAGGAGCGAGGTGGGCAGGAACGACCGGCGAACCGGCCGCGGATCGCGACGGGCCTCAAGCGACATGGCTGATCATCCGTTTCGAAGGCTTGGTGGCAGGACCGGTGATCAGGATGCGGGCAGCCGTGGTCGCCTTCCGCCAGGTCGGCACTCCCACCCGGCTCGTGAAGACGTCGTAGCCGGCGCCTTCTATCCGCTCCAGAATCTGCGAATACAGAGTTCGTGCTGCTCCGACGCACTTCGCCGATCGGCCGGGCAGCATCGCTATGCCGGTGTCCGCCAACTCATACAGCCGTCGATTTCGTTCGATCTGGAATGCCATGAACGCTCGCCACTCCGGTGTCACGGTCCGGGCTGCGGGATCGGCGCCGAACCGCCGCAGATCCGCCTGCGGAACGTACACCCGGCCCAGTTCCAGATCTTCTCCGATGTCGCGCAGGAAGTTGGTCAATTGAAACGCGAAACCCAGTGCTCTGGCGGGTTTCCGAGCGGACGGTGTGGTCGGTTCCAAGACCGGCAGCATCATTTCTCCGATCACCGCGGCAGAGCCCTCCATGTAGCCGCAAAGATCTTCCCAACTCTCGTACGAGGTGGTGGTCAGATCCATCGCCATGGCGCCGAAGAACCGGTCGAAGCACTCAGGGTCGATTCCGGTGATTCGCACGGTATCGACCACGGCCGCCAGGACCGGATCGATGCAAGTGCCGTTCTGCAGAGCCTGTCGGAATCCGTCGGCGAAGGCGTGCAACGAGGCGGCGACCTCGTCCTGCGAACGTCCGGAATTGCCCGGGTCGTCGACGATGTCATCTGCGAGCCGGCACAACGCGTAGACGGCGTGCACATGACGCCGTCGGGATCTCGGCAGCAGCGCAGCGCCCCAGAAGTAGGTGGTGCCGTATTGCTTGGTGAGGACGCCGCACTGGCGGTAACCCTCCAGGAGTAGCGGATCCACCGGCGAGAACCCGCTCATGCTCGGCCCGGCAGGTACCGGCAGATGCGATCAGCGGCCAATTTGCCCGAAATGAGCACCATCGGTACACCTACTCCCGGAACGGTGCCCGACCCGGCGAAAACCAGCCCCGGTAACCGCTTGTCGGTGTTCCCCGGCCGAAACGGGCCGGTCTGGCCGAACGTGTGGGCCAGCGAGAACGGTGTGCCGGCGTGCAGTCCCTGCCGTTCCCAGTCCAGTGGAGTGACGAGCTCCTCGGTCACCACATCGCTCGGATAGCCGTTCGTCTGCAGAAATGTGTGCAACTTCTCCCGCATCGGCGCGGCCTGCGTCTTCCAGTCGATGTCGGCCGACAGGTTGGGCACGGGCTCCAGCACGAACAGCGAAGAGGAACCAGGCGGAGCGAGCGTCGGATCGTCGATCGACGGGATCGTGACCAACCGAGAAGGGTCCGGCATCAGCCTTCCCTGGTCGAGAAGCGCATCGAACGCGCCACCCCACTCCTGCCCGAAGTGGATGTTGTGATGCGCCACGGACCGATCCGGAATTCCCCTGGCGCCGACGTGCCAGACCACTGCCGACGGCGAGTACTTGCCACGCAACACCTTTCGCGGAGGAGCAAGGTCGGGCAGCAACCGCTCATAAGCCACCGGCAGGTCCAGGGTGCACACCACGGCATCTGCCGCGAGCCGCTCCCCGCTTCGCAGCCGGACGCCCGCCACTCCCCCGGTGTCCGATCTGCGCAGAATATCGGTGACCTCGTCGGAATACCGCAATACCGCACCGGCCTTTTCGCAGGCCATTGCCAAAGCTGTTGGAACGGAGTGCATTCCACCCTCGGGAAACCACACACCTTCGATACTGTCCATATAGGTGATGACGGCATACAGCGCCAATGCGGACTCGGGCGACAGCCCCGCATACAGAGCCTGAAAGCTGAACAACCGGTGCAGTCGCGGATCCTGGAACCGCTTCCGAATGGTCGGACCGAGCCGGCCGAAGCCGCCGAGTCGAATCAGGGCGGCCGCTGCCTTGGGTGCACTGAGGAGTCCGAGTGGTGAGTCGAAATTCCGATCGATGAAATGGGGCATCTCCAGCAGATACAGCCGCCGGAGCCAATCGACGAAATCATCGAACGCAGCGGCGTCGACACTGCCACAGGTCCGAGCGATCTCCTCGCGCATCGCATCGCGGCCGTATCGGACCGCAATGGTGCTTCCGTCGGCGAAATTCGCGCGGTAGGCCGGATCCAGCCGGCGCATGGGCAACAATTCGTCGATTCGAGCACCGACGGCCGCGAGGGCATCGGAGATCAGATCCCGCATGGTGAGCACCGAGGGGCCGGTGTCGAAGGTGAACCCGTCGCGGACCAGACGGCCCGAGCGGCCGCCGGGCAGATCTTCGCGTTCCACCACGGTGACGAGGTGGCCGCGTCCGGTCAGATGGCACGCGGCGGCCAATCCGGCCAACCCGGCACCGATGACAACGACGTTGCTCATCTGTCGCGCCAAGCAATCTGGCGGGCCATTCGGGTCAGATGCTCGACGCCGATCGGGTCCAGGTCCCGCGCAGCCAGGGCCGAAACCGCGGTATCGACATTGCCGGTGATCATCTTCTCCACCGACGCGACAATGCCGCTCTCCTGTAATTCCTGCTGCAGCAGAACGAGATCGCCGGGGCCGAAAGCAGCTGAGCCGACCTTGTCCAGGGATTTGCGAGCGGCGGGACTTCGCAGCTGCTGATGGGCCAGCGCAAGAATAACCGTTGGCTTGCCGGAGGTGAGGTCGTCGCCGGCCGGCTTGCCGGTCCGCAACGGATCCCCCCAGATGCCCAGCAGGTCGTCGCGCAGCGCGAAAGCTTCGCCGACCGCCTGGCCGTAGGCGGCCAGAGTCGCCGTGATCTCCGCGGCCGCTCCGGCCGCGGCTGCTCCCAGTTCGAGTGGACGCTCCACCGTGTACCGGCCCGACTTCATCCGCGCGACAGTACGTGCGTAGTGGAGATCGCGGCGACCGACCGCGCTCCCGATCAGGTCGTGGCGCTGCCCGGCCACCAGCTCGGCCACCAGGGTCCGCCAGATCCGGCGGAGCGGAGCCGGCAGATCCGACACCAGGTTGCCGGCCTCTGCGTGCGCCAGATCACCGACCAGCACCGCAATGCTCTCGCCGAAGCGGCGTCCGCTTCCGGAGCCACCTGCCGCCTTGTGCAGCCGTTCCGCCTGGATGTGCACCGTCGGACGGCCGCGGCGCGACGCCGACTCATCCATCACGTCGTCGTGTACCAGGACGAACAGATGCAGCAGTTCCAGCGCCGCCCCGACCCGGATCACTTCGCGCAGGCCGACACCCCGGCTGACGCCGCCGCCGGCGAGCCAACCGAGGTAGGCCATCATCGGACGCAGTCGCTTGCCGCCACTGTCGATCAGCGCTCCGATAAACGCCGGCAGATCCGACGAGCCGAGGATTTCTGTACCACCCCGCTCCGCACCGGGCAGCGAAGCCCACAGTTCTGAAAGGTCTGCGATCACCTCCGCCAAGACGGCGTCGACCCGTGCGAGATGCTCGTCCAGGTCGGTCCGGCGTTGGGACGGAAGCGCGATCAGCCTGCCGGTGTGCTGCGTCCGGACGGCGAGCGCCCCGTCGGGACCTCGGTTGGCGTTCATCGTGCTCCGTTCGCGGCCGGGCGACGCGGCGAAGAACCCGCTCCGCTGACGAGAATCACTACTAGGGGCGTCCGGTCGACCTCCGTGCTCCTGTGGCAAGGGGCACAGCGGCGGGCATCGAGCGAACCTGCTCGACGGCCCAGGGGCTGAACGCGAAGGGCGCAGCGGGCAGGGCGGTCACCAGATCCGTCCAAGGAGTCCATACCCAATCCACCGTCTCGTCTGCATTCGGTCGGAGAGCAGCGGTTGAAACCACCGACCCGACGTAAACCGGACACACTTCGTTCTCCCAGATCCCACCGGCGTCCCGGGCCCGGTAGGAGAAGTCCGGGAGGACGCAGCGCAGATCTGTCACCTCGAGATGCAATTCGCCATGCAGACGCCGGTGGATTGCGTCCTCCATCAGTTCGCCCGGCATCGGATGCCCGCAGCAGGTATTGGTCCAAACTCCGGGCCACGTCGCCTTGGTGAGCGCGCGGCGCGTCATCAGCACCCGACCGGCGTCATCGAACAGGTACAGCGAAAACGCGAGGTGCAGCGGCGTGTGCTCATGGTGGACGGTCGATTTGAGCTGCTCGCCGACTGGCGTGCCGTCGACGTCCAGCAGGATCACGAGCTGGTCGTGGCTGTTCATGGTGCTCCTATTTGCGGGTTGAAACCTGCTGACCGCTTACCGACCGATTGTGCACCCGACGTCCGGAACCGTTGTGGCTGACGTCCGCCGGACGGCGAGGGAAGGTGATCCGGACCGTCGTGCCTGCGCATCAGCGGTTCGATCCGCGGTGTTCAAGGCCTGCTGAAGGCGACGGCGCACCCTCTGGTGGCGACGGTGACGACTGCGCCGTCGGGAAACGGTGATTCGCCGCCGACCCGTGCGGTCAACAGCTGTTCCGGATCGTCGATGAGGCGCAGCGAGATGACGCTGTCGTGACCGAAGTACGAGGTGCGCACGACCTCGGCGGTGGGCACGGATCCGGTGCGGGAGCGGCGCGCAACCGGCGCCCCGTTCAATTGCTGCGGCACCGGAACCGGTTCCAACACGAGTTGCTCGGGACGCAGTACCACCATGGCAGAGCCGCGAACCTCCTTGCTCTGCGTTGTCCCGCCGACCTTGATACGGCCGAGCGCACAATCGGCATACCCATCTTCGAGCCGGGCCGGCAGAGTGACCGCGTCCCCGAGAAAAGCCGCCGTCCAAGGATTCCGCGGCTCTCGGTAGACCTCGAGCGGCGAGCCCTCCTGCTGCACACGGCCATCTCTCATCACCACCACGTGGTCGGCGAACGAGAGTGCCTCCTGCTGGTCGTGGGTGACCAGGAGCGTGGTGACCTTTTCCAATGCCAGCGCTGCCGCGACGAGATCACGAGTGCTGCTGCGCAGCCCCGCATCCAGGGCCGCGAACGGCTCGTCCAGCAACACGATCCGCGGGCGGCGCGCCAGTGCTCTGGCCAGGGCCGCGCGTTGCTGCTGACCACCGGAAAGCTGATGCGGAAACATTTCGAGCTGGACCCCGGTCAGGCTCACCAGTTCGAGCAGCTCCCGCAACCTGCTGCCGTCGCGACGTTCTCGCCGGTCGAGCGCGAACTCGATGTTGCGGCGGACGTCGAGATGCGGAAAGAGCGTCCCCTCCTGCGCAACGTATCCGATGTGTCGCCGTTCGGCCGGCGTCCAGGACCCGGGCCCGGTCATCGCCTCCCCCCAAGCGGTAACCGTTCCACTGTCGGGCTTTTCGAAACCGGCGATCACGCGCAGCAAGGTCGTTTTTCCACAGCCCGACGGACCGAGCAAAGCAGTCGTGCTCCCTGCGGTCAGCGACAGGTCCACTCCGTCCAGCGCGCGGGTTCGCCCGAACGCCTTCGTGACACCGCTCACCGCAAGAGCATTCATCTGCCGACCGCCCGTCGTGATTGCTGAAGAAGAAGGAAGGTCACCGGAATCGAGAGCACGATCATCACAGCCGCGTAGGGGGCGGCCGCGACGTAGTCGATACTGCCCGACAAGCTCCAGAACCGAGTGGCAAGAGTGTGCAATCCGGTCGGCCCGAGCATCAACGTGGCGGTCAGCTCGGTACCGGCGGCCAGGAAGACAAGAGTTCCAGCCACAGCTATTCCCGGTGAAGCAAGCGGCAGGGTCACCCTGCGCAGAGTGCCCGAGCGCGATGTGCCCAGCGCCCTGGATGCCTCCTCCAACTCGACCCGGGATTGTGCCAAACCGGCCCGGATCGAGACCAGTGCGCGAGGCAACAACAGCACCAGATAGGCGACCAGCAGGGTCACCTGCGTCTGGTAGATCGGTTTGACGTAATGCACTGTGATCGTGACCAGCGCCAGCCCGACGACCAGCGACGGAATGGCACCGGCGACGTAGCTCACCCGCTCGGTCACCGCGCTGACGATTCCTCGATGACGCACCGCGAGGAACGCTGTCGGAAAGGCGAGCACGGTGGTGACCAGCGCGGCAGCCGCTGCGAGCCAAACCGTGGTGGACGCGGCATCGCGCACTTCGCTGTTCCACACCGCTACCCCGCCGAGGCGCAACCAGTAGGCCACACTGGAAACCGGCACGCCCAACGCGCTCATCACCAGCGCCGCCAGGAACGCCAGGGCCGGAACGTTCCGCCCGCCGAGCCGCACCCGCCGGTGCGGTCGCGGGCTACCGGATCCGCTGCGGGCCACCCGTCGACGACCCAGCAGGAACTCACCGCTGACCAGTGCCAAGCAGCAGAGCACGAGCACGACGGCCAACATGTTGCCCGCCGTGCTCGCGAAGGTCGATTGGTACTGCTCGTAGATCGCCGTGGTGAAGGTGGAGAACCGAAGATTCTGGAAGGCACCGAATTCAGCAAGGGTGTGCAACCCCACCAGCAATGAACCGCCCGACAACGCCGGCCGCAATTGTGGAAGGGTGACCCGCCGAAATGTTCGGATCGGCCCAAGACCCAGCGATCGGGACTGTTCCTCCCATGCCGGATCGGAGCCGCGGAGCGCACCGGCGACCGGAAGGAAGACCAACGGGTAATAGGCCAAGGACATGATCAACGTCGCACCGCCGAGCCCGTCGATTCCGGGCACAACCGAGACCCAGCCGTAGCTGGTGACGAAGGCCGGGACCGCCAGCGGCGCGACCAGGAGCGGCGCCCAGATCCGGGCGCCCGGAATCGTCGTGCGTTCCACCAGAAAGGCTGCTGCCGTCCCCAGGACTGCGCAGATAGCCATCGTGCCAAGGGTCAGCAGGCCGGTATTGAGCAGCAGCTCGCCGACCCTCGTCCGCAGGATCAGCGCTCTGGCCCGCCCCGGGCCCGCCTCGATCAGTGATTGGCCGATGAAGCCGAGCGGCATCAGCGAAATGATCGCGACTGCTCCGGCAATCACGACGAAAACCGGTGGTGCGCCGCTAAACAAGCGCACCAGCGGTCGGAGCGGAACGCGGTGCTGCTTCTGGGTGGTGTTCAGAGCAGACCGACCTCGGTCATCAGGTCGACCACGGTGCTGCTGTTCAGTTTTGCCGGATCGACAGTCGGCGCCCCGAGGGTATCCAGCGGAGCCAGCGCCTTGTTCGTTCCCGTCCTGGTGTCCAGCAGGGGATATTCGTACACGTTGTCGGCGACGATTTCCTGGCCGGCCTTGCTGGTCAAGAACTTGAGGAACTTCTGCGCCATCGCCTGCTTCTTGCTGGAGGCGAGCACACCGGCACCGGATACACTGACAAAGGCACCGGGGTCGCCATTGCCGAAGAAATGCAGCTTGGTGTGCGCGCTGTTCTCCTTGGTCTTCGCCTGGTCGCCATACCAGTAATAGTGATAGATCACGCCGCCACTGATCTCTCCGGCGTTGACAGCTTTCATCACCGCGGTGTTGCCCTTGTAGACCTTGGCGTTCTGCTTCATTGCGGTCAGCCAATTCTTGGTGGGACCGGCTCCCTTGATCTGGTACAGCGCGCTGATGATGGCCTGGAAGTCGGCCCCGCTGGGCGCGGCCCCCCATTTGCCGTTCCAAAATGGATCCGCCAGGTCCAGCAGAGATTTGGGCAGCTGGGCTTCGGTCAGTTTGCTGGTGTTGTAGACGAAGACGGTGGATCGGGCTGCCACTCCGACCCATTTTCCCGTGCTGGGCGAGTACTTCGCCGGAATCTGCGAAGTGGTTGCGGCGTCGACTTTCTGAAACAGGCCGGCCTGCTCGACGATGTTCATGCCTGGCGAGTTCTCGGTGATGAACACATCCGCCGGCGAGGCACTGCCCTCGGCGACGAGCTGGTTCGCCATTTCCAGATCACTTCCGTTGCGGATCTGGACCTTGACGCCGTTGGCTTTGCTGAATTCGTCGGCCCAGGCTTGCGTCAAATTCTCGTGCTGCGCGTTGTAGATGACCAATGCGGTGGCCTCCAGCGGCGCTTCGCCGGTCGCCTTCTCGCCGGAGCTGGTTGGCGCACTCGTACTGGCGGTACCCGACGCGCCGCAGGCGCTGACGCCGAGCAGCCCGACGACGAGGGTGGCACAGGTCAATCGCATTCGAAAGCTAGAGGTTATTGGCTCTTCCGTGACTAGTGCTGACCCGAGAACGGCGATCGACGAACCGACGAGCCCGCGGATGGGGTTCAGTAAGGCTAGCCTAACCAACCCTAGGGGCGCCAATTCGTCTCGAAGAACCCGCTGGTGTGTCGGACGCTGTGCTGGAGTCCTGGACAGCGCGGCCGTCGTGGATCAAGCCGAACCATGCGACTGCCACCCTGATCAGTGAAAAATGCGACCCGAATGGCTGACCGGTCTCTCGAGCCCGAATAGGCATCGGCGCCTCCCTTACATTTCCTCTCATACGAACAGCGAGGGGATTGCATCATGCGGGTACCGGCTTTGCTCATTTCTACGGCGCTCGGCGTCAGCATGCTGATCGCGCCGTCGACCGCGTCGGCCGCGGCCACCTCGCCAAAGGCTTGCACGGCCACCGTGTCCAATGCCCGCCCGACGCAACGGAGCACGGTGGTGGTCGCGGTGAGCAAGGTCGCGGCCGGTGCGGTAGTGACGACGACCGCTCACTACAAGACGACGATTTCCACGAAGACGGCTTCGGCCAACAGTCGCGGCGCGGCGGCGCTGCCTTACCTGATCAGTCGGGCAACGCACGGGTTCCGGGTGGTGATCGGCGTGACCGCAGCCAAGGGCTCAGCCCGCTGGGTCTGCAGCACCAGCTTCACCACTCGCTAGTCTCCAAAGGCACGGGCCACAAACGCCTTTCGTTTCCGACCCGACTCCTGTGCTCATCGAACCGAGATGCGTCTGGGAACGGAAGTCAGGCAGATGTGGACCCGGAGTCCGCGTCCGGTCGCAGGCGCTTGCGAAGCTCCTCCAACTGCGTGCGCTGGCTGCGCAAGTAGGCATCCTTGCTCCTGCGGTCCATGCCCGCAAGCGCCCGGGTGATGTCGTTCTCGGCCGACTCCGCGTTCGCGGCGGCGAGTTGAGCCAGCACTCCCTTCTTGTCGGTCGACGCCGGCTCGGATGCGACATGCTTGCGGCTGTCCTGCTGAGGACGTTCAGTGCTCTGGATGCAGATGTGCCCGCTCACCGTCGCGGTCGAGGATCGTGAGGACCTCGACAGGTTCGTCGTCACACCCGATCGCGTGCGGGGTCATCGTCGAGAACTCCGCCGCATCACCTTCGGCGATCTCAATCGTGCGCTCGCCCAGTTGCAGTCGGGCGGTCCCCGTCAGGACGGTGAACCATTCCCGGCCCGGGTTCACGCCTAGGGTGGCCAGCGGCGCGGGAGGGCATGGTTGGATCCGCATCTTGGCGACGGCAACCCCGTGCGGTGCGCGGTCACCGGACAGCGACCACAGCGTCATGGCTCGGGTCTCGTCGCGGCGTGGGGCGTGGGCGGATGACGACGTCGTCGTCGGTGACAGTTTCGACCAGTTCGTCGATCGTGGTGCCCAGGGCCCGAGCTATGGGCAGCAGCGCCTCCAAGGAGATGCGCCGGTGCCCGGTCTCCAGCCGGCTCAGGGTCGAAGGGCTGAGGTGGCAGCGGCTGGCGAGGGCGTCGAGCGACCACCCGCGCGCGCGGCGTAGCCCCCGGATGCGCTGTCGGCGGGCTGCGTACCCACGGTGGGCCAGCCCGTTGGAAGAGGCGGGTTTCGCCGACGTCACCGAGCAGACGATGGCACTCGAGGTGTCCTCGCCCACCGCCCTCATTCGGCGCTTCGCCGCCGCCTACCTCACCAGGATCGCTCCGGCGGTGACCGGCCGACTGTCAGCCGCGGACCAGGCCGCCCTCGACGAGCTGCTCGCCGCCAACGGACCGCACGCCCTGGCCGCCCGGTCCGACCTGACGGTCCGGGCCACCCGAACGCTCTGGATCGCCCGCCGGCCTTGACCGAAGCGTCCCCGACGGTTCTTCGAACAACGCCACTCACCTGTCGTGGTCTGCCTTCGCCCGCACTCATCGGCAGCTCACCGAATCAGGAGCGCCCGACTTGATGAGCGCGAACACCAACGCGCGAGAGACCATGAGATAACCGGCAGCCGCCTCGACCTTCAGCAGGGTCGGCTCCCGGCTCCGGTGCCTGGGGCCGCGCGGCTGGAGGGTCCTCATGGAACAGGACGTCGCGCGCGCCAGGACGGCTAGGTCATCACGAATGCGTTGCACTCGCACCGCCAGCTCGAATGGCGACCCGGCATCTGGGTGCGAGTCAACGGGATCGGCTGGGCGGGCGTTGGGGACTGCGATCGACTTGAGCTTCGGGTTCTTGGCTATGAAGACCTATCCGGTGACCGCACTTTGGTGCCACCCGACCCGCGCCACACGAGTTCCTGTGCGTTCGTGACGTCTCAAGTGGCACTCACGCTGACACCCAACGCAGCTCAACAGCGTCCGTGACCTGCGAGGACGGATGCAGGCCATGGCAGGAAACTACCCTTGAATCAAATCCAGCGGCGCCCAGACGGCACCCGGCAACGCGGGTGGCGGGCAGCAGAAGCGCTCCACTTCGGTCACAGTTGGATGAGGTTCAGCGCTGCTCCCGATGGATGGCGCTTTCAGTAGAGCAGCGGCCGCACAGATTACGACGTCAGCTTCGGCCCGGCCTGATCCTGATTAGCAGAACCGGTTCTAGTCTGCTGGTGTGCGACATCTCGAGATACGCCAGGCGGTGCGGCGCCAACTGCGCCTGGAACATGGCGCGCAGGCCGGCACACTGTACCGGGATGAGCTCGGGATCTGCCTCGGAGAAACCCGGATGGACTTGGCTGCGATCAACGGCCAGATCAGCGGCTACGAGATCAAAAGCGATCGCGACCGAATCGACCGGTTGGCCAGGCAGATGGAGCTCTACGGCAGGGTTGTTGACACCGCGGTTCTGGTCACCGAAGAGCGATTCGCATCTCGAGGCCTGGAGATGGCACCGCAATGGTGGGGCATCTGGAAGTGCACGCCGAACGGACGATGGCCGGCCATCGAGCTGGTGCGGGCACCGACGCCAAACCCCGGTCAAAATCCCTTCGCGATTGCACAGTTGCTATGGCGGGACGAGGCCTACGAGGAGCTGGTGGCTCTAGGGCTGGGCGCCGGTTTACGGTCGGCGACGCGCTGGACTCTGTGGGAAGCACTCGTGTCGAATCTGAGCGTCGCCGAAGTTGGCGAGACCGCCCGGCGACGACTCAAGGCTCGCCGAGGTTGGTGAGGCGAGAGACCACAAGATCGATGTGGTGCTGCGTGCCGATGGTCCGCCACGTTGTCGCGTTCCCAGGGCGATGGCCGCCGAGCCTGCCCTCGGCAATCCGGCGGTCAGCTTCACCCAGTGCGGCACCCACAAACTCAGGACGGCTGGCTATGACTGCGCAGATATCGAAGAACTGCGAGTTCCCCCGCGGGTCATTCAGACGACCCCGCAGAGTGAGCCACCGGTCGGCCACCGTGTACCGGAGCTGAGGTGCCGGCGCGAACGGGGCTGCGGTTGTGAGCTGTGGATGGGCAATCCCGTAATCACCGAAGTCCACCATTCGCGACAGCGGCCGAGAACGGATTCGGTTGTACAGCGCGGCGTCATCTCGCGGGTGCTCGCCGACCGTCCACGCGGCAACGTCCGACATGTTCGGCGGGAATGCGCCGGCTGCAACCGTCACGCTTCGATACTCTTCGAAGTGTTCGAGGTCGCGCAGCAGGCTCTTGATGAGGCGGGACCCTCCGGAGACGGCAAAGTCACCGCCGATCGCGCCGACGTCGATGATCAGGTCGGTCTCGTCGGCGTCCAACGTCAAGGCCGCCAGGACACGGGCGAGTTCCTCGTTCAACTCGTCGGGCTCGAGATCCAGATCTTCGCTGACCAGCCGGACAGCCGCGCCAACGCCATCTCCGCTTGCGTTGGCGGCATCACGGTACATCTCGTCGCTGTCGAAGAGTCTGACGACGGCGACGGGGTCCAGATGGATCTTGGCCATGTCCATTGCGAACCCCAGCACAGTCTGTCCCTGCTCGCGCCAAGCGGGATCCAAGGCACTGACGTCAAGCATCACGGGCTCCTTGAACCAGCTGGTACTCAAGGCCCGAACGGCCTTCTCAACGGCCTGTTCAACGTCCTGCTCCTCCGAACCTGGCAGGACTTCCACCAGCGGATACACATTCCCGCGGGTGGCGTCCGCCAACTCTGCCAACGCGTCGAACTCGCCACGTTTGCCCTTGAGGATCGGCAGATATCTTGGCGGCCGGGTCATGCCAGACGCCGGTTCCGGTCGCGAGCCCGGTCGTGTACAAGCTTCGGACCAAGATTCAGACCGCTGCGGCCCGCCGCAACCACAGCCGCAGTGGCTGAGTCGACGGCCTGAAAGGTTGCCTCCTGCAGTGTCTCTCTGAACAAAGACATCGCCGCCTGATGGGTCATGGTGGGCTCTGGCGGCGCCGTCAGGGCACTCAGGACCCACTGGCGGAGAACGACGCCGGCGGAAACACCTTCCAGCTCAGCCCGTCGGCGTAACTCAATTGCCGCAGACTCGGGCAGGCGCACGGAGAACACCTCAGACCGACCAGTACGGGATCGATGCAGCGGAGGGGAATCGACCTCCCCGCGCGCCTCGGCCTCGGCCAGTTCGTCAAACTCATCGACTCCGGCCACTTCGTCGCAACTGTTCGAATGCCGGTTGGCTGCGCCCATCACGAATCCTCCTCCTTTCCCAGACCTGCCCAGTACTTCTTCTGATCGCTGTCGTTCGCTGCACAAGCGCTGCGGCCGAGCCACCGGCCTGCCGCCGCCGGGCCATCACCTTCGAGCCAAACCTTCAACACCCGGCCCGGCAGCGGGCCCTGTCCGGGCGAAGAAGCTGACCAACCGATGACCCGGATCGTGGCGCCGTCACGACTGCGCCCATCACCGACGAGCCGGTCCGGGTCGGTAGCTGCCTCGGTGGCCCACCCCGGATGGGCGACATTGAACTGCGCCCGCCCGTAACGCTCAGTTCTGCTGGCCATGTGGTTCGCGACCACCTTCGACCAGCTGACGGAGTCAACGGTCAGGTCCTCATAGGCGATGCCGTCGTAGTCGACCTCCGACGCGCGGCTCATGCATCCACTGTAAACGCTTGTAAACAGGTTGTCCACACTCGGCTGACCGAGGCCGCCACCTCGACGGTTTGCCCCGTAATCAAAGCGAAGCCAGTCGTTCACCGAGATGGACCCGCCGCAGGCCAGTGCTCCAGAGTCGCGTTCCTGCTCCAATCGGCTGACTTCAGTCCGCACCTCGCGGGGTGCGCCCTCGGACGTGCCTGCCGACGCGCTTGCCCTGGGCATCAGTGCCCATCGAGACGTATGCGTGCCACTGGTCACGGACCGGATCGAACCGGACTCGCGGCGCGTTCAAACGCAGCTTTCGCGCTCATACGTTTCTCCGAGCGTCCATCAGGCTGGCGACGTACGCATCGCAAGCCACGCGCGGCACGCGACGGGCGGAACCGATGAGGACCGAGTCCAGTTCGCGCGACTTGGTCAGCGCGAAGATCAGCGTCCTGCTGACCATCAGGTAGGCCGCTGCGACCTCAGCGGTCAGAAGTGTCGGCTTGCCGAAAATCTCCGTTGGCTCCTTCTGTGTACCCGTCGACAGAACCAGCAGGTCTCGACGAAGGGCAGCCAGCTCATCGGACATGCGTTGTGTGCGTGCCACCAGTTCGAGGGGTGAGCCGGTAGCCGGGGATATGCCGTCCGAGCTCGTGTCGGTTGTGGGCTACTGCTTTCGTCGTACGAATCTTGGTCATCAAGACCTATCTGGCGAGGCCGAATTCGGTGAGGTCTCAACCGTTCCGGGGCGTTCACCGGACTTCGCAACGGTTTCCAGTGGCACTCACAATGGCACCCAACGCAAAACCGGGAGAACACCCGGAGGGGCATTCTCCCAGTTCAGACGTGGTGGCCAGGGCCGGGATCGAACCGGCGACCTTCCACTTTTCAGGCGGACGCTCGTACCGACTGAGCT
>JAABUU010002732.1_pt1 | contig 24285 bp, 25 predicted proteins | sample 5559301 | NCBI WGS metagenome assembly JAABUU01 (sample SAMN10711884, study PRJNA513360) | rock metagenome | isolation source: Antarctica rocks | place: Antarctica: Victoria Land, Richard Nunatak white | reverse complement strand
GGCCGCGGCTGGCGCGCGGGCGGCGCCTTGGCGCCCGGGGCGGGCTCGCGCGGGGCCGCCCCGGCGCGCCCCGGCCCCCACGCAGCGGCCTTGGCGCTGCGCCTTGCGTTCGGCCCGTCACCGCTGCCGCGCTGCTCCAGCCTGGGCCGGCCCGCGCCATCGGCGGGCTGCAGGTGCGCGTGCAGGGCGCGCGGGTCGGCCGGCGGCGGCGGCATCAGCGCCGCGCCGCCGCGGCCGGCATCGGCAGCGGCGCCGCCCGCGGCGGGGCGCGGCGGCGCGGCCCCGCTGCGCGCGTGCTCAGACAGGCTGAGCGAGCTGCGCGCCGAGAAGTCGGAGTCGTTGGGCGCGGGCGAGGCCGACGCGGAGCCGGGGCGCTTGTGGCTGACGGGCCCGGCGCGCTCCGGCCGGCCGCGCCGGTCCTCCTGCCAGCCGCACTGCGCCTGCAGCAGGTTCTGCGCGCAGCGCAGGCGTCCCCATCAGGCCATGGCTTGAGCTGAGGAATAAGGGTGGCAGGAAACGCCTGTCGCACAGCCAATGCCCAGTGGGCGTGTGCGTCAAGAAGCGCCAACACAAAAGCTGCACTTGCAACGCTTACCAAAGCTCTGAGCGCGCAAAATTAAACAGGCGAAGGGCGTTGAGGACGTTGAGCGCACGTGTATCTCGCGCGAGCTGACGCGCTGCCGCTGGTGCGCCTCGCCCGCCCTGCCATCGCCCGCGCCGCTTTTGACTGCCGCACCGCCCGCTTCGCCCCGGTCGCCGCCGCCGCCACCGCCGCCGCCGCCGCCGAGGCAGTTGCCGCCACTGCCTTTGCCGCCTCCGCCGCCGCCGCCGCCGCCGCCGCCCGCGTCATCGTCTGACTCGGTCCAGTCAGGCAGTGAGCAGCGTGGCGGCGCGCTGCAGGCGGGCGCGGGTGCGCCAGGGTCAGGGACAGCGCGGCCGGCGGCGCCGGCGATGCCATCGCCTGCGCTCAGCTGCGCGCCGGCCAGGCCGCCTCCGGCCGCCCGCCTCGCTGCCACAGGCGCGTCTCCGCGCTCGCGGCCGCCGTCCGCCCTGCCATCGCGGGGCTGGCCCAGCGCAGCGCTCCCTGTGCCGCACGGGGCCAAGCCGGCTGCGCCGGCTGCAGCTGTCGCCTGGCCGGGCCTTGCGAGCTCTGCGCCACCGCTGGGGCAGGCCCCCTGGAGCCGGCCGCCGTCAGGCTGGCCCTGCGCGCCGTGCGCGCGCAGGGAGGCAGCGGAGACGCCCCCGGCCGACGCGACCCGGCCGCCGCGCGCCGCGTTGAGGTGCAACTCGCGCCGCCGCGGGGGCGCCTCGCGGCAGCGGTTCAGGTCGTAGTCGCGGCGCGGCTTGACCCTGTGCCCTAGCTTAGATTTGGGGCCTGCGGCTGCCGCGACGCCCGCCGCCTCTCCAGCGCCCGTGTCGGGCAGGGTGCCGGAGCCCGCGGCCGCGGCGGTTACAAACCCTGCAGCACCCCCGGCCCCAACAATCCCCGCGGCCGGCGGCGCTGCGGGCACCGGCAGCGCGCCCGCTTCCGGCGAGGCGCCGGCCACGGGCGCGCCCAGCAGCCCGCGCGCGTCCAGCAGCGCAAAGTGCCCGCGGAACCACTCCGCCAGCGGGTCGCGCTCCGCCTCGGGCTCCGCGCCCGCGTCCTCCTACCAGGGCAGCCGCACCAGAGTCAGCTCGGAGCGTACAAAGGGCGCGTCTTCGTCACAGCAGGCCTACACAAACACGGCTGGTGAAACACGATTTGCCCTCCCGCCATTCGGCGCCGCCAACATGCTCTCTCGCGACTGCAGCGCATCGCCAGGAGGCAACGGCTGCATGCGTGACTACACTGACATGCCGCTCCTTTTTTATATTACTGCAACAAGCAGCACTGATTCAGTGCATCGCGCCGCACCCCACCCCGCCGCCCCGCCTTCCACCCGCGCATGCGCCCAGCCGCCCACGCCCCAGGTGCCACCCCCACCACAGCAGCCGGGCCGGCTGCCACGCCGAGCGCAGGCCAGGGCCCCGCACCAGGGCCTCTTCGACCGGCGACTTGGTGCTGCCGCCGCCGCCGGCCGCGTCGACCATGCCGGTGTTGGAATGCGTCGCGCCCCGCCCGCTGCCGCCGCCGCCGCCGCTCCCGCCGCTGCCGTCTCCGCCGCTCGCGCTGCCCTCCGCTGCGGCGGCGCGCGCCTCGAGGGCGGCACCCGCTTCGGCCGCCCGCGCCGCACCAGGCGCGTCTGCTTCTGCGCGGTCGCCGGGCGCGGGGGTGCGCCGGGGCGCAGGCGGCTGCGCAGGCGGCGAGATGTCGCCCGAGTCGATGTCCATCGACGCACCGGTGGCGGTGCCAGTGCCGCATGTGGTGTCATCTGCGCCCAAGCGCGCTCGGTCAACCCGACAACCCCACTCACAGGCAGGCTTGCTGTCATGCTGCCGAGCAGTTGCTGAAGGCGCAGCGGCTCAGGCAAACACTCTCACCACCGCATGCAGTGACGCGCGCGACGGCCCGCACCATCGAGGTGCAGCGCCGCGCCGCGCGGACCGGCCAGGCGCGTGCGCGAGCGCGCGGGCGGCGCGGCGCGCGGCCGGCCGCCGGGCTTGGGCCGCTTGCGCGGCGCCCAGGCGCCCGCGCCCAGGTACTTCCAGACCGCGTTGTCCAGCGAGCCGCGCCAGAAGCGGCTGCTGCGGCGGTCCACCCACTCCTGGGTCGCCGCGACGCCCTTCCGCGTGGCTGCGCGCGCGCGGCACCCCTGGTCAGGCGCTGCCCGCTGCGGCGGCGGCGAGCAGACCAACCTCCCCAGCTTGCCCCAGCTTGCCGCCGCTGCTTAGACCCCTGCCACCACGCGCGGCAGTAACCTCGCCGCATGCCTGGCCCCCGGTCGCAACCCCGCGCCTCGACAGGGGTGCCTCTGCATCCGCTCAGCGCCGCTCCACGCAGCACGCTGACAGCAGCCGCCCATGTACAGAAACAGGCCCGACACCATATCCATGCTCTCACACGTTTGCGACGAAACATCACACGCGCACAAAGGGAGCCCTCCCCAATCACACACGCGCACAGGGCGCCCCTCCCAGCTCACACACGCGCGCACAGGGAGCCGCTGCCAGCGCACTCGCCGCACAGCCTCCCAGCCCCGCCCCGCCTCCGCGACCCGCTGCGTGCAGCCCTGCTGCTCGCGGCTGTACAAGGCCGGGCGCGCACATGGAAACAGGACCTCCAGCTCCGCCGGCGCCTCCGTGACCACCTGCGCCTGGAACCAGCGCCCGCTGCCCGCCACCATCTCCATCATCGGCTTGCCGTCCACCGCGTCCGCCTGGAACGGCCGGCAGCCCAGCTCCTCCAGCAGCTGCGGCGCCGCGCGCCGCTCGCCGGCCGCGCCCCTGCGCGCGCGCCGCCGCGCCGTCGGCGCCCGCCGCGGCGCCCGCCGGCCGCGGCCGCGGCGCTTGCCGGCCGCTCGCTGCGGCTCCCTCAACGTCATGCTCGCGCCGCTCGGCCGCCTGCAGACAGGCTCGACGCGCGCTTGCGCTGCCAAGCGTGGGCCACACGGGCCCGGCGCAACAGCGCCTATCTCATAAGACCTGCTTGCTGTGCCCAAGCACGCTCTGTTGTGTGTTGTGCAACTGGCAGGCTGACTGCGTATAGAAAACATAAGCGCGCCGCCGAGCTCGCCACAAAGCCGCGCACCGGCCAGAGGGCCCGGCGCCCCGCGAGGCGCGCGCGCGCTCCGCCGCGCCGCCGTCCTCGCCGTCGCTGGCGTCCGCGGCCATGCCCGCGGGCGACGCGGGCGCGCTCGCCTGTCAACAGCGTGCGGGGCTCGTCAGAGTCGCCCATTGGTTGTTGGGCTGAGACGAGTGCTGTCAACACCTCGAGTGCTGTCAACATGATGAGTGCTGTCAACATGTTGAGAGCTGTCAACACGTTCAGTGCTGTCAACATCATGTCCCCTGCAGTCATGCCGTGCCACCTCAGCAGGAAGCACGGTCAGACGCAGACGCGAGCTTCGCGCCCAGCGCAAGACGAGCAGCCCGTCACCCGAGCGCTCACGCCGCCTGCAGGCCACTGGCAGGCGGCCGGGCTCGGGCAGCGGCGGGCCGTGCACGCAGCGGCGGCGCGGGGCGCACGCAGGCGGGGTCCGCAGGCACGGCACACATGCCGCGCGCGCCCCTGCCACTGCCGCCGGGGCGCGCTTCGCCCGGCTGCAGCGGCGTCAGCACCGCCACATGCCCGGCCGCGCCAGCCTGCGCGCGCCGCACAGCACACCCTCAAGCCCTCAGGCCCAGCACACCAGCCCCGCTGCGCTGGCCAGAGCCGTGCCCGCAGCGGCGTCAACTCCTCGCGGCGTCGCGCCGCGCCAGATCCTGCGTCCTGCGCGCGGCCAGGCCTGCACAGGCCGACGGCGGCGCTCTGCGCGCGAGGCGGCCAGCGCAAGAGCGAGCTGAGCCCGCGCGGCGCGCGCAGACGTCACCGCAGCAGCTTCCCGCGCGTCTGCTGTGACACTGCTGTGGCCATGCGTGCGCACACGGCGCGCTCGAGGCGCCCCACACACACACCTGGCAGTGCAACACCGCAGCCTGGGGCGTGTCGCAGGCGGACCCCGCCGCGCGCCACCGCAGGATGACGCAGAAGCCCAACAGCGGACAGGACGCGCTGTGTTGTTGGCTGGTGCGCACGCCCCGCAGGCCTGGGAAGGCGGGAAGGGATGAGAGGGGCCGGCGGCGCGGAGCCACCAAAAAGGCTGCCGCGCGCGCCACGCAGCCAACCGACGCCGCGGCGGCAGCCCCGCGCCTCGGGCCGCGCTCAGGGCCCCCGCCGGCGGAACCCACCGCGCCGGGGCGCCCTGGGGGCGCGGTGCAGAATCAAACAGTCAGGTGTCACGGGGGCCTCCGTGTGCTCACCCTCGGGTCAACATCGCGGGGATGGCCCGACGGAGAGGCGGAGCTCCCCTTGCGCCAGGGGCCGTCCGAAGCCACCGCGGGCCGGCCCCCGGGCTGGGCTGAGGAACAGCCCGCCGGGCCGGAGCAAACCGGCCGATCCTCGCAGGCTGCCAGCAGGACCTGCCAGGGCAGGTGTGCGACGGCCCTGGCCAGCGGGCCAGGCAGCCCTCGCAAGGGAAGCCCTTTGCCCCTCAGCAGCTCCCTCGTGCGCGTGCAGCCAGCCCCGCGTCGGCGCGCCTCGCTCGCACTCCCGCTGCCTGCTGCGGGCGTCCACCCACTGGCATCGCTTCAAGACTGGGCACTCAAAAAAGTGGGCCTCAGTTTGGTCACACCCTTTAGGGTGTGGCTGCGTTTGCTGCTTTATAAACAGCAGACACTCTGTGCGGTGATGTTCCCCGGCAGTGCGGTGGCTCCTTGCATTGGCCGCCGGCAGCAGAACTGCACTGCCCCGCGCGCACCGTGGAAGCCGCCCGTCTTGTGGCCGTACAGCAGGCCCTGAACCTCGGAGTTGTTTGTGGTGTCGCACGCCGTGTACGACTCCTGCGGCGGCCACGCACCACTCACCAACCACACAGACACAATTTGAGGCTGCACCAGACCGCGCTGCACCACTACCTGCTGCGAACGTGTCCACAGGCCCAGAGCGCGCCCATGCATGCCCGCAGCGGTAAGCCTCTCTGCACGTGTACGCAGCAAGGCCGTGCTGCCAACCCTGTTGCTGCAAAGGCATCGAGTGCCAACCGCACTCTGCCCTGGCTGGTTACCAGACGACGTTTATTACTAATACTAAGTTGGTACAAGTGCGGCTGGTCCCAGGCGTGGTTCCTGTGTGCTGACTGCACTCCAACTGCCTCCTGTGGCTGACCTTTGCCAGCTCCGGGCAGGGCACAAGTGCCAACAAATTAGCTTGACACTGGAGTCCCTGTGCTTACTTCGTAGGGATCCTGTGCAGGCAGGTGGCAGCCTTCACAGTGCACCGGCCGCAACAGCAACAGCGCAGGATGCAGTTCAAGCAAGCTTGCTGCTCAGGAGGCCGCGCAGGTCTGCCGCAGCTAGTACGCTCTGGGCCGGCTGGGCCGGCTGGGCCAACTTGTCTCGGCTGCGGCTGGGCAAGCGCGCCGTGCACTCCGCAGCAGCCAGCGTTCATATCAAAGCAGACAGCAGGGCTACAGCTGGGTACAGACACCGCGCAGGCTCTGCTGCTGGCACACTCCGCCGAGCGGCCCCCGCGGCAGGGCGACAGCAGGGCGTTCACGCCGAGCAGGGCCGGCGCAGCCAGGCTGGCCCAGCATGCCACGAGCAGGCACCCGCGGTCACGGCTGCAGCAGGGTCAGGACGGTCCGCAGGTCTGCGGCCGACGCGCCGCTGGTGGCCGCCTGGCGCTGCAGGAACGCCTTCTCCGTGCGCGCCGTCGCTGCGCGCCGCGGAGTTATCAGGCCCTGATAGGGTGAGGTTACCCTAACCTGACTATATCCTGACCGTCAGGGACTAGCAGAGAGTGGCTGTCAGCACCCGTCTGCTCTCAACGCATGCCTGCATGGCCATGCCTGTGCACATCCCGGACGCTCACCGTGTGCGCTGGGCGACCGCGGGCGCCGGGGGGCGCGTCACTGCTGTGGGACAGGCAGAACGCTGTAGTGAGGTTTTTGCATGCAGTGCTGCAAACGAGCAGGCTGGCGCAGTCTCGCTGGCAGGCCTGCGGCGCACGGTCGCCTGCCGGAGGCGCGGACGAGGCAGAGCACCGCCGCGCGGCCTGCGCCTCGGCGGCGCGCTGCAGCAGCGCTGCCAGCTGCCGAGCGCGCGCCTGCGAGCGCACCCAGGCGGTCGGCGAAACACGGAGCTGCTGTCAATGCAGGGGTCAGCAGGTTCACAGCAGGCAAATGAAACCCGTAGCGGCGGCGTGCAGCGAGCAGTCAGCATGGCTGAGGCAGCCCATTCTCGGCCTGGGCCCATGCACGGCTTGAGCTCACGCATGCGCAATGCTGGCAGCCACTGTTCGCATGCTAGGCTTATCAGCACAGGCGGTGCCCGGCAGGGCTGACCCACCAGCCGGCTGGCAGTCGGGCCGGCCGGCGCACCTGCACCACGGCGGCGTCCTCCGCAAGGTTCTCCTTGCCGCCCGCGCCCGCCGCCGCCGCCGCGCCGACGGCCGCCAGCGGCCGCGCATCTCCTGTGCCGCACATGCGGATAACACGCCTGAAAGCAGAGGCGGAGCCGTCCCCGAGCGGCCGCCCGCCCTTGACATGCATCACATGCACGCGCCAGGACATGCAGATGGGGGCATCATGATCTTGCACACACCTTAGCGACCGAGCATGCAAAGAGCACCCCCCATCTGCGCCAGCCAGCGCAGGCGCCCCTTTGCGTAAAGCAGGGAGGGCCTCCATTGGTGCTCCCTCTGATGCTGCTCGCACCGCTCGCCGCCAGCTCGCGCCCCAGCGATGCCAGCTCCGCCTCCAGCGCGCGCGCCGCGGCGCGCGTCTGCAGGGCCGCACGCCATCAACAACGCAGGAACAGGGATTGCCCTCCTCAAGCAACCTCACACGAGCAAGGTCGCAGGCTCGACAGCTATGGTTGACCAGCCCTGCTGTGCTTGCCTGTTCCCACACACGTTGACTGGCATGGCAGAGCCCCGGAGGCAGATGCGTTGCATCGGCAGAGCCCGGCAGGCTGGTCTTGGTAGGGCAGGGACCTGGCTGAGGTCGGCCGCCAGTGCGGCCAGCTCCGCGTCCACCGCCGCCTCCGCCGCAGGGTCTGCCGGCGAGGGCTCCGCCGGCGCCGCCCCCGGCAGCAGCAGGCCCACGGGCACGTGCAGGCTGCTCGCAAGCGCGGCGGTCTCGAACGCGGCCAGCCGCCGCGCGAGGCGCGCCTGCAGCTGCGCGTGCAGCGCCGCCGAGGCCTGCGCGCCCGGCACGGCGACGCGGCTGCAGAATCGCACGGGGTGCCGGCACCTGGAGAGCTGCGGCTGGGGAGCACTGCCAGTCAGTGACACAGAGGTCGGAGGCGTTTGCACGGACTGCCAGCGCCTCAATGCTGACGTGCACCAATGTCTGACAAGGCAGCGCTGCCTGACCCAGTGTCACTTCATCGCCGACTCTTACGGAGAGGGAGGGCAAGTGCAGGCTGCTGCTGCAGCAAGTGCGTGCGCACCTGCATTAGCGCGCCTGCCTCCTCTTCTGCACCGGCGAGCATCAGAAGTCTCCTGCAGCAGCACAAGGACACATGCAAATAGCAGTGATGTGTGCAACAACAGGGGAGGGGCAGCCAGGCACTTGCAGCACCAGACCCGCTTCACAGTGTGCCTGCTTGCGCACGCACAAGCACAAGACTTAACTTCCAAAGCAGACAGAGTGACAGGCTTATCAGGAGGTCTGACACTGACACTCGATAAATCAGGCACCTGTCGAAGGCGTCAAAGCCTTGCGCACAGTACTCCGCGACCTGCACGAGCTGACCCACTCACTCGCAGCTCGTGTGTAGAAACGCGGGTATGCATGTCCTTGCGCACCTCCTCTTGCAGAATACTGCTGCGCAGCGGGCAGCTCCGGGGCTTGCGCGCACCGCATTGTAGATGTCATCAAGCACGGCACGCGGCTGGATGCCAATGGACTCTGCTGGCGATGTTGGTACATCAGCGACCTCGAGCTGGCCCTGTGCGATATGCGCGAGGGTGCTTGTATCAGCCGCGTCCCCCGCTGTAGCCTCGCCCACTGTCATGCTTTAATAGCCGACTGGCCTGGATTCGCTGACAAGTAGTCAGGCGGCTTTTGCTGCCTGAGGCCGCAGGAGGCAGCTGGTTCTGTCGCCTGCGCAGACACACTTGAAAAGCTAGGGTGAAGGGCAGGGGAGGATCACACGGTGACAGGATAGATCCCCACTCTGCACAGCAGAGCGCAGTCTGCGCTGGAACAGCCTTCAATGAAGGTGACAGATGTGAATGTGCTGACAGCTTGCCTCTCGGGCAGACTTCGAAGCTGTTTGTCCACGTAACGCAACGTGTGCATAGCTCAGTGCTGCCAGGATGCGGCGGTTTCCCGCGTGCAAGTGTGTAGGTCCGCAAGTGGAAGGTGGGCAGGTGTCATGCACTTCACGCTTACGCTTTGTTCGCATGTGCAGGACGATCACTCTCTTGCGTGCGCTGTCACTCTCTCGCGTGCGCTGTCAATGTGCGCATTGTTGTATGGGACGCGCGCTCGTAGCGTAGACACGCGGCAGCTGCATTCTTCGGACGTTCAGAAGCCCATGCGTATGGTGACCTTGGGCGTGCTTGCTTTTAGAATTGAGTAGAGGAGTGCATCGCTCCTGGCACACTCCGCAGCACACGGGAGATAACGCGGGGCCGCCCTAAGCGCAGGAACGGTTGATTCAGTCGGCTGTTCCTGCGCGAAGGGCGGCCCCGTGTCATGTGCCGCACGTCAGTCGAGTGTGCTAGGAACGATGCACTCCTCTGCTCTTTGCATAAACACGCACTATCACTACACGCGTGGGCTTATGGCAGTCCGAGAAGTGCAGCTGACGCGTGTCGTCATTGCGAGCGCACGCCCCACGCAAAGCGCACATTGACAGCGCACGTGATAGCACATGGACAGGCGCATGCCCAGCAGGAGCGCATGTCAGGGGCTGTGGCGTCCGATTAGGTTGATGGATGTATGTTGAAAGGTGAGCGGCTCATCCTAAATGTACTCATAAAGCAAAGTCTTGCATTGACTAGCTGGGTGGTTGGCAATGCATACCGCTTTTACTGACACTGCCAAGCGCCGAGCATTGCCAGCAAAGCCACTTCAGCGAGCGCAGGAGTGGCATGCAACCCACAGGCACCATCTACTGTGGTGGCAAGAACGCCTTTGCCTCTGCAGTCAGCTTCCCTGCCTCCCTGCCTGCATGCCTACAATGGTGCAATGAGCTTGCTGCGTTTCCAGCACACACCCCCACGAGATATGCCTCGCTTGGCATCACCCTGCCAGCAAGGCTGCCCCAGCAAAAGCAGGGCGCTCTCATGCACTAGCCCCTGCATCGACGCTCCTGCCCACGCCACGCTTGCAGGAGTACATGCAAAGCATACGTTGCCAGCCACTGCTGCAGACTGAGTGACTGCATCATGGACCAGGGCGCCAGCACTGAGCAGCCACCGCGCAGCTCTCTGCTGCTGCTCAATCAACAAAAGCTCTCAGCGGCTACAGAGGACGCAGGCAGAGCAGGAACTGCTGCAGGAGCCGGCGCTTGCGCACGCGTGCCAGGGCGTGCGTGCAGGGAGCAAAAGCCCTCCGCCGCCGCAGCCACCGCCGCTCAGGTCAGCCACGTGCCGTCGACAGAGGGTGCAGGCGGCGCCGCGGGGGCTGGCGGCGCCCCGGGGGCCGGAGGCGCGGCGGGCGCGGCGGGCGCGCGCTGCCGGGGGCCGTGCGTGCGCAGGGCGGCCGCCCGCCAGCGTTTCACCCGCTCCTGCTCCCGCCGCACCGCCGCCGCGGCCTCCTCTTTCTTCCGCCTGGCATGGTTATCCTGAACAGGCGACGCAGCACAGCTTGTCAGCTGTAGCAGTTGAAATAGGAAGCTTGCGTCGCGTGGCTGGCAACTGACGGGGTGGTGCGCCGAGCCAAGCGCATGCAGCCGCAAAGAACTCACTTGCCCGCACCACAAAACCGCCTTGACGCCTCCTGAAACATGTCATAAAAGGCATGTACATCCCCTCTCCTTGCATAGTCCCGCCTTTGACCAGGCACACGCGCGCCTCCTATCCAGGCAGGTTGCGCCGCACCCGAATCTGCTTCTGCCGCAGCAGCATCCGCCGCGCGTGGTTCCTGTTCTTGTTCGGGCGAGCCGCAGCCGCACTGTGCCCGCCCGGCGCCCCTGGCTCAGCGGCGAGCTCAGCGGCGCCGCTCGCCGCGGCGGCGCGCGTCTGCACGGCCGCGGCTGCAGCAAAGCCCCTCCCCGGACACGCCGGCCTGCTGGCGGCAGCCCAGACGGCTAGCTCGCCCGTGTGCAGGTCCGCAGGTCGCGCACAGGCGCACGCCTGCTGCGCGCTAAGGCTGGGCCGCACAGCCGCACACACGCCTCGAGCCACTAGCTGCCTCACCCGATTCATCCTACCTGCGGCGCTCGCAGCAGTGCTCAGCAGCTGGGCAAACAAACTTTGTTTACAAAGGCGGGTGTGCCTTGCAAGGCAGAAACCCTGCAAAGGCCCATCACACTGCGGGGGCAGAGCGTCTTGGCTGCCTTTCCAGGCCCAGGCTAGTCCTGTCCTCTTTGCTGACTCGTCTGCTTGCGAACAGCACGGGCTTGTCAAGACTTGAGGCCCTGCGCGCAGCAGCCGGCAGCGTTTGCGGCTTGCGCTGTGGGCTGTGAGGGCGGTGACAGCAGAGCGCGCTGCAAGGCAGGTCTGAAAGGGATCCCGTCCGGTTGCGGGCTAGCGTGGCGCGTACGCGCACCGCCGCCGGCTGGGTCTGCTCTTGGTGCGCAGTGAGCACGCCACGGCCGTCGGCGCCCTTGCCGTCCTCTCAGCTTCAGCCTTGCTGCGGGCAAGGGTGTTGCGGTCCCTGCCCAAACACAGCCCGATGCGGCCGGCCCGCGCGCACGCGCGACGCGCGCGCCCAACCAGGCAACCACCCAGCGAGCGCTGGGCGCTGCTGGCTCTGGACAGGGGCTGCGCTGCTGCGCACGCGCTGGGGCGCCGGCTGCCTGCGCCTCTGGGCCGGACAGCGCTCCGGCGGCGTGCACTGCCAGAGTGCCTCGTACGGCGCCCAAAGGTGGTCTGTCTGCGATGCAGGGCGCCAGAGCGCACTCGGCGGCGCAGCCTCCCGCGCCGGGCGCGCAGCCGCCCGGCGCGGCTGACCACACGCGGCGCTGTCTTACGTGGGAGCCTGCTCGCCGGCAGCTCCTGCGCGCCGGGCGCGCTCGCGTGCATGGCGCTTGCAGCGTGACGCTTCCCGTGCCGCGCGCGCCCAGCACACGCGGTGCGAAGCTCGCGGCGCCGCTCCGGCAGGGGCTCTGTCGCCAGGCAGCCTCCTGCCCGCACTTCTGCTTTCTCACTTCGCGCCGGTCGGCCTGCCGAGCTCCTGTGTGGCGCGCTGTTGCGCGCGCCGTCAATCCAACCCAAAGTCTGCGTCAGCACGCGGCGTCCGCTTGCGCAGATGCTCAAGGGCGCCGGCGGCGCGATGGCCGGCACCGGAGCCAACCGCTTTCGGAGTCACCCGTCGTGCCCGTGGCCGCTGCTGTCCCAGGAGGAGCTGGAGGGGGACACGCCGAGCCGCCGGCAGGGCATGCCGGCCAAGAAGGAGCGCGCAATGTGCGGCTCGCTCGCTAAGATGATCCGCGAGACAGGTGCGGCTCGAGAGCGCGCTGTTGCTGCGTCAGGACATCCTGTGCCCTCCGCGTGTAGGATGCCTGCACATTGGGGCGGACGCGCCCCTGCCCCCGCGCCTGCCTGCGCAGTGACCACCCCTATCCCTGTCCCTGGCCCGCCGCCCACGCCCGCGCGCCCGCCCGCGCGCAGGGCAGCAGCTGTTCAAGAAGTCGAACAAGCCGGCCTGGGTGACGGCTGTGATGTTCTGCCGGCGCTACTTTGCGGTCAAGAGCCTGCAGCGCAACGACATGATCATTCTGGGCGCGGCCGCGCTGCACCTGGCCGGCAAGGCCGAGGACGACCCGCAGCGCCTGGACAAGGTCATCCACCAGATCTTCACCTACCGGCGCGCCCCGCCTGCCCCAGGGCGCCGTATCCCAACGCAGGGAGCAGCAGGGAGCGGCGGCATCGCATGCTCAAAGTGGAGCAGGGGCTGGATATGAGCGCACCCGTGCCGTCGGGAGCCCGTGCGAGATTGCTGCTCATGGAGTGCGCTGTAGGCGCAAGGCATTGGAGAGGGCAGCGGCAGGCTGCGGTCAGGCGGGGCGCGGCGAGCTCGGTGCGGCGAGCGGGGCGTGAACACGCCAAGCAGGTGAGGGGAGCGGCGGCGCGCCGCGCCGCGCCGAGGGGCGGAGGCCGCGCGCGCGCAGGTACAAGAAGGACGCCAGGATAATGGCGCGGCTGGCTATAACCCTTAACCCTAACCCTACACACAGCGCGGCGCCGCGCGCGCGCGCAGGTACAAGAAGGACGCCAGGATGATGGCGCAGCTGGCCGAGCCGGGGTTCCACGACGAGCTGCGCGAGGGCGTGCTGACCGCGGAGCGCGCGCTGCTGTATGCGCTCGGCTTCCAGCTCAACATCGACCACCCGCACTATTTTGCGACGCACGTGGTGGCCGAGCTGGGCCGCGCGGGCGGCGGCGTCGGCGCCTTCTGGGCCGCCTTCAGCGCCAAGCACGTGTTCGGGCCGCACGGCAATGTGCGCGCGCCCGCGCGAATCGGCACGCAGCGCCACGCCGCTATGTGTGCTCGCAGAAGCCGAGCGACGGCGTGTGCCTGCTTGGCGGTCCTTCCGCGCTGCCTGTAAGTTGTGCTCGCACAAGCTCAAGTGCGTGTGCGCGCTGACGAGGCTTTTTGGGTGATTAGGGTTTCCGCGCGCGCGCCAGGTCATCGGGAACTTCCTGAACGACAGCACGCAGCGCACGCAGCACTGCCTGCGCTACGACCTGCGCTGGGTCGCGCTGGGCGCCATCCAGGCCACGCTGAAGGAGTCCACCATGATCGGCCAGGCGCGTGCCCTGTTGCTGGCAAGGGTTTCGTGCTAGGACAGGGTACATGGAGCTTTTAGGGTAGGCAACATGAGCCCATGCCAGCGGACATGATGACGTTTTGTGCCCACCCTGACCGGCGAGGCGCGCGCGTTGCAGTCGACCCGGCCCGCCGCGCCGAGCCGCAATGGTGCACCGCTGGCGCGGGCGTGGACAGGGTGGGGCTCGAGAGGTGTCATGTCTATCGTCCTGTCGTGTTTGGTGAGCCAACCCACCGGCCGCGCGTGCCGAGCGCGCAGGTGCCGCTGATGGGCGACGGGCAGCCGTGGTACCGTCACGTGCTCAGGGACCCGGCGGTCCCGCTGGAGGCCCTGGAGCAGATCAGCGACGACATTCAGGTACGCTCTGCTCGGCTCTCCAGCGCTCGCTGCCCATCGTCACGGTGCTGGGTTGCAAGTGGCTGGGGCAGAAGGCTGTGCACTCACGTTCAGCAGCTGCGCGCGGCCGGTGTGGGCAATCCTGACCGCTTTTCAACGGCGCCCTGCAGGACATGTACGAGCGCAAGGTCGTGCCGCCGCCCGCCGCGGCGCGCGATGCGGCCGCGGCAGGGCCGGGCCAGGCGCCGAACGGGCTGGCGGCGCCAAGGCCATCCCTCGCCCCAGGTGTGGGCGGCCCCGGCCCGGCTCGGGTGCAACGGGGGCAGCGCGCTGGGCCATGGCCGGGCTTGACGCGTCGGGGTCGGCGCTCCCAGGTACGCCTGCCGCCTTGCTTAAGTGGGTCGGGGCCGGGGACGTTGCGCCCAGCAGCCAGCGTGACTGGACGCTGCCGGCCGAGCCGGGTGCAGCCAAAACTGGGCCATCATAAGGAATGCGCTGTTTGCGCCCCCCTGCCTCAGACCGGGAACGGGCGTCTGAGCAGCCTGTTGCACGGCGTGTTGTCTGTTTCAGAGCCGGGACGGGCGCCGACCCGCCAGGACCACTTTACTCCACTTTGTGCGGTAAATGCGATTATCTGCGCTGCAGCTGCAGCGCTGGCGCCCTGGTCAGGCACTGGCCCTGCTCAACGCAAGATGCCGCCCGGCCAAGGGAAGCGAGCCGGGCAGCGAATTCCCGTGGCATGTGCCGCGACCCTGCCTGTGAGTTGCCTGCTGCTGTTGATGTTTGCCGGCAGCTGAGCCGGACGGGCGCACTCCGTGCCCCAGATGCGCTGCGGCGTGCGCCGCCGGCGCAGCCGGCGCCTGCGCCGGCGCCGGCGCGGGCGGAGGCCCGGCCCGACCGCGCGCACGGCGCAGCCGCTGTGCCGCCAGCGAGTGCTGCGCACCAGGTGCGGCACGACGGCGGCCCAGTCTGCCCCGCAGGCTGCATGCACGGGGTAGCGTTCATTTCATTTTCTTTGGTGGTGCGCCAGCCCGGCAAGCAGCCGGCTGGGGCTTGCAGCGGGCTCGCCGTGCTTGCACACGCAGCAGGGGCGGCCGAACGTTTCCTAGTCCAAGGTGCTCAGCACCACAGCTGGCTGACGCCCATGGCTGGCGGTTGATATCGCACATCCCGGTCAGTGCGAGAGCATGATGAAGCGTGCGGAGCCTGCGCGATCAGGTCGGCCCGCCCAGTCGGCCGCGGGTGCCCCTGGCTGCCGGCGCGCTCGGGCCCGCTGGGCCGCAGGCGGGCGCGCACGCCACGGGCGCGGCCGCGCAGCACGGCGCTCGGCAGGGTCAGCCGGCGGCGGGGGCGGTGGCGGCCGCGGGGGCCAGGCGCGCGCTGGGAGCGCCTGCCGGGCAGCACAGCCAGGTGGCGACGGGCTCTGACCAGAGCGCGACCCCGGCGAGAAAGCGCGACGCTGATGCCGCGGGGCTGCCGGCCGCGGCGCCGCAGCCCCGCCCGCGGCCTGACCCCGCGCTTGGTTCCGCTCCAGCGCCCGCGAACGGCGCGCCGGCGGGCGCGCGCGGCCACGTGCACGCTGCCGGCGCGGCCGGCGCGAGCAGCGGCGGCGCGCCTGCGGCCGCGCGCGCGCCGGGCGCGGCCGCGCCGGGCACCGCGGGGCACGCTGGCCCTGCGGGCCCGCCGGCGGTGGGTCCCCAGGCGCAGCCGCGCCGGGACGGGCAGGACGGGAAGGGGGCGCCTGCAGCGACTGGTGCGGCGCCCAGCGGGCCGGGCAAGGCCGCGGGCGGCAGCTCCGAGGCCACCGCGCAGGCGCCCGTGCCGGCCGGCCTGGGCGCGCCCCGCGTCAGCAACGGGCCGCCGGCGGAGAACGGCGGCGCCTTTCGCAGCCTTGAGTCGGGCGAGATTGCGGGATGACGCGGCCGGGACTCGTCAGCGGCTCCCTCTGTAGGAGGAGCGAGCCGGGCTGCAGGCGGCCGCAGCGCGTAACGATGTGCACAGTGCACTGGGGTGGCGTTCCGATGCGCAGAGCCGCATAATGGTAGCAGCGGGGCTCTACACAGCCTAGGGCCAGCTGACCTTGCCCCTGCACCTGGAGGTGAAGCGGGGAGCTTACGGTGGGGAACAGGGTCTGCAGAAGTGACTGCAGAGGGGCATGCATGCATGCGCTCTCGCTGGCATGCGGCGCCTGAGCTGAGGCAACGCCCGGCACCCCCAGGCGCGCTGCGCTACCAGGCAGTGCATCTGAGGCGGGGGTGCGCTCTTGTCAAGGCCTTGTGGTTTGCTGAGCGTGTGGCACACCTTTGAAGTCCGGCTCAGGCACGTCCTTTTGTGCTGCTTCAGTGGCACCTGGATTTCAGGCGCAATGCGGGGTCTGTACTGTCATCATGAAATACAGCTGTGTTGCAAGCCTGAGCGCATGCGTATGGCATGTATGCTCTGAACGCCGCACGGTCCTGCCTCCGCTGGAGCTGTAGGCCGGTGCTGACAGGCACCGGCCCTGCTTGCATGGAGTGTAACTCCTGAGGGCGGCAGTGCCCTTGTAACGAGCGGACCAGAGCAATCAGGGCGACACCATCCAAACTCCATTCGCGCAGTAGAAGAGCACAGGCACTCTGCACCATGCCCGCCACGCAGCTGCATGCAGCGCCCTTCGTGGGCCATGCCGCGGGCCTGCAGCGCGGCAGGGCCGCGGCGCGGCGCGGCGCACGCGCGGCGCCAATGTGCGCGGTCAAGGAGATCTTCATGCCTGCGCTCAGCTCCACGATGACCGAGGGCAAGATCGTCTCCTGGCTGAAGGCCCCCGGCGACAAGGTGGCCAAGGGCGAGTCGGTGGTGGTGGTGGAGTCGGACAAGGCGGACATGGACGTCGAGTCCTTCAGCGAGGGCATCCTGGGCGCCATCGTGATCCCCGAGGGCGGCGTGGCCAACGTGGGCGAGCCGATTGCCTACGTCGCGGAGACGGCCGACGACCTGGAGGCCGCAAAGTCGCGGGGCAGCGGGGCCGGGGCCAACGGCGCCACAGCCGCTCCCGCGGCGCCCACGCTGCCCATGGTGGAGGTGCGCGGCTGCCTGGCCTGTTTAGTGGGCATGCCTGGGACACCCCGCGGGCGGGAGGGGTGGGCATTGCCACCTAGTGCGAGCGCGCTGCGGCATTGGCATACCCCCTGCCTGCAGCGCCTGCCGCAAGTGCACCTGCAGTCTGCCCCGTATGTGCTCTGGCGAGAGGCCGTACAGCGGCAACAGTTGGGGCTGCTGCGCCGCGTGGCCAGGAGAAGAAGGCTGAGCCAGTCGCTGCGGGGGCTATTGCGGCCACCCCCGCACCGGCCGCGCCTGCGCCAGCGGCAGCAGCGCCGCCGCCGCCGCCCCCGCCGCCCGCTGCGGCGCCCGCGCCTGCCAAGCGCGCGGACGGGCGCATCATCGCGACGCCGTACGCGAAGAAGCTTGCCAAGGACCTGGGCGTCAGCTTGGAGACGGTGGCTGGCTCGGGGCCCAACGGGCGGATCACGGCCTCAGACGTCGAGGCGATGAAGAACGGCGGTGCGCACCGCCCTTGGCTGGTGGTGGTGGGGATGCGGGAGCGGATGTGCTTGCACTGATTGCACTGCAAACAGGCTGAGTTCAACCAGGTCGCTTACGTCCTAGACAACAAACAAATAGTGGGAGGGGTGGCCGGGAGGATGCACGGGGCTTTGTGGCTTGGCTGCATCTCTCTCAAGCTCAGCTTGCAGTGCCACCAGCGGCTTTGACAGCGTATGCAACACGCACTACAGCGGTGGGAGCAGACAGGCATAGCATGTTTGAGGATTCTCTGCTCAAACGGTGCAGACACGCCCCGAGCAACAAGTGCTGAGCGCCATGGTGTCGCGTTTGGACCACCCCCGCTGCGCCCTAGCTTACAAAAGCTTGTGGTGCCACATATCCCCTCTTCAGCAGAGCAGGCTCTGTTTCCGGCTGGTGTGCAGACAAATGTCGGGCGGGCGCCGGTGCGTCAGCCACCTCGTCCTCTCCAACGCTCACCCCAGCGGCGGATCTGCGCGCGCAGGCGGCGCCGCGGCGCCCGCGCCGCCCGCGCCCGCGCCCGCCGCGCCGGCCGCCGCGCCCGCGCCCGCGCCCGCGCCCGCGCCCGCGGTGGCCGCCGCGGCCAAAGCGGCGGGCACGACCGTGTCGGAGCTGCGCGGCAAGACGGTGCCGTTCACGTCGCTGCAGCAGGCCGTCTCGCGGAACATGGTGGAGAGCCTCAAGGTGCGTGCGCGGCCAGCGTGCGGCCCTAAGCTATACCCTAGCCCTGCTTAGCAGAAGGCGGCGAAGGGCGCCAGGGGTGCGCGATGCCTATATCAGAAGCGGGCATAGCACCAAAGCTCCGTGCGGCGCATTTGTGTGCGGGGTGGTGAGGCGCAGCAGCATGCATTCGCATGCGGCCCTCTGCCGCTTTGGCGCCGGCACAGCCATGCTGCAGCAGGCAAGTGCGCACACAGTTGGCATACGTCCAGCCACATGTCAAGGGTCTGTGCGATCGCCAGTCACGTGTCCAAGACACAGACGCCTGGCATACCGAGCTTGACGTACACCCTGGCCGCATTGCCATGTCCTCTGGCGGCCCCGCAGGCGCTGAAACGTTTGCTGCGCCACAGAGTCACTGCGGTCATGTGTGGTGCATCGCCACAGCGCGTGCACGGCCGAGGCTAAGCTTAGGAGTAGGGTTACCGCCACGCCGATGCTGCTGCCAGCCCTGACCTACCCTACGCCGCAGGTCCCGGAGTTCCGCGTGAGCTACACGATCACGACGGACGCGTTCGACGCGCTGTACAAGCGCCTGAAGCCCAAGGGCGTCACGATGACCGCGCTGCTGGCCAAGGCGGCCGGCGTCGCGCTCGCCGGCCACCCGCTGCTGTACGCCTGTGCGCCCCTGCTGCGTCAGGGCACTACCTTTTCATAGAGTTGTGGCGATGCGCTGGCCAGCCCCCCGCTGCTGCACGCAGGTGCGCACTATGCTTTGTTGGCCAGGGACCTAAAGGAGAGACACCTGAAATGAGAGAGGGCGCCTTGGCAGCAGCAGGCCTGGTGTGTGCTGCATAGGGTGATTGCTGCGCGTCTTTACACTCCCATCAGGGTCGTGCGTGGGCATAGGGTGAAGGCACTCATAGCGCCGCGCGGGTGGCCGCTCGTTGCGCCGCGTGGCGGGGCCGCATGCACACTGTGGCTCTGGCGACCATGGGCCCACGGAAAGAGGTGCCCAGCCTTGGGGGCGCTCTGTTGCAGCGTAATCGCGCAAAGGCGCTCGCCCAGACCTGTGGCGTGCGGGCAAGCGGGGCAGCTGGCAGGCTGGCAGAGTGGCTCGCGTCACCCTGGACGCTGACGTGTTTTCCGCCGCGCGCGCAGCCACGACGGCGGACGGCGCGGGCGTGACGTACAACGAGCGCATCAACGTGGCGCTGGCGGTGGCGATGCCCGACGGCGGCCTGATCACGCCCGTTATCAAGGACGCCGACAGCACCGACATCTACCAGATCTCGCGCAACTGGGCCGACCTGGCGCGCCACCGCTGATTTGGCCACTACTCTCCTGAGCACTCACCGCTGAGCGCCGCTTCGAAGCTGCCATTTGTTGCGCCAGCAGCTGGAGGCAAAAGCGAGGGGATGAGGGGAGCTGCTCAGTGTTGCTGCAGGGCAGATTGCAAGTCTGCAGGAGCTGCTGCAGAAGCTCCGAACGTGCAAAGCGCGCGAACGCGGCCCCTACCCACCACAGCCCTGTTGTGCATGCGACCCTGCCTGACCTCCTGGCTGGCGCGCACGCAGGTGAAGCGCGCGCGCTCGAAGCAGCTGCAGCCGGACGAGTTCATGAGCGGCACGTTCACCATCTCCAACCTGGGCAACTTTGGCGCCGACTCGTTCGACGCCATCCTGCCCCCGGGTGCGTCGCGCCATACTGCCATAAACTGCGGCCGCCGGCAGCGCCTGCGATGTGCATGCGTCTGCCGCGGCAATAGTACTGCGCTGTGCACTGAGTGCACAGCGCACTGCTTGTGCCCTCTCTGCAGAAACTATTGAGCCTGGACAATCATTCAATACATCTGTGACTTGGCTTGGCTGTAAGGGCCAGCACCAGGCAACTGGGGAACAGCGTCAGCTCCGAGCGGCGGTGCCCTCGGCACCAACAGGCGTTGCCACCGTAGCCGATGTCGGGCGCTCCCAGCTAGGGACACCTGAATTCAAGCGTGCTCACACCGCGGGGGGGCGCGCGTGAGCTGCGGGTGCGGGGCGCAGGCACGGCGGCGATCCTGGCGGTGGGCGGCAGCAAGCCGACGGTGACGGCGGACGCGGCCGGGCGCATCGGCGTGCAGAAGCAAATGACCGTCAACCTGACCGCCGACCACCGCATCGTGTACGGCGCCGACGCGGCCGAGTTCCTGCTCGCGCTCAAGGCGGTCATCGAGAACCCTGAGCAGCTGACCCTCTAGGGCTGGCGGCTAGGGCCGGCGTGCGGCGCGGCCGGCCGTGGCCTGCGGCCGAGTTCCTGCTCGCGCTCAAGGCGGTTGTCGAGAACCCTGAGGAGCTGACTTTCTAGGGCAGGCGTGCGGCGCGGCCGGCCGTGGCCTGCGGCCGAGTTCCTGCTCGCGCTCAAGGCGGTTGTCGAGAACCCTGAGGAGCTGACTTTCTAGGGCTGGCATGTGGCGCGGCCGGCGCCGCCCCACGGCAGGCCGCCGCACGCCCTGAGCGCGGCTGCCTGACGCGCTCGTGCGTTTGCAGACACTCGAGAGCCTGACCTAGCCCGTGCTGCGGCCTTGCCGTGTCCCAGCTTACGCTCTGTCTCGCGGCATAGATGTTACCATGTACGATTCCATGCTTTGGCCTGCCACGGTCTTGGGTTGGAGCGCGAGCAAGCAAGGGGCAGCGCACTGCGACAAGAATTGCGCCGCGATGGGGGACCTGGAGAGCGTCCGGGAATTTGTCAGGCTGCTTGAAGTGGCGATGGCCGCAGCCTGGTCAGCCCTGGTATTCTTTGCCGTGTCCGGCATCCACCAAGTGTCTGAGAGCGAGTGAGGCCTGGGTCAGCCTGGGTGGGCCGCACTGACCCCTGTTTACGCAGCCACTTGTGGGCGCTTCAGCATGCATGGGCCTTTGAGGATAGGGCTGTGGGGCCAGGGACAGCTACTGATTGGGGTTGAGATAATGACACGAAGACAGTTGATGCACGGGCCATTGCCCGAGTGCTACGCAGCTAGGTAGCAGCTGGCGGCAGCCGCACGCGAGGGGCACCCGGCTCGCGTGCCAGGCACCCCCGCCCTTGTCGGCCGGGGGCCTGGCGCCCGCGCCTAGGCTTTGTGCATCAGAGAGAGCTTGTACAGACTGTGAGCGTGCTTCCGCATGAATGTAACATCCGTGAGCTTTGACCTTGTGGTGACCCTGAACTCTGTGAGCACCCATGCTTTACAACCACCTCCAGCACATAAGCATCTGCTGTAGGTATAACATCACAGTTCACATGGCGATGCTACACTAGTTTTTGCGCACATGGCAATGCTACAAGTGCGGAGAGATCATACAACCCCGAACCTTTGCCTGTGTCGACATGAAACAGCTACACCTGAAAACGAGCGAAGACCAGCGCGCTGCTCTTGCCAGCATGCTCAGCATCATGAAAAGTCTCTAATGCATATTTGCAAATACAGCATCGCCTTTCGGCATAGCTCCAGGACCCCAGCAATGACGCCTCGGGACAACAAGAAACCACTGCAAAGCAGCAGGACGCCCCACAGCTCTAGCTGTAGGTCAAATCAAGCGAGGGCTGGCGCACGCCGGGCGGCGCTGCACAGGCGCGCGCGCACGAGCCTGGCGCCCGGCAGTACATAGCAGCAGCGCATCGGGTCGGGCCAGGGCCAGTGCGGACGCGCGACGCTGCGGCAGGGGCCCGCGCACACCAGCCCTAGACGGAATAGAGGCTGAGGTCCAGGTCAGGCCAGGGCTAGGGCGGGCGCCGGGCGGTGCGTCGCCGGCGCGCGCGGCGCCGCCAGCCGCTCAGCGGTGAACAGGTAGAAGTCGCGCTGCAGCAGGAGGCTGCGCGCCTGCGCGAGCGCGGGCTGCGCGCCCCCCGTGCCCAGCGGCGCCCGGCCCATGGCCGCCTTCACCTGCGCTCCGGCCACGCGCTGGACTCGAAAGCAGGCTCTGGGACTGGGCGATACCCTAAAGCAGGTGACAATGAGCGCGCCCAGTCCCAGAGCCCGCCCATACCTGGCTGGCGCGCCACACACTCACATGCAGAAGTGAAGATGTGCGTGCATGCATGGCAGCAGATCTGACAATCGTTGCAGCTTTGCGCAGCATGGGCGGAGCGTGCGAGCTGACTGTGCAGCTGCAAGGCGGCAAAGTGAGCCGTGCCGGAGCTCTGCAATGGGGCGCACCTCCGCGTACACGCGCCGCGGCGACAGGCAGCCCGCCGCGAGCCAGGGGCTCAGCGAGGCCAGCCGCGCCGAGAGGCTGGCCGCCGGCCGGCTCGGCCCGCCGCAGCGCTCGCCCGCCCCGGCGCCCGCCGCAAGCAGCCGCCGCAGCGCCGCCAGGCCCTCCCGCTCGCCTGCCGCCGGGTGCCGGGGTCAGGTGGCCTGTCGCGCCGGCGCGCTCGCGCGCGCAGGCACGTTTTGTACGGCGCAGCCAGCCACGGGGGCAGGTCGTGCGTCGCTGGGGCTGTGCGCACGGCCGAGTCATGCGCAGGACAGCAGGGAGCCACACGACAGCTGTGGACTACGACGCGCCCGCTCATCTGTGGCAGGCAGGCCGCCAGCACACAGGCCTGCCTGAAGCACGGCATGCAGGCAGGCCCGCGCGGCGCTCGCGACACGCTGCAGGTGCAGGGCCTGAGTGTGCTCGCACCGCCGCGCAGGCCGCCAGCGCAGCCCTTCGCTTGAGCGGACCCGGCGCTCGGCGGCCGCGCAGCGCCGAGCAGCTGCGCCGCCGGCAGGCGCGCGTGCGGCAGTGCCGACCCTGCAAGGCCCTGCCCGGATGCCCGCGCCGCGGCCCCCGGCGCATGCAGCGCCCCCGCCGCAGCCGCGGTTGCGGGCGGCAGCAGGCGCACGGCCCCAAGCCCTACAGGGTTGGCGCTAGGCCGCCCCGCGGGCGCTACGCCCAGCTGCTGCAGCGTCGGCAGGTCGCCCGCGCCCAGCGCGGCGGCCGCGGGCGGCGGCGGCCGCAGGCGGCTCGGCGCGCTTTGCGCGGCGCGCACGGCGACGCCCTCCACGCGCCGCCGGAAGTCGCCTGTGTCGAGCGCGCGCGAGCTCAGGGAAGCATGCATGCTGTTGTGGTGAGCTGATGAGCTTCTGCCGGAGCTTGTGAGCTTCCGTGCCGACTGCGCAAAGCAGCTGACAGGGCTGGGACTCCTGCTCGCCTGTGGCTCACGTCCTGACATGCTCTGGGGCCACCGTCTTGGGCTAGGGAACAGGGTAGGGCAGGGGTGAATTAGGCTTAGTGCAGCAGGGGCAGCAGCTGCGCACCCTGCGCGGAGGGCGTTGACGACGGGCGGAAGGGCAGGTCGTCGGCGTGGCAGAGCGTGCCGCCGGCGCAGACGCGCAGCTCGCGCCCGTGCGCCTGCGGCGCGCCGTAAGTCTGAGCCTCAACGTATGTGCATCTTGCCACAGATGATGACCACATGGAACAATGCGCATTACTAGATTATTCATCTGCTGGCACTAGACAGCTATCACCACACCAGCCACCATCGCAGCTTTCGATGCCAACTCACTGCTCAGGAGTCCGGCACTGTGGTAGCGTGCACGAGTAGAACATCCTGACATTCTTGTCGTCACGACTCAGTCCACATGACGCGGCCGGCCCAGCTGATTTGTCCCTAGACAGACAGGCTGTTGGCTTGGGACCTGCGCCATGAAGCGGGGCCGTGCTCCGCAGCGCTGCCTGGCAGCGAGCTGCGAGAGGGCATCGGGCACAGACAGGGATGCCAGTGCCACCTTCAGAGCGGCAGCCACCCGCCGCTCAGCGGCGGCGCCTGCCGCGCCGCCCAGGCCGCCGCCGGCGCAGTGCACGCGCGCCGCGCCCAGCTGGCGCGCCAGGGCCGGCAGCACCTGCGCCAGCAGCGGCCCGTCAGGCTCGGATGTGCTTCTTGAACACGCCGTGAACCAAGGAAGGCCGGGATGAGATGCATGTGCACGGCTTGCCAGCGCCAGCGGCTGGAAGCGGCGCACGGCCGCACGCGTTGCTGCACGGTACCATGCGCTCCACAAAGGGCCTGGCCTGCAGCCAAAGGATCAGCGCGTGCGGCCGCCCTGCAGACTCGGACGTAGCGGGGGCGTGCAGGCACGCGCAACAGACTGGGCGCAGTCTGCAACGCATGCCCCCGGCACTGCGCAGGCGCCTGTGCCGGCGGGGGCGGGGGGGC
>JAABUU010002729.1_pt1 | contig 24316 bp, 25 predicted proteins | sample 5559301 | NCBI WGS metagenome assembly JAABUU01 (sample SAMN10711884, study PRJNA513360) | rock metagenome | isolation source: Antarctica rocks | place: Antarctica: Victoria Land, Richard Nunatak white | reverse complement strand
GTGTGAAAGAGGGGAAAGCGCCATGGCAGCAGCTTATGATCGCGAAGAACCGCAAGACGCTGGTGCTCTGTACCAACTGTCATGCGCTGCTGCATGCTGGAACGCTCCCATCACCAGAGGCCATCCGAGCATGTGTGTAGGGGGAGAGCCGTGTACGCTGAAAGGTGTCAGCACGGTTTGGAGGGGGGATGCCGCGCGACCCACCGGGTAACCGACGGGCGTTCGCTTCCTACCCTACACCTATCGCTACACCTGGACAGTGAAAGGGGGCGCTTAGAGGTGGTAGACTAGACCACGATGAGACAACAGTACAGTTCTGCCTACAAGGCCTGCGTCGTGCAGGAGTTGCTGCGCGAGGAGAAGACCGTCGTGCAAATCGCTGCGGAGAGCGGGGTGCATCCCAACCAGTTGGGGCGCTGGAAAAGCACGGCGATCCAGGGGTTGCCCAGCCTGTTCGACCGGCGCGACGCGGCCGAGGGCCTCAAGGACAAACACGAGCACGAAATGACCGCGTTGTACGCCGAGATCGGCAAGCTGACCACGCAGGTGGCCTGGCTCAAAAAAAATCTGGCCTTGACCCTGCCTAGAGCGGAGCGCGTGGCCCTGGTCGAGCGGGGGCACCCGGACGTGCCGCTGGTGACCCAGGCCGCTCTGCTCGGGGTAAGCCGAACAAGTTTGTACGACCAGCCCGTAGCGCCAGCGCCGGAGGAGGTGGCGCTCAAGCACCGCATCGATACGCTGTACACGGAGTATCCGTTCTATGGCTCCCGCCGCATCGCCGCGGTGTTGGGCCGCGAGGGGATCGCGCTCACCCGCAAGGCCGTGCAGCGGCACATGCGCGAGATGGGCATCGCGGGCATCAGCCCTGGGCCAAACACGAGCAAACGCTGCCTGGAGCACCGCGTTTACCCGTATCTGCTTCGCCACACGACGAGCGCGTACCCGAACCACGTCTGGGGCATCGACATCACCTACATCCGACTGCGCGGCGGCTGGATGTACCTGGTGGCCGTCCTGGACTGGTACTCGCGCTATGTGGTGAGTTGGCAACTCGACCAGACCCTGGAGTTGGGCTTCGTGCTCATCGCCGTCGAACAGACCCTGGCGCAGGCGACGCCGACGATCTGGAACAGCGATCAGGGCAGCCATTTCACCAGCCCGCAGTACCTGGACCTGCTTGGAAAGCAACATGTCCGTCAGGACATACATGCCGATGTAAATGTGACATGGTTAGGCGTCCGGTTGCCTATTTACGGGAGAAAGAGGACATTCAGATCAGCATGGACGGCAAAGGCCGCGCGCTCGACAACATTTTCACCGAGCGGCTCTGGCGCACCGTCAAGTATGAGGAGGTCTATCGCTACGACTACGCCAATCCCAAGGAGGCCCGCCAGGGGCTGACCCGCTACCTCGACTTCTACAACCACCGGCGCCCCCACCAGGCGCTCGGCTACCAGACACCGGCCGAGGTTTACGTCGCCCCGGTTGCGACCCCACACACCAACGACAAGCTACACAGCCCCGCCAGCTGGCGGGAGAAAGGAGAGGTCTCCACCTTAAAGTCCCCCTCCCCAGTGTCTTGACAAAAGGGTCCACCATAATGGATGCCCATTTCAACGATAATTAGCCGTCGATGTACGTGCGACAGTCCGTAGGGTTAGTTCCCCGGTAGTGAGCGATTTCGACCGGCCAGTTATATCCGTTGGCCAAGCATGAAGGGTACACCGATACAGAGCGGAGATCTGAGGATGCAGATACCATCACTCTTATATGGGGATTATGACAGCGTCAAGAAGCGCTGCCGTCACGCCCTCAAGCACTATATGCGTGGGCAACAGCCTTTCCCGGAAGCTCTTACAGTCGACGGGATGGTCGACACCGCCGACTGGGCGGGTCTCATTGTGGTCGAAGGGCCGAGCCCCCTGCTCGGCGATAGCGTGCAGTATCATTGCTTCGCGCCATTCTATCTACTTGCCAGCGGCGTCAACAAGACGGATGATAGGCTAGACGACGCCATGAAGGAAGATATTTTTACGGCGCTGATTGATCTCCCCTGGGGTCTCCTGTGCATGTTCTCGTCGAATGCAATGAATGGGTGGTTGTCGCACGCGACGAATGCGACGAACTCGTTGTCCCGGTCGCCAGACATCGATCGCCTGCGTCGGTACATACAAGCCGTCTTGCGGCACTGGGATCTCCTGGACGCACAGGGGAGGCGCTACTCGGACGGCTCCAACACGGGTGACAGGCTATGGAGCATTTCGACCCCCATCAAATATGCCCTGGCTAATCTAGGTGTGCCGCATGAACTGCTCCGCCAACCCTTGCCGCCAGGCGGCTTGTACGCGCTATTGGCACGGGCAGACCCGGCGGTGGCTGGCGATTTGGTCGAACTCGGTGCGGCCCGTGCGTCGGAGGGGCGAGGCATAATGAGCGATCCCAGCATGGATGAGCCGCCGGTCGGTTCCGTACCCGACAACGTTTTCATGAGCGAGGCCATGAGCAACGCTCTACGCGCGAACGATCCGTCAGGGGTGCGCCGCTTGATTGAGGTAGGAGAGAACATTGACGCGACGGACATGGATTCCCTCCGATCTCCACTGCTCTGGGCTGCTGAGGAGGGACACGCCGATCTCGTGCGCTTCCTGTTAGAGCATGGCGCCAACATCGCGGACCAGGCGGACGAGGGGGAATCACCCTTAATGCTCGCGGTGTTCCGGGGTCATGGTGATGTCGTGCGGCTGCTACTGGATCGTGGCGCTGACCTAGACTATGTCACAGACAAAGGGTGGGATGCGCTTCGGTTCGCTGAACTGGGCAAGCATGAGGATATGGTCGCCCTACTTGAACAGGCGCAAGGCCGACCTGAGATCCCGCAACCAGGGTGAGCCGATTACCACGACGGATGGGCTCGGCCACAGCAGCAGGGCCAGCTACGACGCGAACCACGACGTCATGACCAGCACCGACGCCAACAACAACACGACCACGAACACATACCAGTACATCGGCCCCAACGGCGCGGTCGGGCAGGTCATCGAAGAGGACCAGCTGGCCATCCAGCCCTACGTCCCGGGCAACGGGCTCACGGTGACGCCCACGATCACGCACACGTATGACCCGACCACGCACGACCTCATCGCGACCAAACTGCCTGAGGGTGGGCTCACGACGTACACATACGACGGCCACCACTCCGTTGTCGGCACGGCCGAGCAGACGACCTGCGCCGGCTGCGGGGTGAGTTGGCAGGGCACGATCAACCAGTACGACCAATACGGCGAGCGCACCAGCACGACGGACGGGCGCGGGGTGGACACGACGAACGGGACCCCGACGCTTAACGGCCAGGCCACTGCGTACACCAGCCACCAGGGCTACGACGCGCAGGGCGACCTGACGAGCAGCAGCACGCCGCTGATCACCGCGACGCTAGGCGGCGTCACCCAGACAGCGACCGCCGTGACGACGACGTACACGTACGATGGCGACGGCAATCGCCAGACGATGGTCTCGGCCAACGGCAACGCGAGCGCGTCCCCCGCCAGTTACACTACGAGCTACGGTTACGACCACCTGGGCCGCCAGACCACGACGACGCTGCCGGCGATCACGCTCTACAACAACACGACCACACAGCCGGTGCAAGCGACCAGCTACGACGCCGATGGCAACGTGGTGCGCGAGACGGACGGCAAGGGCGACACGACCACCAGCAGCTACGACCCGCTGGGCCGCTTGGTAGCCCAGACCAACCCGGTCAGCGGGACCCTATTCAGCGTCTACAACGCGACCGAGTTGGCCTCGCAGCAGGACCCGCAGGGCAACGTCACCGCCTACAACTACGACGCGGCTGGCCGGACAATCGGGCAGGCCGATCCCCTGACGGGCACCGTGCAGTACGGCTACGACGCGGTGGGCAACACCGTGGCGATGACCATGGGCGATTCCGGTGGCGGCGTGGCGCAGATCGAGACCATGGGCTACGACGCGCTCGATCGAGTGACGACGGATACGGTGACCGCTCCCGCCACGGGGACCGTGACCACGCTGACGGCCTACGACCAGGACGGCAACGTGGCCCAGACAGTGCAGCCGCGCGGCGACGTCACCTACAACGTCTACGACGCCGCCGACCGGCTCACCGCCGTCGAGATCGACGCCGCGCCCATCAGTAAGGCGGGCGCCGTGACGCACGCGCGGTACGAGGCGTACAGCTACGACGCCGCCGGCAACGTGGTCCAGTCCACCGACGCCGACAACCGCACGACGACGACGCAGTATGACGGCGACACCCGCCCCGTCGGGAGCGTGGACACCGCGACCGACAGCTCCGGCACAACCACGATCACCACCACGACGGGCTATGACCCCAATGGCAACACCGTGAGCCGCGCCACGACGACCCAGAAGCCGGACGGGACGAGCGAGACGCACACGGCCACGAGCAACTACAACGCCAACGACCAGCCCACCGGCACGACCGATGACGGCTACGGCACGAGCTACGGCTACGACGCGGCCGACCAGGTGCGCTCTGAGACCACCAGCGACGGGGCGACCTCGTTCACCAACAACCTGGACGCGGCGGGGCGCGTGACCTCCGTCGCCGAGGGCGCGGGCGGGGCTGGCTCTTACACCAGCCAGTTCGGCTACAACGCCGACAGCCTGCCCACCACCATCGCGCTGCCCGGCGGCGTGTCCGAGCAGGCCAGCTACGACGCCGACAGCAACCTGACCGGGCTGACCGTCGCCGGCCCCACCATGGGCACGATCACGAACACCCTGAGCACGACCTACGGCTACAGCTACAACGGCCAGGGGCTGGAGACGAGCGAGACGACCATCTCGGGCACGGACACGGTGGCGCACGACCCCGCGACGGGACGCCTGAGCAGCGACTGTGGGACGCAGGTCGAGGTACAGAACACCGCCGACCACTGCTACCACTGGACCTATGACGGCAACGGCAATGTCGCCTCGCAGGTGGCCGACAACGGGCAGGTCGAGAGCTACACCTACGACCCGGCGCGGCCCAACACGCTCACGCAGACGCACGCGCCGGGCTACCCGAACCCCGACACCTATTATAGCTACGACGGCAACGGGGACACCACGAGCATCACCTCACCCGTCACGGACTCGCTCACGGCGCCCGGAGCGATCAACACCTCCCTGGCGTACGACGCCGAGGGACGGGTGACGCAGGTGGCGCACCGGGATAACACGCCCTTCGTGGCGACGCTGGCCTACGACGCCCAGGGGCGGCGCGCCCGCTACACCGTGGTGATGAGCGGGACGGTGATCGACGACGAGCGCTTCAGCTACCGGGGCGGCGCGCTCGGCAGCGTCGTCGCGGTAACGGCGACGGTGAACGCGACGGGGACGGTCACGAGCCGGGGCAGCTACACCGACACGTATATCGACGGGCCGCAGGGCGAGCCGTTGGAGTTCGTGCGCGCGGCCAACGGCCAGACCAACCGCTACTTCTACGTGCTCGACGGGCGCGGCAGCGTGGTGGCCGTGACCGACGCCAGCGGCAAGGTGGTTGATCGCTACAACTACGACCTGTGGGGCGAGCCGATCGGCAAAGACTATCAGACGGTGCCGCAGCAACTGCGCTACGCCGGCTACTGGTACGACGGCGAGCTCCAGTGGTACTGGCTGGCGGGGCGGCAGTACGACCCCGAGGTGCAGCGTTTCTTACAGCCGGACCCGACCGACCTGGACGGCGCGCATACCTATGTGTACGCCAACGACGACCCGGCGGACCTGATCGAGGTGGGCGGGGCCTTCTCGATCTCGGGCTTCTTCCACCACGCGGTGGAGTTCCTCGACAGCGCGGCGCACGTCACGTTCAAGGTGGCGGAGGCGGCGTGGGACGCGGTGGCCGGCGACGACATCCACGTCATCTGCTGCACGAGCTACCCGGTCCCGATCAAGGCGTTGGCGGCGCTGGACCTGGCGATCACCGTCGTTCCGGGAGCGGACGTGACCAAGCTGCTGGAAGTAGGCGTCAAGGGGGCGGCGAAGGCGGGGGGCGAACAGGCGGCGTTCGCGCTGGTGCGCTGGATCGCGGGCAAGACGGATAGCAAGGTCGCCGCCGACCTCTCCGACAACGTGCTGCGCGACGCCTTCCGCTCCCGCAAGACGGGCGGCGCGGGGGCGGTCCGCAACGCGATCCGAGCGGCCTGCGCCTTATGTTTCCCAGCGGGGACGCTTGTGTCCACGGCGCATGGCGAGCAGGCAATCCAGACGCTGCACGTCGGGGACCTGGTGCAGGCCGAGAATCCGGCGACGGGCAAGGTCGCGGCCGAGGCGGTGCAGGCCGTCATCGACGACGGTACGAAACCGCTCATCGCGGTGGACCTGGCCGATGGCGCGGCGATCACGGTGACGGCGGACCACCCGTTCTACGTGGACGCGGGACGGGCGCTCACGGGGCCGGGCTGGCTGCACGCGGGCGACTTGCGGCCGGGCGACCGCCTGCGCACAGCGGACGGGCGCGGCGTGGTCATGCTGGGGCTGCGGCGGGACGTGGGGTGGGCAGAGGTGTATACGCTCACCGTCACGCGCGACCACACCTTCTTCGTCGGGGCGGCACGGGTCTTGGTGCACAACGCCAACGGCTGTCCCGCTTGGATCTTCCTCAAAGATTTGCCGCCCGCAGAAAAGCGGGCGGTAGGGCAAGCTATTAGGAGAATTACTGGTAGAGAGGCTCCTCCGACAGGTAGGCTAGCTAGGCATTGGGGCGCGGTGTTTAGGAATGCCAGTGAAGACCTGCCGCAGGAGTTGCTAGGATACTATCATGAGTACATGGTGTTGCTCCCCAATGCGGCTAGTCGCGGGGTGTTGCGCCTCGTCATAGGAGCAAGAGGTGAGGTGTACTATTCGTGGACTCACTACGGGGACAAGGGATCACCAGCGTTTGTCCGACTTGGTTAAGGAGTAGGGAGTGTTGCTCGTAGGGTTGGTAGGTTGATGGAACATGGCTAGGCGTACAGTCATTGCAGTCTGCGTTGTTGTGCGCCTAGCAGTTTGTCGGAGAGAACATGTTTTGCCGAGAGATAGCGCACTTGGGTATCGTTTTGAAGCTGAGAAACGGGCGTCAGACGCGCTAGCCGCCCTCTTAATAACGCGAAAGCAAGAGAGATAGGCTTCTCTCCGACAGACTGCTAGTACAGGATTAAGGTGCTTACTTTGCAGTACCGACGAACAACCGCCCACAGTCGTCCCGTGGTTTGCCATGCGACCGCAGTTGCAGGCTTTCTCGCTGCAAATAGACCGCTTTAAGACGACACTAGTCGTGGAGTGGATACACAATGTTCAGGACGTGCAAGGAATTGAGAAACGCCATCCATCTTGCTCATTCGCGCACCTACCCCGATCTGAAGGTGTTGCTCAATGGCAACAAGCTGTCTCGTTAACACATAGATTGCTATATAGCCGAGCAGTAGACGCCGAGTGTGAGCTGGAGAGCGTGATGATCGACGCGAATGCATGGATACCGCTAACGCAGGATGAGGAGGACGTGGTATGGAAACGCTTCTTCGCCGAGTTGCACTTCCCTATGGGCTCCCATCCGGGTAAGGAACCGTCTCCCTCGATCACTTATGCTATCGGATACGCATTCGAGGGTGATATGACAACGCGCGACGTCTTGGAGGACGACCTCAATCAGAAAACGCTAGCAGCCTTAAGGCGCTGTGTTAGACAGGGTATGCGTGTGTATGCCCTCGATTGGCAGCACCAAAGCTACTGGTTCTACCCCCACCTGCTTCTGGAAGCTTCGAATTGGGGCGCTTGGAAAGTGCCGGTGTTGCCTGATGGGGACTTCTACATTTTCCTGGCTGAAGACTTCAGCTTCTGCCTATTCGGTGACTGCATCAATCTTACCCTCTGTGTGTTTGGACAAGCGCTCCTCGATGCCTTTACACAGGAGTGTTTGTCAAGACGCCCAATCCTCCTAGAGCATATCGTTCGGGTAAATGGGGAGTTGTTTACCCTTCATCGGTGAGGTGCGTAGCGCGGAAGTCGTTCAGCGCTCCTAACTCTCCAGGAACAGCACCTTCCGGCAGAGACCGATGTGGCGACGACGGACGGGTAGCAGGCGATCCAGACGCTCCACATGAGGTAAGCCGTGCTGGCCGAAGACCCGCGTGTCGCGGCGGAGGTGGTGCAGGCGGTCATCGACGACGGGGCCAAGCCGCTGCTGGCCCTCACCCTGAGTGATGGTGAATCGATCACGGTCACCGTAGACCACCCCTTCTATGTCGATAGCGGACTGCTCCTACACGGAACGGGCTGGCTCCAAGCGGGACAACTGCAGCCGGGCGATCGTGCGCACAGCGGACGGGCGCGATGCGGTCGTCGTCGGGCTACGGCGAGGGGGGCGGGCCTCGCCGCGGTTTACACGCTCACCGTCGCGAAGGATCACACCTTCTTCGTCGGCACAGCGCGCGTGCTCGTGCATAATGCAGGAGGAGTTTGCAATAACGTCATCGGTGCGCAGGCAGAAGCCTTTGTCAGGTACCTAACGGGTGGAAAGAAAACGACGTTGTATGTCACTCTCGCGGGACGGTACCAGCCGCGTTTTGTTGACGTTCTTACCAAAAGCGGTACTGCCTACGAGGTCAAGGCAGGTGAATACAGCGTACGCAAACTTACGCGCAATCAGGTTGCCAAAGATGCCGAACTGTTGAGATCAGGCCAAGTAAAGGAGATTATATGGGCATTTTTCCGAAGTCCGATAGATCAGAAGATAGGGCCATCGCCTGCGTTAGAATCTCTACTAAAAGCCAATGACATCAGAATAGTGCTCATAGAGGACCCGGGAGCAGCCAATTTGTGATGGCTTGGGGCAATCTCATCGCCCTACCGTCTACCGCTTTGGGAGCCATACCCTGCCCCGCTTCTTTAACGGGAGAGGGGTGGAGTTGAGGGCTTACGGTCGCGGCCGTAGCTGTAGAGACTGGAATAGCCCTGGTGATGATAGCGCGTGCTTGTAGCCGGAGAGCGAGTTAAGGAGTAAATCGAGTGGGATATGCTGTCGACATGGAGATTGAGGGGATTGTCATTCCTTTTTCAAAGGTAATACCTTGTCTCATTGCCATTAATGCGCTGCACACAGATGAGGCGTTGCTACGCCATGCAGAGGTTGTAGGCTATGCCATAAGCAATATCAAACAACCTATACGTGTCTCTCATCGTTACGGACACGTCGAAAATCCATCTGAGGATGGATTTGCTTCCCTAGTCGACGCGTTGGCGGCTTGGAACTATGCTTCGACAAAGAAGGAGGATGGCTCAGTCGAGATCTCAGAATACGTCGGCGAGAAATGGGACTACGATGAGTTGCTATTCCAAACCATAGCTCCATTTGTAGAGAATGGCGGAGAGATACGGGTCCAGGGCGAAGACGGCAAACTGTGGCGCTATCTCTTCGTCGGAGGAAAGATACGCCGCCAGGAAGGTCATATCGTTTACGAAGATGGATAGCTGTCACGCAATCCACCAAGGCGCGCCATTGGGCGTCAGTGTCGGCAACCAACTTCAGAATGCGAGGCAGGTTGTTGAAAGTTTGAGTCTTAATCCAGGTCGCCATGAGCGGGACGGCCATCGACGACGAGCGCTTCCAGTACCGCGACGGGGAGGTGGCGCAGGTCAGCGCGATAACGGCGACGCTCACGACGAGCGGCACGGTTAAGAGCCGGGGCCTCCCGTACACCGACACCTATATCTACGGGCCGATCGGCGAGCCCTTGGAGTTCCTGCGGCAGCAGGGCGGCGTCACGAACCGCTACTGGTATGTGCTCGACGGACAGGGCAGCGTCGTCGCCGTGACCGACGCCAGCGGCAAGGTGGTGGACCGCTACAACTACGACAGTTGGGGCGAGCAGATCGGCCGCTACCCCGAAACGGTGCCGCAGCCGTTGCGCTATGATGGCTACTGGTACGACTCAGAGGTGCAGTGGTACTGGCTGAACGTGCGCTACTACAATCCCGAGGACCTGCGCTTTCTGCAGCCTGATCCAACCGAGCAAGATGGTGTATGCACCCACGTCTATGTTGGCGATGACCCTGTGGATTTCTATGATCCGACAGGGTTCTGCAAGATTGAGGTTCGCTTTAAGAAGGTAGTCGGTTCAGAGCGCATCACCAAGGGTAACATACCTTTCGTGGGCGACCTAACAGCCTATCACGCATACATCATCACGCAGGACGCTCAAAGTGGAACATACTATTTCCGCAGCGGTCCTGAATGTGGCGGCGCTGGTTCGGGCTCTGGCAGTTCCAATTCGGGGCATCGTAACTACGGCAGCAGCAACTCAGGGAATTGCAATGTCGGCTCCAGCAATTCGGGCAACAACAACGTTGGCAGCAGCAATGGGGGCGCGCACCATCGAGGTGGCTCGGGATCTGGCGGAGGGCTCTTCGGCTATATCTATGCGCAAGGGGACTTTACACGAAGACATCGCCGGACTACACAACCAACTCCGTCCCTTTCATGTCAATTATCAACGACTCGACGCTATGTTCGTATTACAATGGCAAGTTCGCTGCCCTCGTGCAACGCCTGAATAATGCGCACATCGACTACAATCCTCTAACCACTAACAGCAACGCAACTGCACATGAGCTCTTGAACAAGGCAGGGCTTGGATCCCACACATCTTGGCTCACTCCTGTCTGGGCGTCGGGGTGGCTCACATCTCTCAACTTCTAAGCGAACGTGCGACGTGCCAGATGCGGGCACTAGTAAAGACGTTCAAGTCCCATGCGGGCAGGCCCAGCGTTACATCGCCGAGTCCTTTGGCGTTGGGCGTCATGGGATTACGATAGGATTAGAGGCTGTGATGCTACCAACGCATAGCGCCTAGAGAAGTGTACTTGTTGATAATCATGAGCACACCTCCAGGAAATTGAGTAGTAGTTGGAGAGTAGAAGGCATGGCGAAACGAAGTAGACGCGCTTTTGTCGGTATTGTAGTGATGCTAGCTCTCGGGCTTGCAGCCCGCTTCCAGTCCACACGAAGGCCGCAATCAGGTGATACCCAGGCGGATCGACCACCGATCACACAAGCATACATTAAACGACAGATCAGAAAGGGCCTACGTATCGGAGCAAGGGGATCAACGGAAGCGGAAACAATAGCCTTTCTCCATAAAATCGGTGTTCAGACAGACACATCATCCTATCGTAACCGTGGTGTCACGAGTACCGACGGATTCGAGGAGCAAGATCCTGACGGGCGAACACTCACGGCTGCCGTTCCAGATGTGTATCACGGCTTCTTGATCTCGGGTGGAATCTATATGAAGTTTGGATTTAACGCAAAAGGGCGGCTGACCCGCTATGATATGCGCGATGTGTACACTGGACTGTGAGGATCGATCGTCCACGAGGTAACGCCAGTAATATTTGTATGAAACGCCGATCGATTCAGAGCGCAAGTGCGGGACAATCGGGTATGGTCGCACGTCAGTCCCTGTCGCCCCAGGCACTTGCTTATACGCGCGGCGCAGTGGTGGGTGCGTACGTAACGAGGCGCTCGACGGTTTCGTGAGCAAGATGTGGCCTCCAGCAGTGATATCAGCAGGGGTGGTCTCGCCCGAAGTCCGAATTGGGGTGAAGGCTAGAGGAGGGGGATGCGTGGAGTTCGCTAAAATCGTGCTCTTCAGCGTCGGCTGCGCCATCTGTTATGGCATCCTCCACGACCAAGTGACGGCGCATGTGTGCGTCGAGTATTTCACCGTTGGTCATGTATCCCTTGTCTCGACCACTGACCCAACAGTGCTCGCGTTCGTGTGGGGCGTTGTCGCCACTTGGTGGGTTGGCTTGCCCTTACAGGCTATCCGGAAAATCGTCAGAGAGGCTTAGGCAGCCGCTGAGAGCGTGTTTAGGCACTTTCCGGATAGCCTGTTAGGTGTGTTAGCCGCCCTCATCGCACGGCTCGGTCCATGGCCAAAGCTGACGCTACGCGATCTCCGGTCGCCACTGCTGATGCTCCTGCTCGGCATGAGCATCACCTCCATCCTAGCGGGATTGGTAGGCTTTCTGGTCGCACATACGGCAGGGGTGCAACTGCCCCAGCCGCTCGCGTCGGACGTGCCACATGGCAGGCACGCGCTTTTCCTCGCCGATTGGTGGGCTCACGAGAATGCCTACACCATTGGGATCATCGGTGGTCTCACCACCTGCATCTGGTTATGGGATAGACGAAGACGACAGCAACAGAGCCGTTTGCTTCAGGGCGTTGTGGGGGAGACACAGTCACATCTTCTAACGCAGGTTCAGCTACTATGGAGGCGCTTTAGCATCTGGTCCTGGGATCGAACGCGTCCGGTCGGCCTGTTGGCCCGGATTGTTGCTGCCGTGGCGCTGCTTATATTCTTATGGGGAACGAGCAATATTATGCAAGCCTGGATCACAACCCCCGGAGATGACTACACGGGCTATAGCGCGGCGCTGCTGGGCTGGCCTATTTTCGTCTTTGCCGGATGGCTCCTTGGCTCTGTTGCGCTCCTTATGGCCCGGCAATGGCGAGCGACCATGCTCTTTCTCGGACTGTGCGTCGCCGCAGCCGTGCTCGGAACGCTCGGTCTAGCTACAATGGTTGGAAGTGCCGGCGTGTGCGTCACCGAAAGTCTTCTGCTCCTGGACGCGGGCATTGTTTATGTGAGTTGGCACCTGATCCTGCGACGCCCTCGGCGCCGTCACCACCAGTAGCTTCGACTCCTTGGGCCGGCAGGTCAGCACGACCAACCCCGTGTCGGGAACCTTCCTCACCACCTACAACGCGACCGAGCAGGTCTCCGCGCAAGACCCGCAGGGCAATACGACAACCTCCAGCTACGACGCGGCGGGGCGGCTGATCCAGGCCACTGACGCCCTGACCGGCACGGTGCAGTACGGTTACGACGCCGCCGGCAACACGCTTGTCATCACCACCGGCGACACCTCAGGAAACGTCATCCAGACCGAGACGCGGCAGTACGACGCCTTGAACCGTGCCATCACCGACACCGTGACCGGGCCGGGCGGCACACCCCAGGCAACGACCACGCGCTACGATGTGGATGGCAACGTCTACCAGGTCAACCAGCCCACCGGCGCGACGACCGTCGATACGTACGATCTCGCCGACCAACTCGTGACCTCGGAGACCGATGGCGCGCCGGTGTTGAGCGCGACGCACCAGAACCAGACCACCTATCGCTACGACGCGGCGGGCAATCAGGTCGAGACCGTCGACCCCGACGGGCGCGACACCACCACCAGTTACGACGGAGACAACCGCGTGGCGCAGAGCGTGGCCGTGACGAGCACGGGCACGCTCACTACGACGCTCGGCTATGACCCCGACGGCAACACGCTCCAGACGACCACCCAGACGCAGAGCAGGACCGCCCCCGTGCAGACCAGCACGGACACGGCCACCTACAACGCGGCGGACTGGACAACCAGTACGACCGACAACGGCGTGACCACGAGCTACGGCTACGACGCGGCGGGGCGCCAACGCACCCAGACCTACCAGAATGGCGCGGCGACCGCGACGATGGCGCTGGATGCCGCGGGGCGGCTGACCACGCTGGGCGATGGGGCCGGCCATACCAGCCAGTTTGGCTACAACGCGAACGACCAGACCACGGCCATCACGCTGCCCAACGGCGTCTCCGAGCAGGCCACTCACGATTGCGCCCCTGGGGGTCCCCGTTTTCATCACCGATCCCCGCTGTGCAGGTCGTCGCGATCCGCGCCATGCCCCTGCCTCGGCGTGCCCTGCCCCTGTAGCAGCGCCTCAAGCATCGTCGCGGCGGTCCGGCCAACGGTGCCCGTGCCACTCCGCCCCTGACTCTGCCCCTGGCTGTCGTCGCGGTCCTTCTCCGCGCGCATCCACGGTTCAGGCTCGCGGCCCAGGCCCTCCCACGCCTTGCGCACCCTCCGGCGCGTGTCGTCGTCGACGTGCCCCGCTTTGCGCTCGTGGAGATACGGGCTGCCCTCGGCCATCGCCCGCTGCACCTCGCAGCCCGTCGCCGTCGGGTACGTGCGCGCCAGGCCCTTCACGATCATGTCGTCGATGCCGTGGAACTACCCCTGCGCCCAAGCCGTCACGGTGTCACCACCGTGACGGTAGCGCGTTTAGCCGCCTGCGTGCGCTTGGTCGTGGCGCTGGTGGCGTAGACGGCGATGCCGTCCACGCGCGGGTCGAGGGCGGCGTAGCCCTCGATGATGGCCGCGTCCTCGGGGTCGGCGGTCGGCGCCTCGACAACCTTTCCTCGCCGCGCACGGGCAGGAAGGTATGCTACTCGACTGAGACGCCAGCGGCATGTAGGGCGCCAACGCCCCGCGGCAGCAGCGTCAGCGCGGCCAGGACCAGCAGGACCACGTTGCGTGCCACAAGCGCCAGCACCTCGCGCGGCGCGAAACGGACCAGCAGGTAGTAGTGCGCGGGGAAGATCCAGCCCGTGAGTAGCAGCGCCAGGCCATACACGGTCCCGAGCGTCAGCGGCCGGCGGCTCACGACCGCGATCAGTGGGTAGAGCCACAGCAGGTACTGCGGCGAGAGCACCTTCCCGGCCAGCATGAACGCGAGGACGGCGGCGGCGCTCAGGCGCGCCAGGTCGTCGACGAGGGCGGGCGTGTCGGCCCAGCAGCGCCTCCTGCGCCAGGCGATGAGGTAGACGGCGCCGAGCGCCAGGACGGTGAGCGGGAGCGTCAGGGACGCCATGAGGGGAGCCAGGGGCGCGACGATCTCGTTACCGCCGTGGCCCCTCCGCTGGCTCACGGGCCCACTGAGGGAGCGCGCGACCATCAACGCCGAGGCAGAGACGGTCTCGATCTCCAGGCCGCGGTCGAGGTGGTACGTGAGGAACGTGGCTACGGCTGGCAGATCGCCGCGCGCCACGATCAATCCGGGCACGACGATGGCGGCGGCGAACGCACCGAGGTCGCCGGCCAGCCGCCACCGCCGACCGCCGCTCAGAGCGACCAGCGCGAAGAGTGGCAGGAGGACGACCGGGTAGAGCTTGAGCGCGCTGGCCAGGCCGAGCACGAACCAGGCCAGGCGCGGCCGGCGTACGACGACCAGCACGATCGCCAGGAGCATCAGTACGGCAGCCGACAAATCGAAGCGGTCGAACACAAGGACGCGTCCCGCGCACAGCAGCCAGAGCGGTTGGGCCAGGACGACGCCCCAGCACGGGATGTGCGGCGCGGCGCGGCGGACCAGCCAGAGTCCGACGCCGACGCCGAGCAGGTCGAACGCCAGCGCTTCCACGGCGAAGGCCAGCCGGTACCCCGCGGCGCCGCGCGTCACCAGGCTGGGCAGCCACAGCAACGGTGCCGCCAAGGGAGGGTACTCCAGCACAAAGTCCCGATAGGGTGTGTGGCCGGCCCGCATCAGGTCGCCGTACGTCTTGAAGACGCCAATCGTCCAGTCGGCGCGGTCGCGTGTGCGCAGCAGCAGGTAGGCGAAGGCCAGCAGATGCAGGGCAACCGCCAGCCCGAGCAGCTCCAGGCGGACGCGCGACGTGGCGGGCGGGGGCGTGTCCACCTACCTGCTCCCGGCGAGAAAGAGCGGTCGGGCGGATCGAGGGCCTGTGACCGCGCTCCCGCGGGTGGGACCTCCGCTGGCAAACCATGGCGACGTGGTCGTGGGGCTGCGTGGCACACATGCGCTCGACACGGGCCACGGCGCATGCCCCTCCGGCGCGGCTGTGAGCACGGTGGTTGTGCCCTCCATTGTCGTGGTCGTGCTAATGCGTTCAACCGCTGGCACATCGGTTATGTCACGTTCCACATTGTGTTCCTTTCACGGGTCGATACGCCAGACACCCTCACTATAGACGAGCCTGCGTTCCTCCCGCCGCGTGTCCAGGCGCACAAGTTGGGCAGGGAGCGCGTCAAGCGCCTGTGTTATGTCGAATAGGTCGCGGCCCCTGACGGAGACGAACACGCCGTCGGCCTTGAGTTGGAGCGTGGCCGGCACCGAACGCTCCCCGACCCCGAGGGCGGCGGCGAGGGCAGAGGCGACGCCGGCCGGGGCGGCGGCGGGGGCGACGAGCCGAGCCAGGGGTAGGGGCGGGCCGGACGTGGCCAGCAGGAGCACGCCCGAGGGATGCTGCTCCTCGCCACGCGCGGGCAGGAAGGCGCGGCGCTCGACCACGACGCCAGCAGCGTGCAGCGCGTCGGCGAGCGCGTCTACGGTGCCTCCGGTAGCCTGATCCGTTGTGAGGGTTATAGATGCCACGCGTCCGCTGCGGTCCTCCGTGTCATCCCTGTGTCGGCTACCCCTATCCATCGCCCACGCCATGCCCCCGTTGAATCTTGCCCTTGAGCCAAGCGAGGTCGGCTTCCAGGATGCGCAGCACTGTTATAGAATCGGCGGCGAGTTGGCGAGACTCGCTATCGCGGCCCTCACGGAGTTGGATGATGCGGAGGTCGCCGAGGCTAACCTGATCTTGATCGGCGGTTAATGGGACAGAGTCCGCCACTGTCCCCGCCGATTCGATCATGGCGGATTGGGGTGCTACTGCCGGTTTAACCGGCAGGGTACGTTCCAGAGCGGCCGCTTGTACGTCCTTGACCTTGACTCGTTCGCCCCGTTCGGCCCGTGTCAGCAGATTCGCTCGCGCGTCCTCATCGGCCAGTTCGGCAAGTTCGAGGGCGACAGTTGGACCAAGCGTACCGATCGTCACGGCCGCAGCGATGCGCGGGTCCCGCACGATTTTGAGCTTGTCGTCCACGTAGCTATGGTTCTTGCCCAGGCGTTCGGAGAGGGCGCGCGCGGAAAGCTCGAACACCTCCATCATCTGCTGAAGGGCGCGGCCCAGGTCCACCGGGCTCAGGTCCTCGCGGAACACGTTTTCGACCAGGGCCAGCTCCCGTAGCTGACGATCGTTTAGGTCGCGCACCACGCAGGGGACCGTCTCGAGGTCGGCGAGCCGCGCAGCCCGCCAGCGGCGCTCCCCAGCCGCGATTTGGTACGTGTCCTCCTCGCCCGGCGTCGGTCGCACGAGCAGAGGTTGGAGGACGCCGTGTTCGCGGATCGAGGCGGCCAGCTCATCGAGCGCGATGGGCTCGAATCCATCTTCCGAGCGGGGCTGGAAGGGGTTGGGGGAGAGGCGCGCAGCAGGAATTTGCCGGGCGTTGGCTAGGTCGGTCACGCCGTCGGGGAGAGACGAGCGGAGATAGTTGCGGAACATGGAGCGACGGCCGTCCTTATCCACGCGCCACCTCCGTCTCTACCGCTGCCTTCGACGCCACGGCCCAGCGCGCCAGTAGCTCGTCGGCGATGGCCAGGTAGGCTTGCGCCGCGGTGTCTCGCTCAGCATAGTCGAGGATGGATTGGCCGGCCTGCATGGCCTCGTTCACGCGCGTTGAGCGCCGGACCTCGCCCAGGATCGGGATCTCATCGCCGAAGGCCGCGCGCACGTCCTCGGAGACCTCGCGGCTGTGGCGCGTGCGCGTATCGACCATGGTCAGGATAATGCCGCCGACCGTGAGGCGCGGGTTCAACTTTTCGCGGCGCATCTCGCGCACCGTGTCGAGTAGTCCCTTAATGCCGATCACGGCCATGTACTCGGGCACGACGGGGATCAACACGACGTCGGCTGCGGTCAGGGCGTTGACCACAAGGACACCCAGGCTCGGCGGGCAGTCGATCAGGATGGTGTCGTAGCGCGCGGCGGCTGGGGCCAGTACCTCGGCGAGGATATATTCGCGCCGGCGCACGTTCGCCAGCACATGCTCGGCGCTGGCCAGACCCTTGCTATTTGGCAGCAGGTCGAGGTTCGGCCCCAGCGGCGTGACGTACTCCTCGAGCGGCGCGGCTTCGTGCCGGGTGATGTAGTGCTGCAACACATCGGCGACGCTCGCGGCCGGCTCGTGGACGCCGGTGGCGATGCTCAGGCTCGCCTCCTGGGGGTCCAGGTCCACCAGCAAGACGCGCTGCCCGCGCCGGGCCAACGCGCTCCCCAGGCTTGAGGTGGAGACCGTCTTGCCTACCCCGCCTTTTTCGTTGACAATGGCGACGATCGTACTCATAACTCTATGTCCCTTGTGTCGTGGTGTCGCTACTCGCGGTATCGTTCGCGGCGTCTTCGGCGGCTTTCGATTTTCGGCCCCTATAGCCGCCCCGCTTGCCCAGGCGTTCCCGCCGGTACGTCTCGATGGCTTCTAATGTCACCATGTTGAGACGCGGATTGATCGGGATGTAGTCCAGGGTCCCGCGGACAATCGCATCCTTGACTGCCCCGGGGGTGATCCCCAAGAGGTGGGCAGCTTCGGATGTCGTGAATAAGGTGCGTTGCTCTCCCTCGGCCATAGGTGTCCTCCCCAAACGGTCTCTCCGTATCGTACCGCTTTGGGCCTTGGGGAGGGCGTGGCCCACAAGGGTATAGGCGAGGAGCGCGGTCAATCGACGTGTGCGCGTCACCGACGCGAGCCGTGCGCCCAGGGTGCGATCCCGGCCTTGGATGTCGATGGGGACGAATCTATCGCGTGAACGGTCCATGGTCGTTTCCTTCTCACCGTTTGTTTGGTGCGTGTCGGTGTCCCTCTGGTCGATCGAGGGCGTCGGCGGCTCTGGTCCATCTAGCTCGCGCCGGCGCCCCCGCTGTCCCATGTTTCCCCCTGTCGTCAGGCGGCCTGTCGCCGGGTGTCGTCCTCGTCGGTGGCGTCGAGAGCCGCGCCGGGGGCGCGGACCCTGTGGCGCAGAGAGGCGTCCTCCGGTCGGCCGCTGGCCAGCCGCGCCGCGATCACGGCGGCGCCATGTAGGACCGTCGAGTGGTCCCGGTGGCCGAGCAGCCGGCCGATCCGCGCGCAGGGGAACGCCCTGTTGCGGGTGGACAGGGGCCAGGTCAGCCGTGTCCGCATGAGCCACATCGCCACCTGGCGCGCCTCCGCAAGCGCGGCGACCCAACAGGGGGAGAGGAGATGCGCCGGCGTCAGGGTGTAGGCGACGGCGACGGCCTGGCGGATGCGGTGGGCCTCGGCGAATTGCGCCCGCCGGAGCCGGCGGAGCGCCGCGCGGCGCTCCCCGTCATGGGTGTTAGGGTCCATTGACGGAGCCCTCCCCGTCGTCGGCGTCGGCGTAGGGACCTAACGCCTCCACGCCCTCGTCCATGTGGCGGACGCGCGCGCGTTCGGCGTCGTACAGCGCCGCGAAGGCGGCGGCTAAGAGGCCGCGGCCCCACGGCGCCAGGGCGTCGTCGTCGGTGGCGTCGAGGTCGTCCAAGCCGCGCGCGGCGCGTGCGGCCAGCGCCTCCGCGTCCGCGCGCTGTGCCATGAAGAGCCGGGCGATCTGACGGCACGCCTCGGGCGTCGGCATTATGTCAATGCGATCCATCATGTGTCCCTCCAATCTTTCCTAATCTGTCGTGCAGGGGGCCGGGCTGCGGGGCGGCAGCCCGGCGTGGGCGGGGGCGGTCAGGCGGCGTCGGGAGCCGGGGCCTGTGCGGTGTCCTCGGCGTCCCCCTGCCCGGTGTCCCCGGCGCCGTGTGGGAGCGGGGGGCAGAGTGCGGGGGGCGGGGGCGGCGCGCTGGTCTGATCGCCGGTGTAGAGCTTGAACACCGGGTCGGGACCGGCGCTATCGTGGTTGTCGGGCTCATAGTCGCGGGCCGCTTGCGCCTGCCGGAGCAGCAGCGCCTCCACCGTCGCCTTGACGAGGCCGCGCGGGTCGAGCGTGCGCAGCCCCGTGATGTGCTCCGCGCGCGGGTGTGCGCTTCCCCCTGCGCGCATGAGCGTGGCCGCGTCCACGCCGTTCCGGCGCGCGATCTCGCCCCAGTCCTCCTTGTGCAGGCTGACGTGTGCGAGGGTGTACGCGGCCAGGGTCGCCAGGTCGTGGGCCTCGACGTTGGCGATCAGGTCCACGGCGCGGCGCACGGCCAGGACATTGGGCATGTAGTCGGCCTTCTGGGCGAGGCGGCGCGTGCGTGTTTCCTTGCCCTTCTGCGCCGCCGTCTGTGCGGTCGGGGGGGTATAGCCGCTGCTGCCGCTGGGGGCGGCGCCGGACAGGGCGGCGGGCGCGTCCTGCTGGCGCGCGGCCTCGGCGTCCTCATACGTGGCCTTGCCCTTCGCCTGCAACGCGGCGTAGTGATCGGGCATGAGGCAGAAACCTTCATAGTCGCCGTAGGGGGAGCGGTAGGCGGCGAAGGGGCACTTACGGCACACGCTATAGGTGTCGAAGTAGTTGTCGCCGTACCGCCCGCCCTGGGCGGTGTGCCAGTGCGTGAGGCGCGTGACGAGTCCCGCGTGCAGGCTCGCCGTGGTGCTGGGGTGCGCGTCGCTGTTGACCCCTGTAGCGATGTCCCCGGCCATCGCCTCGATCAGGCGTGGGAAGCCTTTGTTGTCCCGATTGCCGTGGGTGTACTCGTGGAGCTTGAGCATCTTGGTCAGGGTGAGCCGCCCGGTGGCGTCGCGCAGATAGAGGTCCTGCGTCGTGGCCGGAAGGTCGCACAGCTTCAAGCGGTCCTTGACCCACTCCGTGCCGCGCCCCACTTTTTTGGCGATGTGCGCGACGGTGTAGCCGGGGCGGGCGCGCAACTGGGCGAGGCCGCGCGCCTCCTCCAAGGGGTGGAGGTCACGCCGCTGGAGGTTTTCCAGCACCGTCGCCTCTAACGCCGAGTCGTCGGTCAGATCGTGGCGCAGGATGGCGGCGATGGTGGGACGTTTGAGTAGGTCCCTGGTAGCGCGCAAGCGGCGCTCGCCCGCGACGAGCAGGTAGGGGGGCCGTCCCTCCTGGGCGTCTGGGTTGGCGCGCACGATGATGGGTTGCAAGAGACCCTGGGCCTTGATAGAGGCGGCGAGGTCGGCTAACCCGGCGTCGCCGTCAAGGCCAAACAGGGTCCGGGGATTTGTGCCGTCGGTGGCGATCTCGGACACGGCGATCTCGCGCCATTCGGGGGTGGGGGCTGCGATCTTCACGGACATGGTGCGTATCCCTCTCGCTGGGGGGAGGGCTGGCAGGGTGCCAGCCCTCGCTAGACCTGCTAATACTCCTCGGGCAGGAGCAGGGTGGTGGCAGCGCGGTGGCCGTCGTCGTCGGCGGCCTCGGTGATGATCCAGACCTTGACGGCCTGCGCGACGACGTAGGCGCTCAGGAGGCGGGAGCCGTCGCGGAGGGCGGCGTCATTGGCGGCGCGGTCATGGGCGTCGAGGTCGCCCCAATCGCCGGCGACGTGGCGGCTCAGGAGGGTGGAGGGGGACGTGTCGGCGGCGGCGAGGGCGACGAGCGCCCCCGGCGTGGCGACGATCTGGCCTAAGTGGGTGACGAACAGCACAATCATCGGTGTCGGCTCCATTGGCTATGAGGGGGGGAGGGCTGGCGGGGATGCCAGCCCTCGGCGGGCGCTAGGGGTACTACCAGGCGTACCAGGGGACGGGGAGGGGGAGCGGGGCGCGGACGGGCGCGAGGTCGGCGTCCTCCTCCATGACCGGCTGATCGTTCGCGGTCATGGCCTGGCGGTAGGCGTCGCGGTAGACGGTCAGGCGCGCGATAGTCGCGTCGAGGAGATTGAGGAGGGCGGCATCGTCGGGGAGGTCGAGGGAGGCGACAACCTCGGTGGCGTCGAGGGGGTCATGGGGGCGAAAGGTGGCGGTGACGGAGATATCGCCGTCATAGAGCGCGACGGCGGGGCGGGGCGGTATACTGGGGATGCTGGCCGCGACGTGGGTAACGGGAATGGCTTGAGTCGTCATCTCTCTAAATCCTTTCCGTGGTCCGGTTGACAGTGGGCGGGGGCCTTATTCCCCCGCCCACTTTTTTATGTGGGCGGCTAGGCCCCGAAGGCTTCGCGCAGGGCGGCGACGCCGGCGGGGCGGGTGAGCGCGGGGGGCGGCGCGGTGCGCGCGCGCTTGGGGGTGATGGCGCGATAGCCCTGCTCCACCATGAGGGCGAGGGCGAGCGCCCAGCAGCGCATCCCCTGCTGGCCGGCCTCGCAACTGCACGTTAAGCGCAGCGCGTCGATCTTGTGGGTGCGGCCGGGGCGGGTGCGGCTGTCGATCTCGAAGGTGTACGGGCCGGTCCTGCGGATGGTGGCCGTGCGGGCGTTGGCCTTGTTCTGTCGCCGTTTCTCTTGCCGTGTCATGGTGTGAAGCTCCTTATTAGCCTCATCGTCTGTGGGAACTCTCCGCCCCTCACCCTCTAATCATACATGCCACGTAGCATGTTTGTCAAGGGTGAAAATGGAAGGCGGTTTTATAATGGTGCTCGATCCTGCGTCATGTTCATGTGCCAATGAGTCGATAGGCGCTACCCTGCCGCGTGACGCGGTGGCTCCGTCGCCCTGTTGTAAAGCGTCAGATTAGATGAGCGGGTTTCACCCTTACAGTGGTGAGAAACGTCACATTAAGCGAGCGGGAAACGTCACAGTGGGTGAGCCAATCCGCCCGTTGCGTCACAGTACGTGAGCCAACCAGCGCGTGAGGGGTGCGCGTCGGCGCGCAGCGCGCGGTGTCCCCAGCGGCGTTTTGACGCTCAGATTGACGTCGAGAGAGGCGGTGAAGGGGCCATAGTGAGGGATGGCTCACTTAATGTGACGCAACCGGCTCACCTACTGTGACATTTGGCTCATCTAATGTGACGCCTTACAGGGAGGGTGCGGTAGGTGGTGGGGGACTGATCCAGGCCGGAGGGCAGCGGCGAGGGCCAAGGCGGCGGCCGCCAACCACTTTTTCACGACGGTCCTCCTATGTCTTTGTCAGGCCGCTGAAGAGGGAGGTCACAGGCCGGCGCTACCCTCGTTGGCCTTCTCCCGTTTCTATCGGCTGCCCGGCCAAGCGACTGAAGGGGCGAGGGAGAGCGGGGTGCGGAAGCTAGCTGGGGGAGGGGTGGGGCGTGTGAGCGCGGAGGGAGCGCACGATGACGGTGAGGGTGATGGTCAGGGAGAGGCACCAGGCGAGGAAGCCCCAGTGGAGGGCGTAGGCGGCGGCGGCGGCGAGGGAACCGACACCATAGAGGGTGAGGGAGCCGCGCAGGACGCGCTCCTGGTGAGGGGAGAGGGGGGGCTGACGGAGGGCGCGGGGAGCGAGGCGGGGGAGGGGGCGGCGGAGGGCGAGGGCGCAGAGGCCGGAGAAGAGGTACAGGGTCACGACGAGGGGGAGGTCCATGGGCGTCTCCTATCCATGAGCGGGGCACCCGACAGGGTGCAGCATCAGTATAACGCGCGGGAGGGACGGGTGGTGTCGCCGGCGGTGCGGGGGAGGAGGCCACTGCATGCGGGGGAGGCCTATCCGGTCAGGGCTAGAGCGTGCCGGGGTTGGGGGCTGTAAGGCGTCAGATTAAGTGCGCGGGTTTCACCCGTACAGTGGCATCGAACGTCAGATTAAGTGAGCGAGAAACGTCAGATTAGGTGAGCCGATCCGCACGTTGCGTCAGATTAGGTGAGCCGATCCGCGTGCGGCGTGTCCGCGCTCCTCGCGTCCACGGCGTCCCTCTGGGGGGTCTTGTGAGTGTGGATAAGACGGGGAGGATGGCCGGGAGGAGGGCTCCGTACAGGTTGGCTCACTTAATGTGACGCAACCGACTCACCTAATGTGACGTTTGGCTCATCTAATGATATTGGTGGCGAAGTCCCGCATCCCGTCGCTTATACGTCTCGCGCCTCGTAAGAGGCGATAAGCGACGCCGGGATAGGGGGCACGATGGCCGCTTATTCGGCACTCTCCGCCCCTTCCCCGACTTCGCCACCAATATCACTTAATGTGACGCCTTACAAGGCAGGGGTTCACCTGGCGCGAGATCGTCATGCTCATCGTCGGCGGTGTCTTCCTCGCGCTCGCTCTACTGGGGACCCTCGCCGGCCTCGCCTAAGCGGGCCTGGCGGATATATGCTAGCAAAGGAGTAGTCCAATGGCCGTCGTCCTACTCGCCGTCGCGACCGCCTTCTTCGTCGGCCTGGCGGTCTACGCCGTGGCCAAGCGCGACCTCCCGCGCGGCCGTTTCCTGCTGGGCTTGCTCGCCTAGTGCATCGTCTCGACGTTCATCGCCCACGCCCTCCACAACCCGGCGATGGCGGCCCTCGATCTTGGGGCCAAGCTCGCCCTGCTGATTGATTGTGTACTCCTGCTCGTGTGGCGGCCGGCGCGGCCCAGTTCCCTGTCAAGGGCGTAGGGCATTATCCGGCGCGTGGAACGGGGACATGACCAGCCAACGCCCCCGGAAACGATCATCTATCGACATAGCCCCCGTCCCGGACTACGCCGTTTTCACGTTATATGCGCAAGACCCAGCGTCATGTGATCAGGTCCACGACGGACAACCAGACCGCGGGCGTGGACGCACTCAGCCTATCCGCTATAATGCAACGAT
>JAABUU010002728.1_pt1 | contig 24320 bp, 41 predicted proteins | sample 5559301 | NCBI WGS metagenome assembly JAABUU01 (sample SAMN10711884, study PRJNA513360) | rock metagenome | isolation source: Antarctica rocks | place: Antarctica: Victoria Land, Richard Nunatak white | reverse complement strand
TTCTGAGCTTTCAGCTTGCCAGACTGCTCAGGCATATCAATCGGACCCAGGTCATCCACATCAATGCTGCCCTCCATGGAAGACAGCAGGGGCGACTTTGGCCTCGCATCTACTTCTATCTGCTGCACAATATGCTGAGGCAATGTTGCAGCAGCCAAAACTTTCTCATCAACAACCTCCATGCCGCCTGATCGCTTGTCTTGTGGATTATGACCAAACCAGGCGTTGGCTGCTTCTGGGGTATCAAAGCCTGGGGTGCTGCTGAGAGCCAAACTGCTCTCAGCCTGCAACAATGGACACAGCATTCACAAAGAATATTGATCCAATGTGTTGCTGAAGAAGCTAGCACTGATGCACAGAAGGCAGCAGCGGCTGCCGCATAGTCGCATCAGTGCAAGTCAAAATTCACTGTGGTACATTGAACCAGCAGTTGAGGCGTGGATATGATGGTCTGCGCTGAGGCTAGTACAGGACATAACAAACACTCATGTTGCATGCTACATGCACAGAACAGGATGGCAAGGTCAGACACACATACAGCCCAAATGAATAACTATCACTGTCACTCAGCATCATTTCAAAGCACGCTCATACCTTACTCTCAGCTGCACTTGGCGTCTGCAAGCCAGCAACAGCAGATTGGTTGCTGTCAGAGAGGTGAGCTTGCTCAGCACCACCACCAGCCTGCCGACGTACCAGCATGGCATAAATTTTGCCCTCAGCTAGTAAGCTATCATGCGTTCCCTGTTCTACTATGCGGCCTGCTTCCATAACAATGGTATGGTCAGCAGACCGTACCGTCGACAACCTGCAGGGAGCACATGACTGGGTGAGGCCATGTGGGTCATTCATGAAGAGGCATAAGACTGCTGCTTGTGAAATTAGGTACCAGTCTTGTGTCAACTACTTGTCTGATGTGCTTCAATGCATTGACACAAAAATTTAGTGGACAAAATATATTTCATTGCACAAAATGAAACGGAGTTGCCTAGAACTATATTGCATGTGAAGACTCGCCCTGCATTGCTAAGCTGTGCACAAGTTTTGCATGTGTGCGCAATTATGGGTAATGACCGAGTTGTCACTGCATGCAAGACGGCGCAATGATTTGCAGTGGATGAGGGTGACAAGCCTGCAGGGCAGAAGAAACCAGCAACATCATGTGTGCACAGCCAGCACTGACCTACAAATGAGGTTTGTAGCACAGCTGTGAGCAGAGTATGACGTGCAAAAGCCATAAATGCATGAACTGACCTGTGTGCAATGACTAGGACGGATCTATGGCTATTCTTCATGGCTCTATCTAGGGCTTCCTGAACGGCAGCTTCACTCTTGGCATCTAGCGCTGATGTGGCCTCATCTAGGATCAGCAGTTTGGGATCCCTGACTAGGGCTCTGGCGAGGGCTATTCGCTGCCTTTGGCCCCCTGACAACAACCCATCCCTGACCTGCAGATGATCACATGGAAGGCTAAGGGAGGCTGAGGGATAGAGCAGTCAATGTAGTCCAGCACAACTACACAAGCCGTCCACTGCATTGCAGACAAAGGGCATGTACATGCAAATGAGCAACATGCAGGCAGAGAAGCAACTGAATCCTCAGGTTGATCTGACATTGAGACATGTAAACAGCCAATGCAAGTTTGAGCACGTCGTGGTCTGTTCCTAAAGACAGCTTAGATGGTTATTTGCGGCTACCTTGGTTGCATACCCATCTGGGAGAGCCAAGATGAAGTCATGCGCATTTGCTAGCTTCGCCGCCTCTTGCACATCTTCCTGCATCAACCTCAAAGTTGGTGCATGTACTTGGCTAACATCATTGCGATGCGTCTTGGAGTGTCATGGGTCAGCTCAAGAGTGGTGCCCAAAGCGCTGTGGCTTTAATGCTGACGCAAACAATGCTGTTGTAAATGAGATGGCAATGCACACAATTTACAGATGGTGCTTATCTCGTTACAGCCTGTGGCCGACCTGTGTCTTTTGAGTGCAGCCATAGGTGATGTTGGCAGTGATGGTGTTGCTGAAGAGGCGTGGGTCTTGAGCCACCACTCCAATTTGGCCGCGGTACCAGCTGGCATCAACATCTGTCAAGGGCACCCCATCTAACAACACCTGAAGGCCAAATAACAGCTTTGGGGTACCTTTTGGTGTAGTTTTGCTTCAATAGGATTTGAATTTGGTATGTCAAGTGTTGCTGATGTGCCTGTGCTACATCTGTAGCAAGCCAGTGGAATAGGCTCTAGGGATTAGGGATTGTTATACTAAAGACTAGACTGTGACTGCAACAAGGCCAATGGGTTTGCATCCATGCTGTTAGAATCTAAATGTGCCGACGCAGGCAAACACTGAAATAAATCCAAAGCACATGGCACCAGTTGTGGTGTCATTGCAAATCAAACATAGGTACAGATGCCTTCAGCAACAAGAGCTTGAGTTGAACAACGCTTGGGTGTTCAGCAAAAGCTTGTTGCATGCTGACAGTGCTGTCAAGTCCCACTTGGCTGTCATACCTGGCCTGAGTTGGGGTCATAAAGGCGCTGCAAAAGTGCGACCAAGGTGGATTTGCCGCTGCCTGACAGCCCCACAAGGGCAACTAGCTTGCCAGGTTCAAGCTTGAATGTGACATCTTCCAGCGCCACAATGTCGGACCTGGCAGGGTATGCAAACCCTATGTTGGTCAGGTCTACCTGCACACCACAACACATAGCTTCTGCCAGGAAAGCAGACCACGCTGACATGCGTTTGTTTCTGAGGTGAGATGAGTGCATCAGCACACTTCTGACAAGTCCTCAGGCTGTGTCTCAACACCGCAGGCCAACCAGATCTGGTCAGTTGTTTGGTGGATCAGAAAAGGACAGCATGCAGTCAGCAATGATTGCAAGCAACAAGTTTGTCCGTGAGTAATTGTTCAGTCAGCAGTGGTTCAAGCAACAGCTCTGTCCATGAAACGCCTGCTGCTCTTTCAAGCCCTCTTCCTCTCTCTTACCCCTCACCTTGCCAAACCACACAGAGTGTTGTCGGCAGCAATTTGAAGTTCCAGTGGTAGATAGGTACATGACCCTCTGTTGAAGTTGTCTGCTCACATCACAATCAGACAGTCACTGCCTCAGATCCACACACAGTAGACGATCACCTTGCCAGACCAGGAAGGTAAAGTCCGGCCAGCAGCAATTTGAGGGGCCGGTGGCTTATCCAGGTAGTACATGACCCTCTCTGACGCCCCTATGGCCTCCATGAGGGGACCCCACTGGTCACACACACTCAGACTGGCAGCCGTCACAAACTCCACATACAGCACAAAGGTGGTGAGCTGTTCAGGATTGACCTGCCCTGCCAATGCCATGCTTCCCCCCACTAGCAGCGTCACCACCTGTACATACTGCACCTCTCAGATTCCTCCACTGCAAACCTTGGAGCAACAGGAGCTAACCAGCAGATCTTGGAAGCAGGGGTGCTGTTCTGGTTGAACATTCCAACAGAATCCATGTTTTTGGTGGACTATTAAATAATTAGATGGTTTATTGGTGTGTAATCTGCTCAAAGTATGCAAGCTTGGTGAGCTGTTTGTGAGGCAGCCGCCCATCAAGACCTCATCATGCAACATGCTTTGGGAATCACCATTTGACATGCAGCTACATGGCATCAACTTCAAAGGACTGACAGGGTACTCAGTAGCACTCCTTCTTCTTCCCAAAGTACAGTCCCCGCGCTCCCTACCTTCTTCAATGCGTCAGCTGCCAGTCAGACTACCAATGTGGGGGACATTGCTCTGCCTGGTAGACAGCAGTAGTACATTTTGTGAGATGTGCTTGCCCACCTTGGTGAGGTTGAAAAGGAAGGAATTGGAAGTAAGGTACAGCAGGTAGGCGCCAGCTTGGCGAATACTGATGTGTCGCAAGATGCCCAGCCTGCTCTGGTACCTCTTCTTCTCAGAGTCCTCTGTCCCAAATGTGCGTACCGTCCTTGACAGCAAAAACACCTCTTCGGCAACCTGCAAACTCACAGCCTACCATAATCAGCTCATGCAAATATGCAATCTTATGTTGCGGGGCAAAGATGGAAGGCTAGAGTAGTAGCATGAAAAGCAGGTAAGGCTGCGGCTCCAAACAGTACAGGTTCTGTGATGCTGTTAGGAGATGCCACAATGAAGGATAGATCACTTTGACCAACAATTGCATAACCTTTAATGATGACAGGCAGGTTACAGACAGAATATGCACAAGCAGATGGCATTGCCAAGTGGCACTTCCTTTCACACAGACTGCAAGGTCCATGTGCATGGCTCAGCAGGAAAGCTAGATTCCAGATTGGCAGCATCAGGTGTTGCGGCTACAGGCATGCCTGATTGGTCTCAGCAAGGGCATCTTGATATGTCCTCTGGGCTTTGCGCGAGAAGTTGCCATAGCACAGAGCCACAATCCACAAGAATGCTGTCACTCCAGCAACAGCTGCAGCAAGCTTTCTGGACAAGTAGAACAGATACGCTGCCCCTCCTGCAGCATACCTTGCACTGTTCCATTCAACGCAATATACATGACACCAGTGATTAAAATACATGTGTCCGCTTGGTGCAGACCTTTTAACTGATAATCGCTCTGCTCCCATGCCCTGTGCTGTCACAAGCTGAGCATAATGCAGCTCAATGCATCGAGTTACAGATGCACTTGCAAATGCTTGCATGTCAGCTGCTCTGAATAATGCATGACTAGTGCAGATGCAGGCACAGGGTCCTGACATGAAGACACCACATCATTGCTTCTACTTGTGACAGGTTGACACTGACCTATGGCTTGCAGTGCATTGCGTAGTGCAACGTTGATGTTGGTGGAAAGGGCGCGCACAACAGCTTGACAGTCTGACCCTAGTCGCGAGGTCAGCACTCCAACCTCCTCCTTGTCGAAGAATGCAACCTCTTGTTTGAGCAAGGACCCAAGCAGGTCGCCCCTACATTACGTGATCACATCAAAATATAAGGGCACAGCAGCCCATGAAAGCTCCTCAGCAAATTCCAAAACATCTCAATGACCTGGAAGTTACTTCCATTCTGATTTCATGCTGTTTTGAGTCTGACAATGCTACAAACGCCAGTCCTGCTCAAGCCTGAGAGTACGCTGTAACAGCTCGGTTCCTCAGCTGTATGAAGGGGTCATATGCATTGTTGTGTGCGTGGGTCATATGCAGTGGCTGTATGCATAGGTCATGTGCAGTAGCTGTCTGCGGGGGGATTATGCAGGGTCAGGCCTAGCGGTGCTTCTGGGCTGGATATGGTGACATGCTGCTCACAAGCTCTTGCAGTGGATGCTGCAGAAAGCTCACCTCAGCCTCTGAATGAGATCAGTATTGAGCAGACTGAAGCAAAAGCCTCTGAGTCCCGCAAAGATGCCGTAGCTGAACGCCATGGTTGCCAGCAGCTGCACGTTCCTCTTGAACAGGGTTTTGGAATTGGCTTTGGTGATAGCAAAGATGGATGCTGAGACATAGTGGGGTATGGCCAGCTCTGAAGCTGCTGCAAGCACCTGTGCAGCAGGTGTTGCCCTTACACCATGCATGTGAGGTATGCACCATGCATGCATGTTTCAAAGAAGATGTGCGTTACAGTCATTGAGCAAACAACTTTCAATCCAGATACGTGCCACTGTTGAGACGTGACAATGCTATGCAAGACAGAGCCACATGAACCTGCCGATGCAGACTGCAGCTCACCATAAACGTGACAGCAAATGACAGAGACGTTTTGCTGTGCTTCATAATGCCCCAAAGACGTGCACAGATCTTGCTGAACTTTTGAGACTGCGGCAGTTCAGCTTGAGGTGTGGCTCCTATGTACCACCAACGTTGCCAAGCTGCCAAAGGATGTCGCAGCGGCCTGATCGGGTCTGTTTTTTCTGCTTGCTCATATCGCTCTGTGACACTGACTGCTGAGACGCGCAGCGCACCGCAGGAAGGTCGCCTGTGCCTTCTACTTGCAAAAATGTGTCGAACACAACAACGGTCGCCTTTAGGAGGCGCGCAAGCGGCTGACCAACTGCCCAAAGCGTAAGCGCGATGACAAGACCAGCCGTAAGTTGAAACCGACTCGGGTGCTATCGAAGGGATGACTGTCATGTGAGTTTAGACGGTAGGTCGACTCAGCATCACGCTGAGACACTAGAAGCAAAGCGCTGTCAGCGATGTGACGTGATTCGAGATAAGGGGACAATTGAGCTTAGCAGTTGCTAGACTGCAGGCAGCACATTGCGCTCGATCGCCTTGAACACTATTGTTGAGTTCTTGCGTTACGTATGACATTCGCCGATTCATCTCCTCGCTTAACCTTCAAACACACTGCTCGATGTTCTGTCGCCGAACGGCATCAGAAGCTTGCAAGCTGACGCGGTCTTCAGCGCTGGGGTACCAATCTAGAATGATCATCTCCACGCATCGTTATAAACGTCCACAAAACTTTTAGCCAGTGACAACTGTGGGTATTGTTGTCGATTGACTAGCGCCTCCCTCCTCCTGGGTGCGATACCCCATCGTAGCTGCAATGTTGCATGTTGGTGGTGTATAGATTCAAAGGAGTTCGCCTGCATAATAGCTATGTCTCAGGCCTACGTCGGCAACGGCCAAGATCTTAGCTTGCTTAGTCTTGCACACTGAAGGATGAGCGAATGGAGGAAGAGATGGGCTCTGCCACTGACAGTCGAGCAAGCCAAGAGCGTGGTGAGACTTTGCGCACGTGACTCTCGCTGTGCCGTTTTGCAGTTGTTGCCGTCCTTTTCGCAAACCTGAGTATGCCAAGTATGTGCTATTATCTGTAGACAGATTTCATCAAAACTGCCTCTGAACATGATCTGAGTCAGTTGGGCTTGGCATCAGCCTCTCGTCCAAGCCTTGGTGCAGATCTTGAGCTCCTGCCTATTGAGCACAGACTGCGATGTGTGCAGGTAAGTTTGCTCATGCTTGGCTTCAGGCATTGTGCAAAAGGGTGCCAGAGCAATTTACACAGTGCTGCAGATGAGTGTGTTGCTCTTGTGAGACATGGCATTCAAATGCTGCATCCAGTACTGTATTACATGCATGTGCTGTGACTTGCAACTGCTTACAGGACTACATCACAAGCTTCCAGTACAACCATACTGCCACCACGTATTTTGATCAGAACAAGCAGCGCCCTCTGTGCCGCATTCTGAGCACTGCAAGAGACATTGTGCGGCAGGGCTTGCCTATCAAGTGTGTGGAGGCTGTTTTTTTAGGGCTGCTGCTCACATCTGGCTGGAGAGACTTGGACAGAGTCCCTGTTGGCTTCAAGACGTGCGTGGCAGGCCATGTTTACAGGTCTAACCGACTTGCAAACAGAAAGATGTTGTCTTCACAATGACAAGGTTTCAGAGCAGCTGCTCAACACCAAGTGTTTGACAGGAGTATTGAGTATTGCAGACCATTGTGGCGGTTTCTACTGCTCGTCCTAAAGCAAGTTTTATCTGCTGTCGCTGCACCAAGCTGACAGATGCAAGAGATCATGCCAGAAATCCAAATCCTTGTACAGTGGTGTCCAGCACCAAAGCACCTGCAACTTGTCTGACAAGGATGTGTGCTTCTGTAGGCACATTGTCCTGGCAGTAAGGCATCCAGAGACTGGGAGGTGGGGTGCCTTAGGTCTCAGTAGAAGGGTAGAATTAATGGACAAGCCCCTTATCTACTCCTCTCTTGCAGACCTGCTGGCTGCCTATGTAGCCTCATATAAGCAATGGTGGCATACAGTCTTGCGGATACGCATTGGTCTGCCTGTGCCTCACGACGTGATGTATGATGGACAGGTTGGTGAATGCAGACCAGTGCTCAAACACATTGTTGTAGCTTGATTCATGCATTTTGGGTGCTTGCTGTTGATTACCATACCATGTGAGCTTGCAAACCATCTGGTGTCAGCACTTATTGATGTACGTCACCGACTCAAGCCGCTGAGGGGACACTTATGCACCACGGCTGCAAGAGTTGCACTTCTACCAGGTTTGATTGGATGCACAGGCTAGACCATCTGGGCAAGTGCAGCAAAGCAGTGAGCAGCATTTATCTGCTGCAGTGCCTCCCTGGTTTAAGCTACTTAGCTCTCCTTTGCACAGAATTGACTACACGTTGGTTTTGTTCAAAACTCATGAATGGACATTTCTGCTGCAGGTAGCATGGCGGCAGTGCTGCATGAAAGTTGCTGGTGAAGACTGGTCTGTAGTCAGCTCAAAAATGAATGAGCATGCAGTCAAAGCAGACAAATTATGGGCTGCTTTCCTGGCAGACAAGAAGGGCTTTCACCCTTAGTGGAAGCCTACCATAAGTGAACATTTACCTCAGACTTAGCTCTATTTGAATCCGAATATACTTGTACATGCACCTGTACTTATACATATACCTGTACTTTGCTGCAGCTTCTTTGCTGTCTTTCACCATTTCGCCTTGCAGTGACCCAATGCAGTTTGTGACGGTTGTCACTGCCTGGTTCAATACATTATTCCGCACTATGCGCTGCATCTTACATGTGTGCTCATAGTCAGTGTTCTGGCAGAGCTTAAACGGTTCTGCAGCTATAACGATCTGGCCCTGCAATGGCATCTCTGCACAGTGTGAAAGGGCCGGTCCAGTCAGATAACCCAGTCCTGCATGTGTCTATTGCTATGTCTGATGCCATGTGCCTGGGACATGATTGGAAGGCAAACTCTTTCATTCATACATGTGAGCTGACTTGCAAACTCCAAGCTGTCTGTAGCAATGCGCCCAACTGTTCAACGAGAATCAAATTGCCAAAAGCTATTGCAAAATGAGCTTTGCGCCGGACAGCAAAGCAAGACTTGTCAGAGGAGCCACAGCTACAGCAGTGCTGATAGACCACCAAGTCTAGAAATCAGCTGCTGCTGGGTGATTCTGGTTGTGGCTGTAGCGCTGCTGTACTGCTTTGTGGACTTGGGGCTGCCGATTTCTGTGCATCTGACGCTCTATACAGAGTGATTTCCTGCTGCTTGAAGTACCGTCTGTCTTCTTCATCAACTAGGACCAAGTTCAGGTAGTACTTGACACTGAACTTGTTGTGCACGTTCTTGTATGTTGGCGCTAGGTCATATGGAGACAAGAACAGCCTGCAACATCATGACCAGCTGAGCTGAATTTGTACAGCGCCAATGCATGCATATGCAACATGCTGCTTGCATAAATTGCGCACTAGCAGCGCTGCAGAGCTTTGGGAATGTTATTTCCTCCTCACGGTGCAGCTGGACAAGCAGCAAAGCACAAGGCAGAGAGGGCAAACTCAGCTAACGTCATTTGCAAGCAGCTTCGAAGTGTCTGCAGTCTTCACTGGAAGCTGCAGTGATCAGCATGCAAAAAGAAGGCCATGACACTGGTCTGCCCTTGTGGGCAACATCAATCACCTGATGGGTATGGACTCTCCTCTGACAGGAGCGCCATCCATGATCTCATACTTGGCCAAGGTCTCATTCTCATTCCGTGCATGCGATCCAGATCCAATGGTCTCGCGCCTCCTGATCTCTATCTCCATGTGTTTCAGCTTGATCCGCACCAGCAAGAAGTAGATCTTGCCAACAACTGTGTCCTTCATGTGGTACTTGTTCTTGTCGTACTCAAACTCTATGTGCAGGCATTCCTCGATGCCCACCTCCATCTGTGAGGGCAAATGGATGTTGAGCAATGTCAGCATCATGAGGCACATTGCTCAGCATGATTCATGAGTGCCAGCTTGATGTCTGGCAGTCAGTGTGGTCAGCCTGACTTCTCTGCGGCTTTGTACCCAGACATGTTGGATCAGCAGCACAGCGTGCTTGCTCAAGGCTGCTGACACAGACTTTGAATCCAAGCAGACACCGCTAACAGCATGGCTTTGCTTGGCCTCCCTGGAGCTTTAGGCAATCAAGCTTGACCTGCACTACTAAGACGTTTTGAAAGGTTGCTTATTTGCATCTTTGCCAAACCCTGGCAGTGTAATGCAACATCGCAAAGCAAATCACACTGAACTGGTTAACAACAAGACAATCGTTGGCGAGTCAGAGCACCTGCAGCTGTGGTGAATACACATCGCACATGTGGTTAGTCATGTGAATGGCCGCTTCATGTTTCCTTGTGAGTTGTAACTCTATGCTGGTTTTGAATGCACTTGAGTGCTTCTTATGCTGGGAGCACAAAAAGTTGCGAAGATTGCAACTGTACCTTGATGGGGGGCTGTGGCCCGGGAGGGGGTGGGGGCACATCTTCTGTGTTGCGTATCCAGAAGGGAAACTCCTTCACTATGCTGGTACCGTATGACCTTGAGACAGTCACCCGTAAAAGATACCTGACAAAGCAGACAGTACATGGGCTCCCTGCCTATGCACATAAGAAACCTGTGCTGCAATAGTGAGGGACCGCTCACAGGTCATGGCCAACAGTGGCAACACAGTGAGCCTGGTGCAACAGCAGTTGCTGTGTTGCTGATGCAGGTCTACAATGCTGATTCCAGGTCCGCAGAGCTGATGCAGGCCAATGCAGCAGACATCAGCCCAGACATTTTCTGCAAACACTATTGATGCGCTGTACATACATGCATGCGCCAATGGAAACTATAAGTCCGGCATGTCATAAAGTCCCAGCACTCACCGGAGTCGGACCTGCAAGCCTCTATATGAGTCATACTGCATCTCAACGTCATTGAACTCAAAGCTGTATGTCTGCAGAGAGGTCAAGTCTCCTGGAGGCACCAGATCCCTGACTGCATCGACAATCTGTGCATCAGCATGCGCAGCGCAAGAGTCATGCAGATGCTGTTGCAAAAGATCACCTTGCTATGGTTCATAATCCCACAGGATAGCTCATTCCTTATTGAAATGTGTGCTTGTCTACAACAGTCATATGCTACAGGCAGACCTGGTTCATTTGGCAATTGTGGTATGGCGTGTGTTTCATCGGAGCATCATCCATGATTACAGTTCCAAAGCTGAGGCTGCATGTCTGCATGCATGCAAGACCTACCTAGAGCTAGGAAGTCATTAGGACTGCCCCTTTCTGTCTTGAGCTCTATCTGCCCCAGCAGCTGGACTTTGATGCCTTGATGCTCAACCTTCTTGCCGGGAGTATTGGCAACCCTGATCTGCAAGAGTTGCGCAGCTGAGTGGCAGGAGCACTTGTGCAGGACTGCAGCTAAATGATGATTCCAACACACATGCTTACTTCGCCTACAACACTATCTTTATTGGTGTACAATGGAAGTTGCTCAGTCTCAGAACCCTTCCCTTTTATACTTGCTGCCTCGACAGGCTTGCGGTCTGCCCTTCTGAACTCGAGCTGCACAGTTGCATAAGTCCCCAGAGTCAAGCCACCAAACAGGCCTTTCTGCAAAATCATATCGACCCTGTCAGCCAACAGAACGTTGGAGGAGAAGTGGAGTACAAGCACGGTTTGCAGGCGTATGCAAGCGTTACCATGAGTGCTTCACCAGCTTCCGAGTACAGTGCGCACGCCTTTCAGATAGGTGCCGCGGATACTTTTGCTCAGGATCACGTCTAAGCTCCTGGCTGTCAGACTTTGACGACTGATGACTGGTGCAGTGTGGCCCGATGCTGGCAGATTTTGATCAGCAAAATGACACAACAATCCAATGCCTGATGCCCAGTAATTTACCACGGGGAGCTGTACCCGCGACGATTTCCACGATCTCTCCAAGATGCAAGCTTGCAGTGAGCTCAGCACATGCAGTGCGCAGATGAATGCATTCACAAAGGCCCTTGGCAGGGCACCTGTCGAGGGCCACAACAAGAATAAGCCCTGCAGTCCGCGCACAGTCGTGAAGATTGGATGTTCGCGGAAACGCCAACACTTGACATCACGTTTCAGTGGTCCGATCACACAGGGCAACATGACTCAATACTATACTGATCAAGACCGGATCGATGCGCAAACGATGCGCATAGAGGTGAGTGTAGGGTGGATCCTGATCCCTGTTCACGCCTAAACTGTCTGAACTGTTTGCGTAAGAGCTGCATCTTGAATCGAAGCTGTCGCAGAACCCAAACATCGTGGGATCAGGGTACATTCAGTTCCCGCCTCAGAGACCGTTCGAAAAGCCGGTTCAGATTCAACCCCCCACTGTAGCGGTACGGCAAGCAAGCTGAAGTAACCAGTGGTTTTTGTACACAATAGTAAATGTCTGTTTTCAAGACCATTGTTCGCCAGTAGCCAAAATGCATAATCCTTGAATGCCTTGCTCTTCATCATTTGGTCTGCCTTTGTAGCACTTGGAATACCCTCAGGAGTATCAGCAGTACACTGGTGCAGCACAGCCGGCTTCACGACCTGCCTCTCAGCCAACTCCATCTTCCTCTGCACACACACCTCAGGTGAGATTGCTTTGATACGGCCCAACCAGTGACAATGCCGTCCCGCTCAAAGCCTTCCGGCTGTGCTTTCGGAGCAAGCACCTTGTTTGAGCATTCATCTACAAAGCACTGTTTCAGACCTTTTGCTTATCATGCCATGACTGCCTTGCTGTGCACCAGGCAAACGGTAATGCAAGAGGCCCAGGCACCCCATCACTACCCCAAGCAGTTCCCAGTAACCCTGCACAGCCCAGGCAAGCTGTGCCTCAAGCTCAGGCTCAAGCACCTGCAGGCAGGCAAGGCTACGCTACTAACCCCCGGCCGCCTGCTGCTTATCACACAGCTGTAGGTGGTCAAGCTGGTGCTGGCAGGTAACCTAAGCAGTCCAAGTAGACTGCAAAAGCATGGTTTGTGCAGTGGCATACTTCTTTGAACCACAGGCAGCTGCATGTGCTGCGCGCTTGTCATACATGCTGCAACCATCGCTTGCACTCTGCGCTGTTGTCAGCATAGGCTCCCTAAAGTATGTGGCCTTGGAAGAGTGCCTGCTCTCCCATCACCTGTTTGCTGCATCACTGCAACCCATCACACTCAGTGCCATTTGCCGGCACTGTGACGTAAGCGGTTTACCGTCACAAGTAATGCGATGCATGACATTGACAGTTTCATCGAATGTTGGCGCATCCTACATACATGCTTTGTGCACGCCTGCTTTTTGAGTTCCTTTATATCCTGCAGTTGCTGCTGACAAACAGGACAAGTGCGCAACCAACGTTTGTCTCCTGCTGAAAAGCGCTCTGCCAGTTTGTCAAGTCCCTGTTGTGCTGCAGGGTGCCCCAGCAACGCCCTGCACAGGCTGCCCCTTCACAGCGCCAACCCACCCCGCCAGTCCCCCACTATACCCCCAACCACGCCGCGCAGCAAAGACAAAACCCTACTGCCAATGCGTCCCATGCCCCCCTTCCCCAAAGCATGCCTCCTCAGGCTAGGGTGCCTGCGGCTGCTTTGAGGCCTACAGCTGCGCTGACTAGTCCTGCTGCCGTGGCAGCTTCCAGCAAGGGTGATGATGATGATGACAAGTCCGGAATGAGTAAAGCTCAGAAGAAGAGGTTGCGCAAAAAGATGCGAGAGGGCGGCATTTGATGTGATAGTCGCTCTGAGGTTGTGATCAAGGGCTGTATGTGAAGATTGAGTTGATGCCCCAAAGTATGCCAGTTGGACAATGCTGTCTTGTTTATTTTTCGTTTCAGCCGCTGTTGCTTCGTGAATGCTACAGGTGGGTCTATATTCAAACCTGCCTATAGCTACATTGACAAATACAGCTACTCTATGCATGAGAAGCCAATATACATACAGGATATTGTTACAGCGCGCTTGGAATAAGCATGTGGCTGTTTCACAACAACAAGAGCATCACTCAGTAGTCTGTGCAGAAAGCCTTCTCAATGGCTTGCACCAAAGCTAGAACATCAACTTGATCACTGTGCACAGTAGGCCACTGTCTTGCCAGCAACTGAAGCTCTCCTCCGTTGAGGCACAAACCAGCGTGCCGTAGAGCAATAGACAGATCTGCAGGCAGCAAGCGACGTTGGTTGGCACATGTGCAACTGCAAACGAGGCCTGAACAAAACCCAGGCCCAGCTTCACATGAGGATCTCGTTCACACACTGCCGATGGCTGACATAAGGAGCTCGTTTATCCACTGCCGATTTTACGTTTCAACATGCATTTGTGTTGTAATACATTAGAGTCACAGAGCGTACGCAATGTGCATACTAGCAAGCACAGGGTTCACCTTCAGCATTGACAGCACCGCTGCCATCCACGTCCAGATGCAGCAGCTTGCGTTTCAGGCCCACCCAGCCGCCTGGTCCAGCATCTGCTGACTGTGCAATGATCTTGATCAGTGCCTGTGCTCCTTCACCCTGATCACTGCAATGGGCACAAGCCATGCCAACATCAGTCAGAGGAGTCAGCACACACCTGATCTTGCGGGACATCAATGCCATCACATTTGAAAGAGTCCTTGACAATGAAGGACCAGTTTGAAACGCTTTGAAACGGTCAGGCCTAGCGTGACATTGAGGAGGTGTGTTGATGGTGGACAAGCAGACACAGCCGCTCCCAAAAAAAGGGACTGGCAAGCTCAACAGTGCATAGCTGATACATTCTTTGCTACTGCTGTGGCTACAAAGTGATGACTGGTGTGTGGCCAGACCATGCATTGCCATATGGCACAGGCGGCGCTGGCTGAGCTTGGAACAATCTGCAGCAGCACCAGTGACTGCACTAGCCGCCCAAGGACAGCATGAATGACAGCATGGTTGAGTCTGAAGGCTGCAGTGTGAACACTTAATGGAGCAGCAAGGGCAGTCAACCTGGTCATGGGCAAGGTGGCAACAGTGTTGCCAGTGAGGAAAGTCCAATGGTTGGGCTCCCCCTCTGCCTTGTCCAGCTGTCCCTGGGTCCGACCCTGCACGCTCCACCATGATGCAATGACAACGACAACACTAAAGATGTTGATGACGGTGACAATGGGCAATAACAAAGAGAGAGGCGCAATGACAGAGACAGTGACAATGAGAATGACAACAATCATTGCGACAAGGCCAACAGTTGTATGTTTACGCATCATGTATACACAGACAGCATCGAAGAGAAAGTCATGAAGAGGCCAGGAAGAGCAATTTGACAAACTTTGAGACCAGTGTTTAATACAGCTTAAACGCAGCTTTTGATTCAAAAGCTGATGCAATGCAGTGTAACTCCTTAGGTCATGGAAAGTCCTCACATTGCAATAGGAATGTCTGCTAGCACAAAAGAAAGGGTTCCTAGCACATCCTTCTGCACTCTGGCGCTGTCAGACTGGTATGCTTTGCTCGCCACAGCAATGTCTGTCACAAGTGCCACAGCGTGAATGGGCAAGAGCCTTTCCCAACAAAGCTACATTGAAGATAACACAAAAGCATTTGAAGAAGATGTGAGCATACCATGCGCTCCATATCACAGACACTCTTTTGACCCTTGCTGAAGCTGGAGTGGGCAGACACCTCCAGCTGACTGCCCAAGTCATTCAGAAAGCTGTGCTTCTCCAAACACAGGTCCTGCAATTGCCATGCCATTGTGTGGTTGCAGTCACCCAAGTCGAAAGTGACTTCTGACATGCTCAAGGAAAGTTACAGCAACGCCTGCAGAACTGCTGATGGGATCAAAAGTAACAGACACCATAGTTGCAGCTGCAGCTGCTTCAACCCTAGATAGAATGTCATCCCCTATTTTCTTTGCAGCAACACTAGAGCTCATGCAGACTAAATGCTGTAGAAGTGCAGACCTGCTTAGTGGCACAGTGCTGTAGTAGGAAAGGGGCCCCAGCCATGACCTGTACCCCCTCACTCACGCCCCGCTGCCCTGGGTCTACTGCCACTACCTGTACCAAAAAGATCCTTGTATCAGCTTTGAGTTCCAGAGCCAGCAAGCGTCTCCACATCATGGGTGCTTGTAAGCAGCATAGCACATTGCCGGGTTATGGTTCATGGCATGGAAAGTGTGTGCAGCCAGCAGGCCTGTTCTTGTACTATGCATTGCCTTCTTTTACAAGTAGTTGCTCCTGGACCATTGTCACGGCAATATTCCAGTGTGGTGTCTGCAATCAGGCACTGATTAGGGCAAAGTTGTGGTCAGGACAGAGCCAAATTCTTTGCGGTGTTCAATGCATTGCATTATGACGACATCTTTGTGCAGATGCACTAGCAATGCGCATAGTGCTGTGCATGTCTGATCAGCAGTCGTCCACTAGTGCAGGCTTGTAATTTGTCATTTGCCATCTCCGTTACGCTTACCTGCCAAACAGTGTCATAGCTAGCCCTGTCTGTCAAGGCAACCAGCTGATGCCTACTAAACTTGGCAAAGTGTGTCAAGCCTACAGGGCGGGAGTACAGGTACAGGGGCCGACTCCCCCCAACCCCGTCTAGTGTCTCCCCCTGGACCATGGGGTTGGCTATGATGCGCAGCTTCTGACCATAATGCAAGGCATCATCTGCAAGTTGTCCAGGGTTGTTTTACAGGTCCAGCTACACAAAGGATGCAGAAGCAAGGCCGCAGTCTGGCACATGCGGTGATGGCTGCCAGGATGAACATGTAATTCTGGCACATGGTCAATGTCAGGTTGATGATGTGAGAATGCATGTCAATCTGAAGACAGGCAGTCATCAAGGCAAGCCTTGGCAATAAGCATGTCAATGGAAGGCCCAGTTTGCATTACAAGGGACATGTACAAGGTAGCAAGCCTCCCATGACATGTATGACAAGCTGCAACTGATTGCTGGCTCAGCAAATTTGTGTGCTCCATAACCTGATTGCTGCAGCCCAAGAGGCAACGAGGACCTGCATACCTGAGTACTCCCTGTCATATATGCTTGGCTGGGCAGGACTGTATTTGGCAACGAGGAAGGTGTTGCAGGCCACTGAATCATTGCTGACTGTAGCTGACACTGCGCATGAGAAGTCTCCCACTCGAGTGTCCTGCACAGTAATTCAGGTGCTAAAGGGTCTGCTTGAATATACCTGCAAAGATATCTGACATACTCTGTCTTCAATGTCGCAGGTCAGGAAAGCTGCTGCTCCCACATTGGCCAGCTGCAAAACGTCCCCAAAATGTATCAGACCGTCGTTCCTGACTGTGGAGCAGTTCACCGGCTGCAAAGCGGTGGCCACCCGTTGCTGAAATCTGCAGAAAAGGTGACTTTGGTCAGGTCCTTTCTGGCAGATCGGTGTCGAGGCCAAGTCTATCCCAAGCTGTTTATGGCGCGCGTACATGTTCAGCTTCAAAGACCCTTCCTGCTGCTTGAGCAGCAACTCCTTGAGCTTTGTCTCTTGCATGTTGGCCTCTTCATTCCAGTTGCCGACCCGCACACCAGGATTGTAGCCTCCAGCGCCTTGCAGCTGCTGTTTGGTATAGTACTGCATGACCTCGCTGTTCCTGCGGAGCAACACTGCACCTTCGACACTACAAGGCCGGAGCTCAGTCCCCCCAGTTACTACGTGACCTATCATACGATTTCGACTGATTTGACATCTGAACGGGAAATTTCACCTTACCCTGGAATAGTTGCTTAAAGTGCAAAAGCTGGAAGCAACTGGTCACAGATTGCCACTGCCCCGGGTCCCACTGTAATTAATTCGGTTGAGTTGACTCGAATCGGAGCGGAGCTCGACTCCGACTACTCCTATTCATTACGAGAATTCCAGACTATGGCTGTGACAATATTTTTACAGCTCATTAATCATCATCATGTGCTGCCAATTTGATTGGACGACATGACAAAGCTTAACACAAAGCTTGAATGCTTGGTTGCAGCGGTGGTGCCATATGATACAGCAAGGCCTCTTTGTGCCTGAGCTGTAAGTGCGACTCACAGCCACCGATTCAAAGCGATGAGTTTTGTCCTTAAGGCTGTCATACAAAAATGAGAGCCAGTAGCAACCGAGACTGTGCTGTGTAACCTGATGGGTCATGTCTGGTGACATATGCACAGGAAAGATGCAAACAACAATGGGGTGCTTCTTTTGTTTATGATTTGCGCAAAGGCCAAAATTGTCTTGTCGACTCAGTCTGTGTTGTCATCTGCATCTGCTGCAGCAGGCACTGCAGCTTCTGCTAGCAGCGCCGTGGCTTCTGCTGCACCTGACCTCTTGCTCAGCAAGGGTGTGATTATATCAAGGCCAAAGATACCAATGACAAAGCCCTTCCAGTCAGGCTTGGCCTTACGGCTGGCCACATGGGTCTTGTAGGACCTGATTGCATCTGGCAGCTTCTCTGAGCCAGAGCGCCACACATCCACCAGCATATAGTACACTGGGCTCTGAAAGCCTGCCTGTTACACATGCGCAATGTTGCTCAGCACAGTAACTTCTCATACAAACAGGCTCAGCTGCAAGCTTTGCAAGCTGTCACATGCCAATTGAATTCTCAGACAAGCTAAAGATGAACAAGACAGTAGTGTACGCCCAACACAAGTATAGACAGGGCACATGCTTTGTGATGATGCATGTCTTCCACAGTCAATGCCAGCTGTCAGACTGTGCATGTCCTCAGCACTGTTGTCTTCAATTCTATGATATGTATCGGACGTCACCCTGCAAAGACATGTGCTGGCCTGCACCATGCCACTACACGTACTAGATTCCATCCTAGGCGCAGATCTGTGCGTCCATCAGTTCTCACTAATGGGATCAGACCAACAGCATAAGATAAACAGAATCCAACAAGGGCACATGGGCTATTACCCTGGTGAGGCAGGACTTGGCTTTAGCGAGGTCCAGCTCCTGCAAGACTCCCTCATCTGGCCCCATTGTGTAATGCTCTGTCACAGGGGCAGCTGCTGCAGCAGGGGCTGGGGCAGCCGGCAGGGATGGCGCTTCTGCCATGCTGCTGGGCTCTGCCGTTTCTGACTGGACTGCCTACACATTGCAGAGCTAAATCCATCTGATTTCACCAGAAGCCAGAAGGAGACCTGGGATTTTAGTCATATGCCTGTTGCAGCACTATGAGGTCACACTGACTGCTTTAAAATCAATGTCAGAAGCAGGCCAAGCAACAGCAGTGACAAGGGACGGTTTCTGCTTGTTCTGCATACTATCACTGCCAATTCAAAATGGGCCTCAAATAGCTGTCTCTGGTTTGCAGTACTGACGGATGGTTCCCAGCAGCTGGTGATCTTGAGCAAGCGCATATGGCAAACAGCACACATGTGCAGGTGGCATTGCTCTTACCTGAGATGTCAGAGGTTGCCTGGCAAGAGCCTCAGCCTCAGCCTCAGCTGCGGCTGCATCAGCATCCTTCTTGACTGAGTACTCAGCAGACAGCTTCTCATACACCTCCTTCTCCAGCTCAGCAGCAGCCACATGAGGTGCCTTCTCCTCTTCTGTTGCCTTCTTCCAGGCTTCAGCTGCCTGCACAGACAGACGCTCACACGCCATCACAAGCTGCCCCACAGTCATTGATATGCAGGCTATCAACCTCAAGCTGATAAGTTCACAGCACTACACATAAACGCTCTCCTGCAATGTGGTGTAGATGTGGGTGAGGACCAGAGCGAAACAGGGCAGTTGCAACATGCTACCAAGGCTAATGCCAATTATGATTGAGGAAACAGGTCACCACTGTGTGTCATGACCAGCATGCACTCAAGGAAGCATGCTCTTGCAATGACAGGTCAACATGCATGAGATGCATTTGCTGCGCCCAGCTACAGCAAATTGAAGTCTACATGCAGTGCTGCCTTTTTGGCATAGCGTAAGTCCAAAATACAACTGACCAGCTTGGTGCCGTCATTAAAGTTGATGTTAGAGTCCAGAGTCTTCCTAAATTCCATGGAGAAGAGGATGTATGCTGTCCTGGGCCTCTTGGGCGCATCATGGTCCTTCCTCTTTTTGCCATTGGGGGAGATGACCCCCTCTGCCAGGGTGGCTGCCATGGTGGGGTCCTGGGGGGATGCCACTGGGGGCGGGGAGGTGGGCGCTTCCTGCTTCAGGGTCTCCTCATACTTTGCCTTTTCCAGTGCATATCTGCATGCAACGCAAGTCATGTCAAGCAGAAGTCCATTCCAGCTGTCTCATAGGATTTGCAGCAGTGAAGTGTAAGCAAGCAATGCCTCAGGGTTCACTCACATCATAAACCTGGACTCCTTAGTCATGGCTGAACTCATCCCAGCATAGTCTGAGGGACTAACACATGGAATCAAGATGATGCATATGCTGCAATACTTGTCATGAACACAATGCATATCACTGTGCCCTTAACGTCCAGAACTGGCAGCACAGCTATGCTTGCTGTCTGCCAACAGCCAATTATGCTCATGCCTTTTCTTGGGGAAGACAATGATGATTGTCAGCAGAAAGATCTTCACAATTGCATACACCAGCATTGCATATGTTTGCTGACTCTTCAAAAAGACAGAGTGCTTGTCCAGAAGTGCCGGCTAGCTTCATCTGTGCATGCAGCCTCATCAAACAGCTTGAACAGACAACACTGATGCTGCTGATGACCAAACAATCACCTGTCCCTGTCTGCAGAGGCAATGGCTACGCAGGCCTCCTTGTCTGCTGGACTGATCTGCCGCCAAAGCGCAGCTAGTAGCCGCACCTGCACCATGATAACAGTATATATTCACGCTGACATGTGACTGCTGACCAGGCAATGAATGGATAACAAGTGTGTAAAGCTGTGCAGATGCTGCTTTTTGACCTGGCCTAGATGGTTGCTTTTCTCGCACCATTCGCCAAAAAGATAAGCAGGAGGGAAAAGCACACAACAAGAGTTGAAGCCCCACCTGGTCCTTGAGGTCTGCTTCAGGGTGCTCCTTGATGACCTGGTCCCTCTTGCCATTGATGAACACCAGATACGCCGTCAGAGCCTTCTTCGGGGCTGCCGGGTCCTTCTTCTTCCTGCTCTTCCTCTTCTTGTCACCGCTTGGACCCAGCTCTTCTTGCCCATCCCCTGATGTGCCCGCCTCCACCAGAGAAGCTGCGGCCTTTGCCTGAGTCTTGGGACTAGGTGGTGCCGCCACTGCAGCAGCCATCAGCATCGCATCACCAGGCTGCTTGCAACTTGCATGTTACATGCTTGTCTTGATTATTAGGGCAGGGCTGCTTTGGTGCTGATGTGCCAGATTCTTCAAGAGAAGCTGCTGCCTTTGTCCTGAATTTTGGAAATGTACGGCAACGCCACCACTGCGCAAAGGAGTTGGCTTATCACAAGCGTGCTTGTTGGATGACCTTGTATATTTAGCATGTGTGCTGAAGAACTGATGCCAATGAAGCAATTGTCAGCTTCTGTTCAAGCAGCTGAATCAACCTATTGTCATGTTGCTCCTGTAGATTCCAGCTGATGATGATGGTGATGTGTCCAGAGAGTATTGGGATGGCATTGCGCAGCTGCATCAAAGTTGTGTGTCAGACAAGGGAAACAGCCAGTCACCTGCTGAAGGGGCTGTTGTCTCAGACTTGGGGGCAGCAGCTGCAGCTATGGCAGCAGCCACCGCCGGGTGCACATGTGGCACGACCTGAGGCACATGAGGCACCAATGCTGCCAAAGATGCTCCAGATGGGGCAGCACTAGCAACCGGCCCTGCCACAGCTGTGGCAGGCCATGGAGAGGTGGCCGCCTGCAGCATGAGACTGGCACTTGCCTGGTGGGGCTGCGGCTGTGCTGCCGCTGCCGCTGTGGCCTGCTGCAGCAGCTGACTGACTGCTGCATGCTGGAAGAGCTGATTGGCAGTTGGTCCCTTTGGGACAGGCAGCAGGGGAGGGTTTGCATGTTGAGGAGGGGCAGATCCCCCAGGGGCCAGGGACTGAAGGGCGGCTGTGATGTGAGGGGGCAGGTGTGATGTGGCACCTGCTAGGACACTGCTCAGGGGCACCAGCACAGGCCCAAGACCTGCATGTGCCAATGAGCAGGCTTTGAACAATGGGCAGGCTTTGGGACATTGTCATGTAGGCCTGATCTGGATCTATGGCCTAGCCATGGCAGCTAGCCTGATACACACAACCCTCTTTTACCTTGGTAAGTCAGAGTCAATCTCACCCTAACATTGCAGAGTTATATCCTTGCACATGACAGGGTTGTACCCTAGCAGTTCTTCTGAGCAGTTTCTCAAAACACTGGCTGGGGTATGTCCCTGAGAGCAATTGGTGATGCACGTCAATAGGATGCTGTGCAAGCAAGAACACATGATCTATGTCCCACAACAATGACCGTGCCTAAACAGAGCAGCCAGATGACAAGAAGTGACTGCAATGACAAGAGTCTTGACATGGGAAACAAGTGAACAGGGCAGAACCTTCCACGTCATGAGTGATGTAGCCACTGATAGGGGTCCCTCCTGGGGATGCAAGCACCCCCATGGGCAACCCTGTTGGAAACTCAGGGACTGCAGCCTGCACCAAAGTGGCAGGAGTCGCACACAGACAGATAAAAGGCATGTGCCATTTGAACAAGCCAACATCTGTGCCTGCCGGCGCACACAGCATGCTCAATGTATTGCCCAAGCATGTGTCAGGATAAGCAGCATACAGACATGCCACACAGCTCAGCTGCAAGCGTAAATTTGGCAGCAAGGCTCTCTTGCAACACCAGAAACAAAAAAAAAGGCAGGCAACTTGGAGGCCACAAAGCTTGGGGTTGCACGTAGAAGTTGTGCAAACCCTAAGCGCCAATACGCAGGCAGGTAGATGCATTGCAGTTAGATGCAAGTGTTTCAAACATTAAACTATATGTATACATTGACTCGACATTCCTGTACTGTATGTGGGTGCACTGTTCAAAGCTTTGAACTGTATCAATGGACACGGCATGCCATATTAATGTGACTGACACAGAGTCAATAGGCTAGATGCATGCTGACAAAACGCTGGATACCCCTCCCCCCCCTTAGCACATACACACGCACCTCCAGCTTCTTGGCCCTCTTGGCACTCCTGGTGCTGTCCCCAGTCTGCTCATCTGATACTGCCTTGCGTGTCCTCTGCACCAAACCAGAAATATGGAAGCGATGCTCACACATCAGACAGACACTGATCATCAGCTGCAATGCAACACCTCAGCTTGGAGAGTAGCAAAAGCTTCTGCGAAGGTTACCAGACTCCAGTGCGCTAGCACCAGCATGCAGTGCTTTGTGGACCAGCAATGCTGGTCAAGCATGTGAGCTGCTAAAGTTCATCAGACCTAGCTGTGACAGTGTAAGCTGGCTGTTGACGACTAGGGTTGCACATACAGCTGCTGTCACATGTATGGTTGTGACAGCCGACATTGCACAAAGTGCATTTTTGCAGCAGCTAAGGAGAAGAAGCATATTGTTGGGATTCAGTGCCCATGGACAAGCAGACAGAGAAGTCGAATTGTATGTTGCAACATAAAATGGAAGATGGCTGTAATGATGTCAGCAGGTTCAGGAAGTCGGGCTCACTCGAGTGGCGGCAGCAGATGCCGAGGTCTCCTTCTTGGAGGAGCCGGCAGCCTCGGCCTGCTGCTTCATTGGGCTCACTCTGCCACCAATTGGGCTGGAGACGCCACGGCCAGCTCGCTTGTTCACCAGTACCTGCAGCACTGCATGATAGTGACAATGTGGAATAAAGTCAGCATGCAGACACCCATTAGATGTGTCAATCAAACAATCTTGTTTCTGAATGTTTGTCTGCAGAGTCCGTCAACTTGATACTAACAAACTCTGGATTCCAGAAGCTGAGCAGCAACGCCATGCCATGCTTAGAACAGCATCTGAAATGCTCAGAACACTCAGAAGCTACTGGAACCAGCTGCCACACACACAAGCTTCCAGTCTAGCAATAAAAGCTTGCCCTTTACAACAGACGCTGTGCAGTGGTGATGTGATATGACAGGCTCAAAGACACGCATATTTTTTGCTGAGTGGAGAGGGTGTGTCGTGAAACAGGGTATGTTGTGAAAAGGCATTGCCAGTGGAATAAGGAAGACAGGTTAATACCTTGGCATGAGTCCCAAGTATAGCAGCAAGAGTCTCTTCATCGCACTGCTCCAGCTCCACAGGTGATGACACCTGTGCAAGCAGCAATTTGCTTGAAAGTGCACCCAGAGCTTGACATCGAGACAAATGCAAAGACAATGGATGTCTGGCATTGTGGCTCTACCTTTGCAGGGAGTGATCATGCAACACATGTTCCACATGTTGTGAAACAACTGATTCAAGCATCAGCTCTAGGTTTGCGCTTGTGCATGAAGTAGTGTGATGGACACAAGGCTTTTGATTTGGAAACAGCATTGCGGCTGAGCAGCAAGCTTGACAGGCAATACCAATGCTTGACGGCATCACGAGCAATACATTTCAACAACACTAATGTACACTGATGCATACCTCCCCGTCCTTCCACTCCTGGTTGGGGGTGACCAGGCTCCATTGGCGGGTCTGGGCATCATACACTCTTGCCCGCCGCAACAATTCAGGCTACAAAA
>JAABUU010002727.1_pt1 | contig 24326 bp, 23 predicted proteins | sample 5559301 | NCBI WGS metagenome assembly JAABUU01 (sample SAMN10711884, study PRJNA513360) | rock metagenome | isolation source: Antarctica rocks | place: Antarctica: Victoria Land, Richard Nunatak white | reverse complement strand
CTGCGCGGGACAGCCCCCGCGCGGCCGGGAAAGGTTTTTCGTGTCGACGCTCATCGCCGCTTGCATTTACTGCGGCCAGCCCTTCCGTGCACGCCGCCGCGGGCAGCGGGCGTGCAGCCCTGCCTGTGCCGCCAGGTACCGCGCCCTCCCGTGTCCGCGGTCCCGGCCGCGTCGGGTCCGGGCGGGGGTGTTCCTGGCCTGCTCGTGGTGCGGATGCGGGGTCAGCCGCCCCGCGTCGCACCGTCCCCCCGCCTACTGCTCGGTCAGTTGCGCCACGCGGGCCCGCTGGGCGGACCCGGCATTCCGCGCCCGGTCGGTGGCCTGGACCCGCCCGCGCTCCGCCGCACAACGCGCCGTCGCGTCGGCCCGGATGGCCCGCCTCAATCGCGACCCGGCGATCCAGGCGCGTTCCGCAGCGACGAAGCGCGGCCGCGCGTTCAGCGGCCGGCGGAGTGGTAACGGCGCGACAACGCTCGAGCAGGAGACGTTGTCGCGCGCGCTCGGCTGGCCGACCGAGCGCGCGATCGCCACGGGCGAGCCCACGTGGCCGTGCGCGATCGTCGACATCGCCCACCCCACGCTCCCCATCGCGGTCGAGGTGGACGGTGCCAGCCACCACACCGTTAAGCAACAGGCTCGGGACGCGCGAAAGGCGGCACTGCTCGCGCGGGTCGGTTGGCTCGTCCTGCGTGTCTGGAACGCCGAGGTGCGCGATGACCTCGCCGGGATTGTCGCGGCGATCCTCCGCGTCGAGCAGGCGTGTTCCGTCGCCGCAGGTGGCGAAGAAGCAGGATCCTGAGCGACGCGTCGAGGCGATGCCGAAGGAAAGGGGGAGTATGGACACCACCGACGCGGCGACCGAGGTCGACGCGACGAGCGGGACGTGGCAAGCCGGGGTGGAGGCGGGTCGGCCCCTGCCCGAGGCCCGCATCGTGGAGGCCGGGCGCATCCGCCGCGCCCGGCCCCAGCCGCGGGCGTGGTTCGATCCGGACGAGCTGCGGAATCTCGCGGCCAGTATCGGCGAGCACGGCATCCTCGCGCCGCTGATCGTCCGCCCCGATCCCGAGCATGGCGGGGAATTCCTGCTGATCGTCGGCGAGCGGCGGCTGCGCGCGGCGCATGCGCTCGGCCTCACCGAGGTCCCCGTGCTGATCCGCACCGGGGTCAGCAACGACGAGGCCTTCATCCAGGCGCTGGTCGAAAATCTCCAGCGCGCCGACCTCACCACGGACGAGCGCTACAACGCACTCAAGTGGTTGGAGGGCCAGGGCCTCAGCCAGCGCGAGATCGGCCGCCGCTTAGGCTACGACCATACGACCATCAACCGCCAGTTGCGTATCCACGGCGATCCCATCCTCGGCCCCGCGGTGGCGACCGCACGGATCAGGGCGAGCCAGGGGCAGGAGCTACTGCAGGCCCCGCCCACGGAGCAGGGGCCGCTGATCGACCTGATCGTGGCCCGCCGAGAGGCTGGGCGGCCGATCTCGCTGTCCGAGCTCCGCGCGGCCGTGCGTGCGGTGGGCGAGGAGCCGGCGGCATTGCCGCCGGAGAAAGCGGCGCTCCCCGCACCCGCCGACATCCCCGCCCCCCCGTCGCCGTCGAGCGACCGGTCGCTCGTGCCCGGGGGGGCGAAAGGCCGCGAGGTGCATGGTATGGTCGCCCGTGCCATGGCACTGAGCGCGCATATCCAACACGAACTCGCCATACTGCGCGACTATCTGCCCCACCCGCGGGTCGCGTCGGAACTCCATCAGGCGCGGCAACTGCTCGACGTGGCCCTGGTCGGCGAAGATTGACGAAGATGAGTTGGACGGTGCAAGCGGCTCGTGGGGGCCGATCGCGGTGCAACGGCCGCCCCGTATCCCACACAGGCACGCGACCGCCGACGGTCGCGTGCCTGCTTGCCCATCGGATGCGCGAAGGGGACACCGAACTCGACCATGATGTGGGATGGGCCGAAGCGCTGCTGTCCGGACAGAGCGCGACGCGGGCCGAGAGGGCAGCCTTCAGCACCCGTGCCATCCCGTAGGGGGCGCGCGGGCAAGGGCGGTCGTCAGCGTCATGAAAGGCCGCTCGCCGAAGAATTGTGGAACGGGGCAGCCGTGGCTGCCCGGCTCACCCGCGCGTCCAGCCGGTTGCCAGGACGCGATCGGACTGGCGATAGTAGGGCGGGTACGCGCGGGCGTACACCAGCCACTCCTCCCAGTCGGGCTCGTGGCCGCGGATGGCGAGGGCGAGGTCCAGGAGGCGGCCCTGGTCGTCGGCCCCCGCCCGCTCGAGCAGCGGGCGCAGGTGGTCCAGCGCCGCGCGCAGGACCTGGTCGCGGGGGGCGGCGGGGAACATCGCGGGCTCCTTCGCGTGTGGCAGCGGCGACGAGCTCCCACTGTACCCGGCGGCGCGGCGCAGACGGCGCGCGACCACGCTGACAATCCCGACAGGTCGCCCCGCCGAGCCGGATGGCCGGACCCTCGTCAGGACATGTGCGCTCCGGGTCCCCGTCACGGCTGCTGTGCCAACATCCGCGGGCGTGCGGCACAGATATCCGCACCGTCCGCCTACCCGACACCCTGAACAGCCCCGCTTCCATGCGGGCGATGTGCTGACGCTCGCGATGTCCGCCCTCGACAACGACGGCCGCATCCGGCTCGCGCCCGCGCCCGCGACCACCGCCGGGCGGTCGAAGAGCACGCCTCGCAGGTCCGGGTGCGCCCGGAGGATCGTCGCCAGCAGCAGGCCGTGGCCGCCGCCGACGTCGACCAGCCGGTCGATCCCCGCGAAGTCGTACGCCGCGGTGATCGCGGTGCCGGACCAGGCCGTGTTGCCCGTCATCGCCGCGTTGAAGAGGGCCCCGGTGTCGGGATGGGCCGCCAGGTAGTCGAAGCGCCCCAGGCCGTGGACGTGCTCGAAGGCGGTCTCGCCGGTGCGCACGCTGTGCAGCAGGTGGCCCCAGGGCTGCCAGACGGAGTAGTCGAGGAGCATCAGCGTCATCGGGCGGATCGAGCCGGGGACGTCCGCGCGGAGGCCGGCACCGAGCGGGGTCAGGGCGAACCGACCCGGAGCCACCTCGCTGAAGAGGCCGACGCCGGTGAGGAAGCGCAGGACCCGGTGGAGGGTCTCGGCGTGCGCACCCGTCGCCCCCGCCAGGTCGTCGCTCCCCCGGGGACCGTCCTTGAGGAGGTCGGCGATGCCGAGCTGCGCCACGACGTAGATCGCCTGCGACACCCGGTAGCCGCCCATCAGCTGGTACAGCGCCTGGAGCTGGTCGGGTGCCGGGGACACGGGCCTGTCGCTCGCGGTGTCCGCTGTCATCGCCGCCCCTCCCTCGTCATGCGCCGACCGTCCGGTGGGGCCGCCCCCGGCCCTGCCCAATCTACGGATGGCGACCGTCGAACGTTTCTCCCGCCGTCGGCGCACCATCCGGTCGGTCGGCAGGCGACCTTAGCCCGCGCCCGCCGCGTCGCCGGTGGGCACCCCGGCCGGGGGCGTGCCGCCGAGGGCGTAGACCTGCCCGTAGGCCACCGCGACTTTCCGGCGCAGCTGCCGATTCTCCTCCTCCAGCGCCCGGACGCGCTGCCGGAAGGTAGCCAGCAGCGCGTCCTTCGAGGCATCGCTCGCGCGCTGCGCGGGGGCGACGGGCGGGTGCGGGGTGCCCTGGTCGCGGAGGGCTGCGATCCGCGCCTTCACGGCGGCGTGTTTGTAGAGCCAGGCGGGCGACACGCCCGCCGCGGCCGCGACACGCTGGAAGTTCACCGGCTGCCCGGCGCGCACCAGGCGCTGGATCGCCTCATCCGTGCGAAGGCAGCGGCTGCTATCCCCCCGATCGCAGGACGGATTCGCCGGACCGATCGCCTCGCGACTCGACGAGGCACCAGGACGGCGCGAGGCGGGGCCGGGCCAGTAGGCCCGGCCCCGCCGCCGCCGAGTGATGGTTGGTCTGGCTCGAACGACCGGTCGGGATCACGGTGTCATCCTTCGGCCAGCCGGTGACACAGCGGACTACTTCGGCCCGAGCGTGCCGTTGTAGATCATCTGGGTGATGAAGGCGTCGTTGTAGAGGGTGTTCTGGTAGAGGGGATCGCTGTCCGCCGGCCACTTTTCGACGCGCACCCCTTCGAGGGCCGGGCCGTTGCCGTAGCGCTCCCAGAGCGGGACCACCGGCAGCAATTCGTTGAACGCCAACATCGCCTTCCCGGCGTTCGTCTTCTGGACATTGACATCCAGCCCCTGCGCGGCGCTGGTGATCAACGCCTGGAAGTCGACGTCGCCCGCGACGTCGGTCTTCTGCTTGAGGTCGAACGAGATGTAGGGGCCGTTCGCCAGCGGCTGCACCTTGCTGAGCAGGGTGGTCACCAGCTGGAAGTGCGGATGCGGGTTACCGGTGCCCCACCCATCGATCGCCATCTCGAAGCGACCCTCGCGACGCTCGATCGGGAGCTGGGTGAAGGTGATGGCGCGGACGGTGATCTTGATCCCGAACTTCGTCATCTGCTCGGCCCAGTCCTGTGCCGAGGCCGACCAGTCCTGGTACTCGGCCGGCTCGATCAACTCGTAGGCCATCGGCTTACCGTCCGGGTCCAGCCATTGGTCGCCCTGCTTCTTGCAGCCTGCCGCAATCAGCAGATCCGCCGCCTTCTTCTGGTCGTAGGGGTATTGATTGAGCTTGCCGAGATCGTCCTTGCTCATCCAGCGCTCGGTCACGCCGTCGGTGACGCCGGACATGTACTTCACCGCCTTGCCCGACTCGCCGAGCGAGACGATGCCGTTGTCGTCGCGCTTGACGGCGTGGGCGATGGCCTGGCGCACGCGCTTGTCGCCGAAGACCTTCAGCTTCGCGTTGGCGAAATTGAAGCAGATCGCCGGGCCGAAGTGCGTGGGCGTGCGTAACACGCGGATGCCGGTGGACTTCATCTGCTGGTCGGTCGCGACCGCGTAGCCATTCGTCGCGAAGTCCATCTCCTTCTGCAGCACCAGCGGCGTGCTGACCGGGGTCTCGCCGACGTAGAGCTTGATCTTGTCGAAGCGGGCGGTGTCGGCACCGAGGCCGGTCGGGTTCTTGGCATACTCCACCGAGGCCTCGGTCAGCGTCTTCAGATCCATGATGTACGGGCCGCTGGCAAGCCGCTCGGTCGGGCGCAAGTCGTCGGCCTCCTTGCGGACCGCCTTGACCTCCTCGGAGGTATTGTCCTTGCCCGCCGCGTAGAGGGGCGTCAGCTTGTCGCCGATCGCGCCCCAGATCGAGTAGGGCCGGATACGCCCCGAGGCGGCCCCGCCGCCGGTGCCGCGCAGCACGTAGCGCTCCACAACGGTCGACGGCACGCTCATGTGGAAAGTGATCGTGCGCTCGTCCTTGACATCGATCCGGTCGACATACTTGAACATCTGGTCGTTGTAGAGCCGCCGCAGATTGGCGGTGACCAGGACGTCCTTGGTGGTCAACGGTTGACCATTGCTCCACTTCAGGTTCGGCTTCAGCGTCATCGAGAAGGTCTCGGCCCCCTCGAAGCCCCATTTCTCGGCCAGCAGCGGCACGTACTTGTCCTCTTGCCAGAGGTACCATGCCGGGGTCAGTTGCTCCAGCTCGGCCCAGAAGTCGGTGCCGATGGCGTTCGACGGCAGGAAGAAATTATGGTGTCCGGTCGGCGGCAGCAACAGATTCGTGCCGCCGTTGATCTGGCCCCCCCGCTTGCCGCCACCAGCGGCGGCGGTTGTCGGCGCCGCCGACGCGGTCGTCCCGCTCCCGGCGGCCGACGCCGACGGTGCCGTCGACGCGGTCGTCCCGCCACCAGCGGCCGCGGTTGTCGGTGCCACCGACGCGGTCGTCCCGCCGCCCGAGGTGGTCGTCGCCGTCGTCCCGCCGCAGGCGGCCAGCGCCGCCGCGCCCGCGCCGACGCCCAGCAGGCTGAGCATCTGGCGGCGCGTCAGCTGTCGGAGATCGATCTCGAGAACCTTCGGCTGTTCTTGCTCAGGATCGTGCGCCATTCCGGTCATCTCCCATATATCCCACCGATCGGGGTACTCAGCGGCATGTCCCCGAGGCCGCCACACGACAGGTCCGTCTCTCCCGACACCCCCTCTTGCACGATACTCTCTGCTTCATCCCGTCATGGTGGACGAATCCACACTTCGCCCCCTACTCTTCTCATGGTCGGGCCAATGGCCCGACCAGCAACACCACCATGAACGAGCGGGCCTATCTCAGCAGGCGCACCATCAAGGCGATCAAACCCGCGAACGCGGCACCAATCAGCAGCGACAGGATGGTGATGTAGTACTCGGCGGTGCCGGACGGGACGACGAAGAGCAATGCCACCGACACGACGATGATGAAACTCGCCATCCGGAAGCCAGCCTGTCCGATCTCAGGGGCCATGTTCCCTCCCTGGCACCGCCCGGTGCCGACTACCGACCGGCGAGCGCATGGGCCTGCGCCGACGCCACCTGATCATCGCGCGCCTCGAGCCCCGCCACCTCGCGCGCGGTGACGTGACAGGCGGACCGCTGGTTCGCCCGGATATCGTAGAGCGGCGGCACGAGCGTGTCGCAGAGCCCCGGTTCCCAGAAGGGACAACGCGGGTGGAAGGCGCAACCGGACGGCACGCTGAAAAGGCTCGGGACATCCAGGCTACGGAGTTGCAGGCGCTCTTTCGCGCGCGTCACCTCCGGGTCGGCCTCCGGGATCGCGCCGAGCAGCGCGCGGGTGTACGGATGCTGCGGGTCGGTGACGATCTGGCGCGCTGGCCCGATCTCGATCAGGCGCCCGAGGTACATCACCCCGATCCGCCCGTCCCAGGCGAAGTGCCGGGCGACCGCCAGGTCATGGGTGATGAAGACGAAGGCGACGCCGAGATCGTTCTTCAGCTTCAGCAGGGTCTCCAACACGCTCATGCGGATCGACACGTCCAGCATCGACACCGACTCGTCGGCGACGATGAAGTCGGGATCGACCGTCAACGCCCGGGCGATCGCCAGGCGCTGCCGCTGGCCGCCGCTCAGCTGGTGCGGATACTTGTCGATGAAGTCGCCCGCCGGGGTGAGATCGACCGTCTCCAGCAATTCCGTGACCTTCGCCACCAGCTGATTCCGCCCGCGGGCGATCTTATACTGCGCCAGCGGCGCGCTGAGGGTCTGGAAGATAGTCCGTGCCGGGTTGAGCGAGGCGTACGGATCCTGGTGGATGATCTGCACGTCGCGCCGGAAAGCATCGCGCTCCCCCCCGTGCATCTGCGTGATATCCTTGCCCTCGAAGAGGATCTCCCCCGACGACGGCTCCAGCAGGCCGGCCACGATCTTGCCGGTGGTCGACTTGCCGCAGCCCGATTCGCCGACGAGGCACAGCACCTCGCCGCGCGCGATCCCGAAGGAGATATCGGTGACGGCGGGGAGGTTGCCGCGCTTCGTCTTGAACACCTTATTAACGTGCCGCAGTTCCATCACATTGGCATCGCCGGAGGGCACGTCGGCCGCCAGGCTGGGCGATATCGCGCTCATCACACATTCCTCGTCTTCTCAGCCCGCGCGGCCCGATCCTCATCCACCGCTTTTTCGACATCCTGCCAGTACCAGCAGGCCGTCCCGTGGCGCGGTCCCACCTCGATCAGCGGCGGATCCTCGGTGGTGCATTGCGGCTCGCGCATGAACGGGCACCGCGGATGGAACTTGCACCCCGAGGGCAGATCGATCAGGTCGGGGGGTGAGCCCGCGATCGAGAACCGCTCGTTCGCGTCGTCGTGCAGCGTCGGCGTGGACTTCATCAGGCCGAAACTGTAGGGGTGGCGCGGCCGATGGAAAAGATCGAGGACGTTGCCCACCTCGATGATGCGCCCGGCATACATCGTGGCGACGCGGTCGGCCAGCTCGGCGGCCATCGCCAGGTCGTGCGAGACGAAGAGGAGCGTGAAGTTGAGCTCCTTGCGGAGGCTATTCAGTACGTCGATGACGTTGCGCTGCGTGAGGATATCCAGCGCCGTCGTCGGCTCGTCGAGGATGACGATCTGGGGGTTGAGCAGCAACCCCAGGGCGATCAGCACCCGCTGGCGCATCCCCCCGCTCAACTCGTGCGGGTAGGACCGCAGCACCCGCTCGGGGTCGAGTTGCACCCGGCTCAGCAGATCCCGCGCCCGGCGATCGACCTCCCGACGGTCGGTGAGGCCGTGCGCGCGCGCCGTGTCCATGAACTGATCCACGACGCGCAGGACCGGGTTAAAGGCGTTCTGGGCCGCCTGCACGACCAATGAGCATTCCTGCCAGCGGAAGTGGCGCATCTCCCCCTCGCTGAGGGCGAGGACATCGGTGGTCTTGCCATCGCGCCGGTAGAGGACTTCGCCGTCGGTGATGGTCGCCATCCGCACCAGCAGCCGCACCAGGGCCAGCGCCAGGGTCGTCTTCCCCGAGCCGCTCTCCCCGATCAGGGCCAGGCTCTCGCCCTTGTACAGGTCGAAGCTCGCCCCGCGCACCGCCTTGACGCTGCCGCGACGCGCCTTGAACTCCACCGCCAGGTCGCGGACGGACAGGATGATGTTCTCCGGGTCGGGCGCGGCCCGGTCGAACTCCGCCACGAGCGTCCGCTGCTCGCCCCGCCCGCCGGATTCGGGTCGCCCGTGGCCGTTTACTCCTCCGGTCATAGGTTCCCCCGCAGGCGTGGGTTGAAGATCTCCTCCAGCGAGCGCGTCATCGTGACGAGCGCGAACTGGAAGAGGACGATCGCGACGACCGGTCCCATGATGTACCCGGTGCTGTTGGGGTTGTAGAGCGCGCCCTTCTGGAAGGCCGCCTGGTAGATCGTGATCGCCCAGTTGTTGCCGCTGATCGGCACTAGCCCCAGCGCCACCAGATTGACTTGCAGCAGCATCGCCGCCGTGATGCTGAAGACGAAACTGATGATGATGTACCCCGCCATGTTCGGCAGGATCTCGTTGAGGACGATGTGGGTGGGCCGCAGGCCGAGCGAGCGGGCCGCCTCGATGTAGTCGCGCTCCTTGATCGACAACACCTGCGCCCGCACCGCGCGCAGGAGGGCCGGCCAGGTCAGCAGGCCCAGGATGACCGCTAAGAAGAAGACCGTCTGCGGCTTATAGATCGCCGCGATCACCGCCAGCACGATGAAGAGGGGCAACGTCAGGAAGACATCGGCCACCGCCGTGATGATGGCGTCGGTCCGCCCGCCGATATAGGCGCTGAAGGCACCCAGCAGCACCGCGATCAACGTCGAGATCGTGGCGGCCAGGAGGCCAACGGCCATCGCCTGTGAGCCCCCGTGCACCACCAGCGGTACGACACTTCGTCCGGCGTAATCGGTCCCGAGCGGCAGATCCCAGGAAGGCGGCGCGTAAATCTTGTCCAGGTGATTCTCGGTGTCGAGCGGCACGAAGAATGGCCCGATGAAGGAGATGACGATCATCACCACCGCCAGGCAGAAGCCCATGAAGCCCGCCCGGTTGCGGCGCAACATGCGGAAGGTGTCGCGGATGTTGTCCAGCGAGTGCGCCAGCCCGCTTCGCGGCTGCACGATCGGCGCGACCACGGCGGGTCGCCCGGCGGCCTGCGTCCGGTTCATCGGTTGCTCCCTCCTCCCACCCGCACGCGGGGGTCGATCCGACTGTACAGGACATCCGCCAGCAGATTGGAGAGGATGATCGCCGCGGTCAGGACCAGCAAGATCCCCTGCATCACCGGATAGTCGCGCTGATTGATCGACTCGGCGAGCCGGTTGCCGATGCCGCGATAGACGAAGAGGGTCTCGATGATCACCGACCCGCCGAGGGCATAGCCGAAGGTGATCGCCGCCTGGCTCACCAGGGGCAGGATCGAGTTACGCGCGACGTAGGCCGAGGCGATCCGCCCGTCCGAGAGGCCGCGCGCCCGCGCGACCATGACGTAGTCTTCCTCCAGGGAGGCGGTGGTGGCGTTCTTCATCAGCAGCATCCAGTTGCTGATCGAGGTGAAGATGTAGGCCGCGATCGGCAGCCAGGCGTGCTTCAGCACATCCGCGAAAAACCCCAGGTCGAAGCCGGGCGTGACGCCGGGACTGAGGGCGCCGCGCGTATCCGACAAATTGAACCAGCGCCACTGCACCCCGAGCCAGAAGATCATCAGCAGGCCGAGGACGAATTGGGGGATGCCATGCAGGAAGGCGGCGATGGCGGAGAGGACGTGGTCGATCACGCTCCCGCGCCGGTACGCCATCAGCGTCCCGAGCGCGATCCCGATCGTGAAGCTGAGGATCACCCCCAGGCCGACGGTGAAGAGGGTCCAGGGCAGATAGGTGGCGATGATGCCCGAGACCGGCGTGCCGCGCGACACCAGGGACTTGCCGAGGTTACCACGGGCCAACTGGCTCATGAAATCGAGATATTGGAGCGGGAGCGGGCGGTTGAGATCGAAATCGAAGAGCGCCGTGGCCTCGGCCTGCGCCTGCTCCACCGTCGCGCCGCGCTGGACGATCGCCTCCTGGATGAAGACGTCGATCGGGCTGCTGGGCAGGAGGCGGAAGAGGAAGAAGGAGAGCGTCGCCACGAACCAGATCGTGGCGATGACCCTGAAGAGGCTCCGCACCAGGTAGTTACCGAGGATTCGCCCCAGGATCCCACGTCCGGGGATAGACCGCACTTGCTGCCTCGGCTGGCTCAGTTCGATAGTCGCCACAAGTCCCCCCTCTGGTAGATCGCGACAGCGCCTTCCCACCTACGACTGATCGGCCTACGACTGCTTGGCGCATACAGCTCGGAACTTCGGCACGGGCGGCTGCATCGGGGTGTGCAGGAACGAGGGCGGCGGGTGTATTCGGGTATGCAGGGAATTGCAGGCGGCGGTCGGGATTCGCACGTCCCCTGTAGGGCGCTATCGAACGCCAAGGCTGCTCCCGGCGAGCGCCACCGTCTGGCCTCTGCGCCCGCCTCGCCCGCCGGTGGCTGCCCAGCACAACGCCGACCCGCGACGGCGCTGGACACCGGTAGCACCCCGATCGGCACCGCCCTTGTCTGACAATTCCCGGCGTTTTCCCCGCCCTGATGCGGACGAACGGCACCTCCGTAGGCGGCAGGATATGTACCGCATTGCGATGGGCAAAACACCGCGTTAGCCAAACACGCCCTGGTACAGCAAGTCCGAGGTATCCCAAGAGTTCTCGCGGCGCGGCGGGACGCCTGCCACCGCCGGGAAACTCCGGGTTATCTACGCCAGCGTGTACTTCATGTCGTGTATGTAGTAACGAAGCTGGTACCCCGATCGTCACCGCGGGGTGCGATTCAAAGTTTTGCGCGGCTAGTACGAACGCCCGATCAGTTTTCAGTAGGGACGCGGGACCGCCATCACCGTCTCGGCCCCCGCACAAACTTTTGAATCGCACCCGTCACCGCGTCGTGTGCTCGTCCGGCTTCATCGCCGAGGGGGCGACCATCATCGGCCCTTGCGCGGTAACGTCGACAGCGACGATACCGCGCTATGATTGTCCGACAGGAATGTACGCCCTAACTATAGCAAACGGCCCGCGCGGTAGTCAACTGCGATTGCAGTCTCGCAGGGCCGGATCCTCCGCGCGCCGGGGCAGGGGGATGGGCCTGCCACAACGGTGTCGTTGTGGCAGGCCCGCAGCAGGCGGGGCCGCATCTCGCGGCGCCAGCGGCCCGATGTCGAGACGGGCCGCATGGCGATGCCCGCCCGGCCTGCGACCCAAGCGATAGCGGATCGGAGCCGTCGCGGTCCCGTTCGTCGGGAGCACGACGCTCAGGTGGCGGGCTCTCCCGACAGACCTTCCGGGCACGGGATCGGCTCGTGGTGCCGGGCGGAGGCGTAGGCGCACAGCGCGACTTCCAGGGCGCGCAGGCCATCTTCGCCGGTCACAGGTGGGCGCGCATCCTCGCGTATCGCATCAACGAAGGACTGGATGAGTTGCGGGTCGCCCCCGGCGCTGAACGGCACCAGCGCATAGCGCCCGGCGCGATCGTCGAAATGCTGGATGTTCTGCACAAAGGCGTTCAGCGACAGCACCCCCCGCTCGCCGATCACCTCCATCGTCAAGCCGCCCCAGATCGGCCACGTCTGCGCGCGCGTCCAGGAGGCGTCGAGGCTCGCCGAGAGGCCGCCGTCGAGGCCGAGCAGCAGCACGCCGACATCGTCGGTCTGGACCTCGGGATGGATGCGCGTAGCGACCTCGGCGTAGACCGAGGTGATCTCCTGCCCGAAGATCCAGCGCAGCAGATCGGCGACATGGACCGTGTGATCCATCGTCGCGCCGCCCCCCGCGAGCGCGGGATCGCTGAACCAGCCCGGCGGCATCCGCCCCGGATTCGTCGCCATCACCATCAGCGGCGTGCCGATCGTCCCGGCCCGCACCGCCTCGCGCAGCGCGATCGCCGGGGGGCTGAAGCGCATCGGGAAGGCGATCTGCAACTTCACGCCGTGCGCTTCGCAGGCCGCGATCATCGCCAGGCCATCCGCGCGCGTCGTCGCCAGCGGCTTCTCACAGAGGACGTGCTTCCCCGCCTCCGCCGCCGCGACCACCATCTCACGGTGGCGTGCATTCTCCGAGCAGACGACGACCGCCGCGATCGAGCGATCGGCCAGGAGTTCGTGGTAATCGGCGTAGAAGGTCGCCCCGAGCCGCGTCGCGTAGCCGCGCCCGCGATCCTCGTTGTCGTCGGCCACCGCCACCAGTTCCACGCCGGGATTCTGGTGGAGGCTGGCGGCGTAGCTGGCCGCGTGCCCCTCGTGGGCGAAGCTGATCATCCCGACCCGCACCGTCTCCATCGCTCCTCCTCACCCTCCTGCTGCGCGCGAGCGCGCCGGACGCTCGTCGCTACGCGGTCGCGGCGCGCTCGCTCAGGGTCGCGCGCTCCGGCATCTGCGGCCAGCCGTCGACGAAGTGGACCGGGCGTTCCGTGCGGATCGATTCCAGCACCGCCAGCGCCGCCGCTAGCGAGCGGGTCGCCTCGTCGCCGCCGGTCAGCGGGGGCGTCCCTGCGGCGAGGCAGCCGAGAAAGTGTTGGAATTCGATCTGGTACGGGCTCGCCGCCAGCGGCCCGCGCGGCATCCCCACTCCGGCCCGCGCCTCGGGCGGCCCGGTGCGTTCCAGGCGCAGCGCCACCGTCTCCTCGCTGGCGTGGCGCAGGATCCCCTCCGAACCGGCGACTTCGATCGAGGTGCGAAAGCGCGCGTGCGCCCAGCTCGTCTCGACATGCGCGATCACGCCGTCCGCGAAGCGGACGATCGCCAGGGCGTAATCGACCGAGGTGCTGTAGGGGCCATAGCTCAGGCCGCGCGCGTAGACGCGCGCGATCTCGCCGAAATACCAGCGCAGGGTGTCGAGGTCGTGGATCATCATGTCGAGGACCGGCCCGCCGCTCCAATCGAAGTTGCTGTACCAGCCGCGCCCGACGAAGGGATAGGCGTTGAGGCGCGCGGCCCGCACGACCCCCACCTGCCCGATCGCCCCCTGCGCCAGCAGCGCCCCGATCCGCGCGTACTCCGGGAAGAAGCGGACGACATGCCCGACCATGAATTGCACCCCGGCCCGCGCGCACGCCCCGGTCATCGCGCGCGCGTCGGCCAGCGTCAGCGCGATCGGCTTCTCGCAGAAGACGTGCTTCCCGGCGGCGGCGGCCTGGAGGGTCAGCGCGTGGTGGAACGGCGTCGGGATGGTGAGCATCACCGCGTCCAGGTCGGGGTCGGCCAGCGCCTCCGCGATGTCGCCCGCCACGCGCGCGCCGAGCGGGGCGGCCACCGCCTCGGCGCGCTCGCGCTCGGGATCGACGACCCAGGCGACCCGGACATCGGGCAGGTTCGGCATGTACGCGGCGTGGGTGCCGCCCATTGTGCCGGCACCGACGATGGCGATGCTGGTCATGCTCCCCTCCCGCTCGCTGAAGGCGATGCGCTTCTCGGTGTGCCGTGGCGGCGAGTATACCGCCCCCACCCCGCCGACGCGAGGGCGAATATCGCCCCAAACCCCGAGCGCCAAGGGTGCGTGGCGGGGGAGCATGCGCCGCAGCCGCCACCCTATCGCCGGAAGCGGTCCCCTAGCACCGGTGCCGCCCTATTCTCCCAGCCAGCCGAAGAGGCGGGCGCGGTCCTCCGCGGTGAAGGGTGCCCCGTATTCGCAGGACTCGAACGCCTCGGCGTAGCGGATCCGCGCGCCGCGCTCCGGGCCATAGGCCGCCACCAACTCGTCGCGGAAGCGGTCGGCGACGCCGTGCAGCCGTGGCTCGTAGCGCGCCCGCAGCCACCCCCGGCGCTCGGCCTCGCCCTCCGGCACCTGCTCGCGAGCGCCGACGTTGTACGGCAGCCAGTCGTAGACCTGCGAGCGATGCTGCTCGATCATCGCGAACTTCTGCTCGATCACGTCGCCGATGTCGATCACCACGTCCGGCGTGAAGGGGTACGGCTTCCGAAAGCGGTCGCTGAGGTACATGATCACCGGGTCGCGCGGCAGATGATCCGCGAAGGCCTTGGCATGCGGCACCGTCACCATATACGCCGCGTCCTGCACCAGCACCGCCGTGTAGCGATGATCGGGATGGTAGTCGTTCGGGCGCGGCGACAGCACGAGGTCGGGCGTGAATTCGCGGATGATGGCGATGATCTCGCGGCGGCGATCCAGCGTCGGCAGCAACTCGCCATCGTGATTGTCCAGCACCAGCGATTCGATCCCGATCAGTTCGGCGGCGGCGCGCGCCTCCTCGCGGCGCATACGTGCCAGCGTGGCACCGCCGAGCGCCTGATGCCCGGCGTCGCCGTTGGTCACCGAGACGAAGCGGACCCGCCCGCCGCGCCGGGCGTAGAGGGCCGCCAGCCCCGCAGCCGTGAATTCGCAGTCGTCCGGGTGCGCCCCGAAGACCAACAGACTGGGTGGCGTGACGGTCATGGCCCCTCCCTGTTTCCCACCGGCTCCTCCACCATCGGCCCCTGCCGATCGCGACCGCATGATAGCACGGGAGCGCATCGCCCTTGCAATCCCCACCCCGATGCGGTAATAGTGGCCGTCACGCATCGGGTGGTCGATTGAGCGACAGAGGAGGCGGGGATGGCCTGGAAGATCGGCGTGTTGGGCATGACCCACGATCACATCTGGTCCCACGTACGCGAACTGGCGGGGCGCGACGACGTGACGCTGGCGGTCGCCGATCCCAACGCGCCGCTGGTGGAGAAGGCGCGTGACGAGTATGGGGTGGCGCGCGGGTACGGCGACTACGCCGACCTGCTGGAGCGCGAGCGGCCCGACGCGGTCCTGATCTTCGCCGATAGCGCCGGGACGGTCCCGCTCGTCGAGCTGGCCGCCTCGCACGGCAAGCCGGTCATGATCGAGAAGCCGATGGCCGACTCGTTGGCCGGGGCAGAGCGGGTCCGCGTGGCCGTGAACGCGGCCGGCGTGCAACTGCTGGTGAACTGGCCGACCGCCTGGCGACCGGAGATCCGCCACACCCTCCAGCTCGCCGCCGACGGGGCCATCGGCGACGTCTTCCGCCTCAATTTCCGGGGCGGGCATCGCGGGCCGAAGGAGTACGGCTGCTCGCCCTACTTCTACGGCTGGCTCCATGACCCCGCCAACGGCGGTTCCGGTGCCTACATGGACTACTGCGGCTACGGCGCGAGCATGGCCCGCCTGCTGCTGGGCCTGCCAAGCCGCACGCAGGCGACGATCGGCCGCCTCCAGAAGGACTACATCGCGGTGGACGACAACGCGGTCTTGCTGCTGCGTTACCCCGGCGCGATGGCGGTTATCGAGGCCACTTGGACGGCGGCAGGCCCGGTCCTCGATAGCGGTCCGGTCCTCTACGGTCGCGATGGCACCCTCGTCGCCCGTCGCCAGCCGCCGCGCGGTGAGGGTCAGGCGGCAGCCCCTCACGGCGACATCTTGCATGTCAGCCGGGACGAGCCGGAGGGGCGCTCGCTCACCCCGCCGCCGTTGCCGGAGGGCGAGCGCACCGCCGTCGAATACTTCCTCACCTGCCTCGCCGCCGAGCGCCCGATCGAGGGTCTCGTGAGCCTCGCCGTCGGGCGCGACACCCAGGAAATCCTCGAAGCCGGTCTGCGCGCCGCGCGGACGGGGTGCGAAATATCGCTGCCACTGGCCCAGTGACGGGCGGCAGGAACGGATAGTAGCGCGCACAGAGCGCGAGGACGAGGACAATGGCCGACGGCACCCGCTCACGACCGTCGCGCGGAGGAACCGCGCCCGTCCCCCTTCGTATCGGCATCATCGGCTGCGGACGTATCCTGCCGGCACATCTGCGCGGCTACCGGCTGCTGCGCGAGGCGGGTGTGGACGACTTTCGGATCACCGCGCTCGTCGCACGGCAGGAGGAGGATGCCCATCGGTTTCGTACGCGGGGCCAGGGACCGCCCCCGCGCCCGCCGGTCAGCCACAACCCGGCGGACCCGCTGGCCGCGCCGCATCTCTACGTCAGCGACTTCCAGCCCGAGGAGGAGGCGCGGGTCTACCCGACGGTCGAGGCGATGCTGGCGGCAGGGGTGGTCGATGCGGTGGACATCACCGCGACGCTCCCGGTCCATCACGCCGCCGGGCTGGCCTGCCTAGCGGCCGGGAAGCACGCGCTGATCCAGAAGCCGCTCGCGGTGACGGTGCGGGCCGGGCGCTTGCTCGTCGAGGCGGCGGAGCGCAACGGCCTGACGCTCGGGGTCTTCGAGAATGTCCGCACCATCGAGCAGATGCGGCTCGCCCGCTGGCTGATCGAGCGCGGCGAGCTGGGCCGGATCCAGATGGCGGCGGCGGTTTCGATCGGCACCGCCGAATGGTCCCCCGATCGCGTCGTCGCCGATACCCCCTGGCGGCATGATCGCCTGCTGGCGGGGGGCGGGGCGTCGCTGGACATGGGGGTGCACCTGATGCACCGGCTGCGGTATCTGGTCGGCGAGATCGAGCGGATCACCGCGCTGACGCGCGTCTTCGAGCCGGAGCGCGTCCGCCGCGACGCGGCCGGGGTGGCCCACTCCCGCCATCCTGCCGACGCCGACGATGCCTTTTTCGCCCTGCCCGAGTTCGCGGGGGGCGCGGTCGGGACGCTGGCCTTCACCTGGGCCGGCCACGGAGCCCCGACCAGCCTGCCGGGCGGCCTGACCATCTATGGGGACGGCGGCAGCCTGCGCGGCACGACGCTCGTGCGCGACGGCGGCGAAGAGGTGGACGCCCGGACGCTGTTCGACGCCGAGGCCGATGCGGCGACACGAGAGCGCTTCTTCCCCCACGGCCTGACGGACTCCTTCGCCGTCCTGCTCCTCGACTGGCTGCGGGCGATCCGCCGGGGTGGGCAGCCCGAGACGAGCGGCATGGAGGGTCTGCGCGATCTCGCCGCCGCCTTCGCGATGCTGGAATCGTCCGCAGCGGGCGGGCCGGTACGGGTCGCCGATGTGCTGGCAGGGCGCGTGCGCGCGTACCAGGAAGCGATCGACGCACACCACGGGCTATGAGACCGTGGACAGGGACGGTTGGATCCGCATACTGGGCGAGGGACGCACCGGGGATGCGCCGGCCCGAGCCCCACACGGAGCACGATGTGTATCTCGCGTCGGCGTCACGCGCTGCGGGCGCCCGGACGAGACATCCTGATCCTGCTGACCGTCCTGCTCGCCGCCGGGGTGGTGGGCGGCCCGGCGCGTACGCTGTTGCCCGTCTACTTGGAGCAGGATCTCGCGTGGGGACCGCCCGCCATCGCGGCGCTCGCCGCCGCCCGCCTGATCGCCGGGGCGTGCAGCGCGCCGCTCGGCGGGATCCTGAGCGACCGCGCCGGCCCCCGGCGCACGCTCTGGCTCGGCCTGGCGGGCCTGCCGCTCGCCGCGCTGGTCTTCCTGACGCCCGCCGCGCCCGTGCTGCTCCTCCTCGCACTGGCGGTCGGGCTGGCCGAGGGCTTGCAGGCCACCGGCAGCCAGACCTATCTCGTCGCCCGCGCCGATAGCGCCACCATCGGGGTGGCGGCCAGCGCGTTCTTCATCGGCGGCACCCTGGGCGGCGCGCTCGGCAACCTCGGGGCCGGCGCGCTCCTGCGCGGCGCAGGTTTCCCCAGCCTCGGGCCGGTCGGCCTCGTGGTCGGCTTGCTGGTACTCGGCGCGGCGGCGGCCCTGCCGGGAAGCGCCCCTCGGCAGGGCCGCCGACAGGCGATCCCGATCGGGACGCTCGCGGCGTATCGGCGACTGCTCGGTATCGACCCCGTGCGTCAGCTCGCCCTCCTCCGCTTCCTCTCGACCTGCTCCTGGGGCACCGTCAGCCTCCTGTGGCCGCTGCTGATCGCGCGCCTCGGCCACGACCCGGCGGCGGCGGCCCTATTCGGCACCGTCAGCCTGACCCTCGCCGTCGCCGCGCAGCTCGCCACCGGTCGCCTCATCGACGCCATCGGGCCGGGGGGACCCGCCGTGGTGCTGGCGGCCCTCACCCCGCCGATCGCCGGCCTGTCGGCGGTGGCCGCCGCCGTCGATTCGGCGGCGGCGCTCTTCACCGTCGGGGTGCTCGGCACCGCCGTGGCCTGGTCCCTCTCCGGCACCACGCTGCCGCTGGTCCGCGCCATCGCCCCCGCCGAGCAGACGGGCCAGGTCGTGGGGCTGCTCCACCTCCTCTGGTCCCTGGCCATGCTGACCGGCACCGCGTTGGCCGGCGGCCTGGTGATCGTCGGCACGGCCCTGCCCTTCTGGGTCGTCACCCTGCTCAGCCTGCCCGCCGCGATCGCGGCCCACCGCCTGTGGCGCGCGCTCCGGCCACCGCCGACCTCGGCGTAGGGGGCCGCGCGGGCGACAGCCGCGTTAAGGCCGACGCGGCGGCGGGGCGGGCGCGCGGCAGGGGGGCGACTTGCGGGGCGCGGGGCGATCGGGCGACAATGGCGGCCGCGTCGGCGGGGGCTGGCGGGGCATGCTGCGGTAAGGTATGAGGAGGCGAGATGAATCGGCCGGTGCGGGTCGGCGTGATCGGGGCGGGGAATATCGTGCAGCGTCTGCATCTCCCCACCCTGCGCCAACTGGAGAACGTGGAGCTGACGGCGCTTGCCGAGGCGAACCCGGAACGCCTGCGCGAGTGCGTGGCGACCTTCGGGTTCGCGCAGGGCCACACCGACTACCAGGCGATGCTCGACCAGGGCGGCCTGGACGCGGTCCTGGTGGCCGCGCCGAACGTGTTGCATGCACCGGCGACGATCGCCGCGCTCGAGGCGGGGTGCCATGTGCTCGTCGAGAAGCCGATGGCGACGAGCGGCGCCGACGCGCAGCGGATGGCCGGCGTGGCCCGCGCGCAGGGCCGCACCCTGACGATCAACCTCCCACGGCGCTTCTCGGGCCACTACCGGGCCGCGCGCGCGCTCCTCGACGAGGGGGCGGCGGGGCAGATCTACGCGGCGAATGCCGCGATCGTCCGGCGTTCCGGCATCCCCGGCTACGGGAGTTGGTTCACCACCGCCGCGTTGTCCGGGGGCGGCGCGCTGCTCGACGTCGGCGTCCATATCCTCGATGTCGCCCTCTGGCTCCTCAACGAGCCACGGGTGCTCGCCGTCAGCGCGACGGTCGGCGACCGCCTCGGGCGTGCGGGGCGCGGCCTCGGGCGGTGGGGGATCGACCGCGGCGCGGTCGGCACCTTCGATGTCGAGGACTCGGTGAATGCCCAGCTGCGCTGCGCCGATGGGCTGTCGATCACCCTGGAGGTGTCCTGGGCCGCCTACGCGCCCATCCTGCACGGTGTCCGGTTGCTCGGGACAGAGGGCGGGGTCGTCGTCGACGAGCGCCGCCATCTGGGGGGTTCCGTGGAACTCCACACCGACAGCTCGCGCGGGCCGACGATCACCCAGCCGGAGGTATCGCCCGAGTCCCCGCCAGCCGGACAGCAACCGCTGCGCGGGTTCATCGACAGTATTCGCACGGGCGCACCGCCGCCGGTGCCAGCGGAGGCCGGCGTGCGGTTGGCCCGCCTCTGCGATGCCATCTATGCGTCGGCGCGGACCGGTCGCGAGGTGCGCCTCGACGAGTCCGGCGCCGAGACGGGAGGGATGAACGCATGACCGACCAGATCTCGCTCGCCGGTTGGAGCCTGGTGCGCCGGTTCCGGCACCCGGAGAACCCGCTGACCCTGCTCGACTTCCCACGGACCGCCCGCGACGAGTTCGGCTTCGATGCGGTCGAACTCAATTCCCCCTTCTTCGCCGCGCGCGACGACACGTACCTGGCCGAGCTACGGAGGCGGGCGGCGGACGCCAAGGTGACCTTGCTCGGCATCGCGATCGATCGGGAGGGGGATCTGGCGGGGCTCGACCCGGACGAGCGCGCGGGGGCCGTCGACGCGCACGTCGCGTGGCTCGATATCGCCGCGACGCTCGGCTGTCGGTTCGTACGCGCGAACCTCGGCGGGCGCGATACCCCCGACGAGGCGGCGGCCCTGCGCGCCGGGATCGACAGCTTCACGGCCCTCGCCCGCGCCGCCGGCGAGCGCGGGATCGTGGTGACGATCGAGAACCACTGGGGCCTGACCACGAGCCCCGAGCCGATGGCCCACGTCTTCGATGCGGTCGCCAGCCCCGCCCTCGGGGCGCTCGTCGATTTCGGCAACTTCCCGCCGGAGGCGCGCTATGCCTCGCTCGCGCGCATCGCGCCCTACGTCAAAGCCGCCCATGCGAAGTTCCACGATTTCGACGCCGCCGGGGAACCGCTCGGGATCGACATCGCCCGCTGCGTCGCGATCATGCGCGACGCGGGCTACAGCGGCACCTGGGGGATCGAATTCGAGGGCCAGGGGGACGAGCACGATGGCATCACGCGCAGCAAGGCGACCCTGGCGCGACTGCTCGGCCAGGGGCCGAGCCCGGCGTGATCGATGCGCTCGCACCGGTGGAACCCATCCAGTACTGTGCAGCATGATTGGCCTGCCCACACCCAGTCCGCGGAGTCGGACAGTGTGCCCTTCATCGGTATAGAGTATGCCCTTCAGGGGGAGTAGCTGCCCTTCAGGGGGACACAGTCCCCTTCAGGGGTAGTGGCTACCCTCGGGGCATTGCAACCCCCGGAGCAACGGGCCAGCCTTGCTGTGTCGCGCTGTAGGCCCGCCGCTGGCTGCGTGACCGAGCGGCGATGATCTGTCGCGGGCGGGGAGAGCATCGACCCGAGGAACTGCCCCGTGGGATCGCCGTCGGGCGACGACCGCGCGGCCCACCATGAAAGGATGTGTCAGAACTGGGACGACGAAAATTCACTGGGGCGATTACGGGTAGCGAAAAGTTGCCGGGCCTGCCATCAGGCGACGGCCATCTCCGCGATGACGGCGGCCCAGCGCTCCTGGAAGACGCGCCGTCGGTCCGCGAGCGAGACGGCCTCGCCCGACCGGGCCACTGCCCGGAAGTACTGCCGTTGCTCCTCGAAGGCGGGGCAGCAGCACGCCGCCGAGGCGAAGCTGCCGAAGCCGCGCATCGGGTCGTAGCGCTGCTTCACGCCGCGGTGGTCCTGCTCAATGCGATTGTTCTTGTAGCGGCTCGTGCGGTGCGCCACGCCGTCGCCCAGGATTTCCCGAATGGCGCGCGGATAGGCGTCATGGCCGTCCGTCGTCACCTGCTCGGGCGTATCCTCGGCGAGCGCAAACGCCTGGCGGAAGAACTGCTGGGCCACGTCCATGGCGCGCGTCGCGCTGAGCCGGGCGTCGACGAGATGCCCCTCCCGGTCGATCGCGCGGTACAGGTAGCACCGGCGGCCGTTGACCCGGAGGGAGGTCTCGTCTACATGCCACGTGCCACCCGCGGTGCCGCACCGCTTGGCGCGCAGTTGTGCGGCCAACAGCGGGGCGAAGCGCGCTTCCCAGTCGCGCACCGCCTCGTGTGTGAAGGTGAAGCCCCGTTCCAGGAACAGCTCGGCCAGGTCGCGCAGGCTCAGCTTGTAGCGGAGCCGCCACAGCACGACGAGTAGCACGAGATCGGTGGGGGCTTGCAGGTGGTTGAACGGCGTACCGGTGCGCTCGTTGAACGTCCGGCGGCACGGCAAGCAGCGAAAGGTGCGGTAGCCGAGCGCGGTCCGCTTGGGCTGCTCGGCCGTGGCGGTCACGGCGCAGTAGGGGCAGGGCATAAGCATCTCCTTCACGCAGCGTTCACGGTCGCCACGTTACCAGAAGATGACCGTTCCCACCAGGCATCGTCTGACTTCTGACGCATCCGATCGAGGCCGCCTAGCGGGTGACGCCGGCGGCGATCGAGCAGGCGGTGCGCCGCACCAGCGCGCCGTACCTGGGCGATCTACGGACGATGCTCGCCGAGGTGGGCAAGGTTTACGAGGGGCAACTGGCCGCGCAGGATGCCGCGCTGGCGGCGAAAGATCAGACGCTCGCCGCGCACGCCTTGACGATCGCCGCGCTGCGCCGCCGGGCCGAGGTGGCCGAGGCGCAACTCCAACGTCGTATCGAGGCAGAGCAAGTGCGGCGGCAAGCCGAGGAAGCGACGCAGGCGGCGCAGGCGGCCCCAGGGGCACAGGAAGCTCCCGACGGGGGGACAGGAGGAGGCCCCCAGCGTGTGGGGGCGTCTGCGGCGCTGGTGGGGGGCGCGGGGGTAGCGGCAGCGACACCAGGGGGTGGCAAGATGCTCCCCCCTTCCGGTAGCGCAGGAGGCCCCTACGCGTCCGCGGCGGTCGTGGGGAAGGGGGAGGGCACTAAAAAGTCGGGGGGTACCACGACGAGCGGGAGTCCGACAACCAATGGAACGAAAAGTCGGGATAAGCCCTCGCCGGCGACACGGACACGGGAACGAGGAGGAGCGCGGCGGCCACGACGAGAGGTCCCCCACAGAATACCGCAGGGCTACCGAGCAGCAAGCCAAGCAGTACAGTGACCAAGCCGACGAGGAAGCCAAGTACGAGCCAGCCGTCCGGCCCGTTGTCATCAGGGGTATTGGAAGTGTCCATACACCGTGATCGGCTGACACACCGCGTCCCTTTAGGCCATGTCAAAACGCCGAGCACAGACGCACCTCAGAGTCCGAAAAAGCGGCTCTCCCGCACTTTCGATGCTTAAGGTTTTGCCAAAGGGATTTCGGCGCAACTGCGCGACTGCCGATTGCTAGATGGCAGCGTCAGGTACCGTTTTCGGGCCGCTCGAGCACACTTTTCGTACCGCTCCACAATTAAGCATCGAATATACGGGAGAGCCGAAAAAGCGCGTCACCAGTTCCGTCAATTCGTCCTCGCTCATGGATGTGTCGACGTCGATTGCAGACAGTCCGAGTCGCTTGGTCTCCTCGCGCAGTTGGTCAGTGAACATGCGGTCCCGCTCGAGCAGATTGCGATAGGCCCGCGCTGGGTTTGCGGTCTTCTCCGGAATATCCCATGTGGTTCCTCGGCTCTCGAACGCCGCCAAACGGAACTCGGGCGTGGGCAGCAGCCACACGACGTGGCGGGGATCCGCCACTAGGGGCTTGACCAACGACGGCAGCAACCGGAAGCCTTCGGCGATCACACCGGTGTCCGATGGAAGCGTGAGCAGGTCCTCGATGATCAAGTTGAACCCCTCGCCCCGGAACCAGTGAAACGTATCGAGCATGGTTTCCGGACTGCGGTTTGCCCAGCGCTCGTCCATATCCATAGACTTGAACTGCGCAAGATACGGCGCGTCCTCGTCCGCAGCGCGGCGGGCGTGGTCCGACATCACGTCGTCAGTCGCGTAGACGTTCAACCCGTGGTCGGCCGCGATGCGCCGCGCAATGGTCGACTTACCCCCGCCGCTGCCACCACCGAGCCAGTAGACGTGCTGCAAGCGCTCCCGCAGGGCCAACAGGTCGCTGGGCATAGTGCTCTGGTTCATTGGCATCCTCGACCACATCTTGTATGCCCCTTCGCCCGCTCCCATGCGAACGACAGCTGAGACAGCTGCGTGAGGAAGCATCTTGGATTGCACCGGTGAGATTACCCCGCTGCCGCGGACACAATACCGCTAGGCGGCGCGATCCTGCAACAACAACATACGGCACTCCTCATGGGCGACGGGCGCGCGATAGGCGAGCGCTGAGTGGCGGCGCTGCCGGTTGTACCAGACCTCGATCCATTCGAAGATGGCCAGCCGCGCCGCGTCGCGCGTCGGCCAGGTCTTGGTGTCGCTCAATTCGGCTTGCAAGGTGGCGAAGAAGCGCTCCGCCATGGCGTTATCGCGGCACGCGCCCGCCCGGCTCATGGACGCGGTCACGCCCCGCGCGGCGAGGGCGGCGCGATAGCTGGAGGCGGTGTATTGGCAGCCCCGGTCGGTGTGATGCACTACAGCGTTTTGCAGGGTTATTTAGCGGTCCCGTAGCCGCAGTGGGCGAAGTAGTGCCGGGCATGACGCGGTGTGACGGCGCCGAGGGCATCGCCGCGGGCGACGTCCAGCGCCGCGGCGGTGCGCG
>JAABUU010002726.1_pt1 | contig 24334 bp, 19 predicted proteins | sample 5559301 | NCBI WGS metagenome assembly JAABUU01 (sample SAMN10711884, study PRJNA513360) | rock metagenome | isolation source: Antarctica rocks | place: Antarctica: Victoria Land, Richard Nunatak white | reverse complement strand
TACAGCCAACTGGAAGCGTGGGGAGTGCAGCGGTTACATGCGCGCACGAACACAGGGTTCATGCTCAAGATCTGGGCGTCGCTCTTCGCTCTCCTCTGCATGAACGCCTGCTAGCAATCACGGTAGAGTGTCTGGAGACAAATTACGTGTTCATCCGGGCAACGGATGCGCATCGTCCGGGTGGTGGCGTCGTTGCCTTACAAAGGAGCAGGAGATGGTTGAGGTGGCTGCGCGTGCGGAAGGTTGGCATGAGGGATTAGGCGAGGCTCCGCCCGCCGTCCCGTGGAAGCTCTGGATTTACACGAACTACGATTACAACTTGCGCTGCTCGTACTGTGTGGCGAAGTCAAGCCCAAACGCACCCCGGCGCGCGATCGGGTTGGCGAACGTGCGGCAACTCGTGGATGAGGCGGTTGCGCTCGGCTTCGAGCATATCTTCTTTACCGGCGGCGAGCCGTTTATCCTGACCGACATTTACGCGATGCTCGCCTATGCGTCGGCCAGAGTGCCAACGACCGTTCTGACGAACGCGATGATCTTACGTGGGCAACGGCTGGAAAAACTCATCGCAATCGCTAACGACAACCTGATTGTGCAGGTCAGCCTCGACGGTGGGCGAGCGGAGGATCACGATGCCTTTCGGGGTAAAGGTTCGTGGGAGCAGGTAGTCGCCGGGATCAAGGTGCTGCAGGCGGCGGGATTCCGCGTGCGCCTCGGCACGACCGAGACGCCCGCCAACGCGGATCATCTCGACGCGCTGCACGCCTTCCGCGCAGAGCTCGGAATCCCGGCGGAAGATCACTTCGTCCGCCCGCTGGCGAAGCGTGGCTACTCCAAGGAAGGGATCGAACTGGGTAGGGAGAACTTGCTCCCCGAGTTGACCGCCAATCTGGACGGCATTTTCTGGCACCCACTCTCGACCGATGCCGATATGCAGGTGAGTAAAAAGCTCTTCCCACTCGCCGGGGCAGTTGACGCGGTCCGGCATCAACTCGACGTCCTGGCGCGTACCGGCAGTGTGCCGCTGCGGACCTTTACCTGAGGGTGAAGATGACGCTCCCGTTGGGAGCGACGAACGGCGTGAGGCGTGGGCTGGTCATTCTGCCGTGGTGTACACTGCCCGCATGCCGTTGCCTGGCAGATTGAGGGTGCGATGATTGACGATCAGGAGGGAACAATGATCCACGCTTATGTGCTCATCGAGGCCGAGCCGACGCGCGTGCAGGAGTTGATCGAGGAATTGCGCGACATGGAACTGGATGGCTCGGTGATCAAGCAGATCCATGCGGTGACAGGGCACTACGATCTGATCGCCTATGTCGAGAGTCCTGACCTGCAATCGCTCGGCAACTGAACGACCACGGGAATTGCGGGCGCCGTGGGCGTCCGGAGGACGGAAACGTGCGTGGTCGTCTGGTAGCGAATCTCACCGATCTGAGCCTACTCTCCCTACTTCCGTCGGCTTGTCCACATGCAAGCAGCTATCCAGGAAGCGATGACACTTCTCCGGTTTGGTCGGCGTGGAGGAATGGACAGAACGTCAAGGATACTCTGCCTCATCAGCACGGTGGCTGCGGTATGCCCGAGTATCAGTCGCCCTACGACCCGCCGCGCAATCCTTCCACCGTTTGCACCAGCGCGGTCGCGCCATCCTCCCAGCGGAACCGCACGCGCACGTCCGCCTGGGCGCGGTCGGCACGCGCTTGTGCGACGGATGGGTTCGCTAGCACATCATTCAGCGCATTAGCGATCATCGCGACATCGGTCGGTACAATCCAGCCGTTTTCTCCGATAATGCCGGGCGGGCCGCCCTCGCTGACCGTGACGACCGGCACGCCGCTCCACGCCGCTTCGAGGACGGACAAGCCGAAGGTCTCATCGCGCCCCGTGTGCAGGTACGCCGCCGCGCTTTGATAGATCGCGGGTAGATCATCGTCCGCAACGAAACCGGCGAAGCGGATGGCATCCGTCACGCCGTAACGTGCCGCTTCCGCGCGCAGGTGCGCCTCGTCCACACCCCGACCGACGATCAGCCCGATGACCGCCGGATGCCTCCCGCGCAGCGCGGCGACCGCACGAATAAAGAGAGCAATCCGTTTGCGCGGATGCAGTTGATTGACGGTGAGGATGATCGACGCATCCGCCGGAAGGTGATAACGCGCCCGCATCGCCGCGACGACTTGCGCATCTGCCTCGCGAAAGTCCACCCCATGCGGCAGGACGATCGCGGTGCGCCCATAGACCTGATTGAGACGCGCCGCGCCGTACGCTCCATTTGCCAGCAGCGCATCCGCTGCCCGCGCGAAGCGGCGATCAAGCGCGCTATAGACCGCGAACAATGGTCGAACAAACGGCCCGATACGGCCGAGACCGGCAACAACGTCCGCACGATCTCGGTCAACGAACCGTGGCGGCTCGTAGAGAAAGGCGAGCAGCGGTCGCGTCGGCGCACCCCATCCCTGCCGCCGTGCCCACCAGAGCGCCGGGAGCGACGGTGGCCCGAAACAAACCAATGTATCCACGTCTTTTGGGATATGTCGAATCAAGAGCGCGCCAAAGGCATATTCGAGCGCCGCGTCCGCATAGTGGTGCGCGAACCAATCCACGCGCCTGCCGGTTTCGATCACGTCGAGGCCCGCAGGCATGGCAGCGCGCGGCTCGTCGCTGAGCCGGTGCGTGACGAGGGTGACGCGATGCCCGGCCACCATCGTATAGCGCGCCAACTGCAAAATCAGCCGCTGCGCCCCCGTCAGTTTCGTGATCTGTGGATAGAGAAACGCGAAATGCAGGACGCTTCCCCCTCAGTCCCCAGTCCTCAGACCTTTGTCCTCAGTCCTGCGTTTATGCGGTCGGCCCATCGCCCTCGGCTTCGTCGAGCAGCATGATTGGGATGCCATCCTCGATGCGATAGACGCGGCTGCACGCACCATCCGTGCAGATCAGGCGCTGGCCTTCCAGTCGCAGCGGTGCATGATGGCTGCACGGACAGGCAAGGATATTCAAGAGTTCCTGACTGATCGCCGGTTGCTCAGTCGTCGCGCCACGTTGTTCGTCGCTCATCGTCTACTCCTTCTCGCTACTTACTTCGGTACATAGAGTCGCAAAACGTTTCGTTCGATCAGCCGGTAGCGCGTCTGAATCGCGCGAATCAGGCCCGGCGTCGCATCCGTTGGCGGTAGGTCCGGGTTCAGCGCCGCCACGTCATTGTAACTGAGTGCGATCACCGGATACTTCCCCGCCGCCACATCGGCAACGAGCAACGCGTCATCCCACCTGCCAAGTCGCACCTCGGCCGCCATCGTGAAGGGATCGGTCACGCGCACGGACTGCCCGGTTACGACGAGGATACCAACATTGTTACTGTACACCGGGCCAGGACTATTCGCGATAAACGACGCGACCGCCATCAGTCCCGCGCGCTCCGACGCGGTCGGCGTATGATACTCGCGCGCCAACCACCCCGCGCGGCCCTCATGCTCGCTAACCGCCACCGCCGTGATCCCAAGCACGATCAGCACGCCGAGTACGGGCGCGGCCCACGCCACGCGGCGGGCGCGCGGTACTGCGGTAACGAGCGTCGCCACGCCCTGACCAACAAGGAGCGCCGTCGCGGCGACGAACTCAACGAAGTGATTGTGATTCCCTCCACTTGTTCCCGCGCCGAGGGCGACAATGGCGCTCGTCGCGAGCCAACAAACGGCGAAGGTCGGGCGCCGCGCGCGTACGGTGAGAACAAGCGCGAAGAGCATCGCAACGATGATGAGATACGCGTATTGCTCCACGAACGGTTGCGCGAGCCGCCGGAAAGCCTGCCACTGCCACGATCCCTGATAGCCAACGGTCTTTTGTGCGAAGCCGCCACCGGTCAGGAGCGTTAGTACACCAAACGGCAGGGCGATCATCGCCGCGTAGAGAGCGGCAATGGTCGCGCCGATTTTTGGTCGCTGCACGGTGGTCGCGACGATGAACGCCAGCGGCAGCGCGACAAAGGTCTGTTTCGTCCACCAGCCGAGCGCGAAGCATGCCGCACCGAACGCCAGCCGCACCAGCGTCCTACTACGCGGCCATACGCTTTCCCCGGTGGTAGCAGGCTTTCCAGCCTGCCTTCTCCGGCGGAGATGCAGGCTGGAAAGCCTGCTACCACCATATTGTCTCACGTCAGATTGTGATTCACTTGGTTCTTCCCTATCGAGCCATTCGCGGAGCACGACGATGCCCAGCGCATTGAAGGCGAGCGCCGTCATGTCCGGGCGGACGCGCACGCTCCAGAGAGTGACGAGATGCACGGTCAGAAAGAGCATCCCCACCCATCCACCGACAATCCAGCCGCGCCGGTCATGTGCCACGCGTTGCACCGCCCACGCCAGCCACCCCGCGACGGCAATCGTTGCCAGCAACTGAACCGCCCGACCGAACTTAAAGGTCGGCCCCAGGGCGGCAACCGCGCCGCTGTTGAGCAGCGTGTACACCGGTGTGTACGGCCCCGCATAGAAATAATGGGCGGGCGAGGGCTGGTACGCGTATGGGTCTGTGCCATGCGCGATCAATCTCGCCTCGGCGAGCAGGACGCCCTCCGCATCGTCCACCTGGAAAGGAAAGCGGACGATCGCGGTATCGTAGCGCGCGGTCGCGATCAGTTTTGGCGCCAGCAGGAGGCAGGCGAGGATGAGCACGCCGACGATCAGTACGTCCGGCCATGCGAGCCGCCCTGCGTGATCGGCGTGTCGTGCCGAGCGCGTCATGACCATGCCACTACAGCCGCGTGATCGTCGCGCTGTCCTCGGCGGCCTCGATGCCTCGGGTCTGGTTGCGCGTGTCCACGATGGCGGCCGTGCGCGCCACGATCCGCGCGTAATCCACATCGGTATGATTCGTGACGATCACAACGCAATCCACCGCGCGCAACAGTTCGTCGGTCAGCGCGGTTGAGGCATACGTCTCGCCGTCCGGCGCGCGAAAGGTCGCGACATGCGGGTCGTGATAGCAAACGACCGCGCCATCGTCCATGAGCAAACGCCAGAGCACGGCGGCGGGCGTCTCGCGCGTGTCCGCGACATCCGCTTTGTATGCGACACCGATCAGGAGAATACGGCTGCCATTGACGCTCTTCCGCTGCCCATTCAGCGCGCGGATGACGAGGTCGCGGACGTGGTACGGCATGCGGCGGTCAATCTCGACAGCCAGTTCGATGAAGCGCGTCGGGAAATCGTACGCCCGCGCTTTCCATGTCAGATAGAGCGGGTCTACAGGGATGCAATGACCACCCAATCCCGGCCCCGGCACGAACTTCATGAACCCATACGGCTTCGTTGCCGCCGCGTCGAGCACTTCCCAGATGTCAAGGTTCATCCGGTCACACAGGAGCGCGAGTTCATCCACGAGGGCAATATTGACGACGCGGAAGACATTCTCAACCAACTTCTCCATCTCCGCGACCTTCGGTGATGAGACGGGAATCACCTTTTCGGTCATGCGCTCGTAGAGTGCGACGGCGCGGGCCGTGCATGCTTTCGTGCAGCCGCCGACGACTTTCGGCGTGTTCGCGAGCGTCCACCCCTGGCTGTTCGTGTTGCCGGGATCAATCCGCTCCGGCGAATAAACGACGAAGACATCCGTGCCGATCGTGAACCCCTTGCCCTCCACCATTGGCACGATAATCTCCTCGGTCGTCCCCGGATAGGTCGTGCATTCGAGGACGATCAGGTGGCCCTGCCGCAAAATCCTGCCGATGCGATCAGTCGCATCGCGCACCATCGAAAGGTCCGGGTCGTAGGTCACGTTGACTGGCGTTGGTACGGCGATAATCAGTGCATCGCAGTCAGCGAGTGGCGCGTCCTCTGTCGTGGCAATCAGCCGACCCGCCGACACCTGAGCGGCGACGGCTTCGTCCGACAGGATGTCGCGCAGCGGACTCTCGCCGCGATTGATCGTCGCGACGCGTGTCGCCAGCACATCACAGCCGACGACTCGGCAGCCACTCGCCGCGAACGCGACCGCGTACGACAGCCCGACATAGCCAAGCCCGATGATGCCAACCGTTGGCGCATTCTCCGTGTGTTTCAACCCCCAGCGTCCTCCCCACTTCTCGCTGCTCGCCTGCGCATCAAACCATACAAATCTGGTGGTGGCGGGCTTTAGCCTGCCACCAGAAAAATGCGTCAGGCACGGACGTCCACACAGTGTGTTGCCCGAATGCGCGCCTCGAAATATACCCGCTCGAACGCCACGGCGGTTTGCGCCCATGTCAGACGGGTCGTCACGTCCGCGCGCGCCGCCGCGCCGAGGCGCGCCCGCCGGGCCGGGTCGTTCAACAGCGCGGTGATCGCCGCCGCCAGCGCGTCCGTCTGCTGCTCCGGCACCAGCACGCCCGTCTCGCCATCACGGACGGCCAGACCAACGCCAGCCACATCGGACGCAATCACCGCACACCCCGCCGCCAACGCATCGAGGAGCGCGTTCGGCAATCCGTCCACATTCCCGCGATGATCGTGGACCGACGGGAGGAGATACAGGTCGCACGCCCCGACAAGCAGTGGATGCCGCGTCCGGTCCACGCGGCCCGCGAACAGCACGCGGTCCCCGATGCCCAACCGCGCTGCCTGCGCCCGCAAGTCGGCGTCGAGTGGCCCATCTCCGGCGATCACCAACCGCGCGGCGGGATGCGCCCCGGCGATCCGCGCAAAGGCGTCCACCGCCACCGCGAACCCCTTCTTATAGACGAGTCGCCCGGCACAGAGCAAGAGCGGCGTCTCCGGTGACAGACCATACCAGGCGCGTACAGTGGCACGCGTCGCGTCATCCACCGGCTTGAACTGGTCGGCATTGACGCCGTAGGGCACGACAGACGTGCGCGCAGCGTCCGCACCCAATCGGGCCGCACGGTCGGCGAGGTCGCCCGAGCAGGCCGTCACGGCGTCCGCCGCGCCGAATGCCCAGCGGGCCGCGAACCCTGCGGGCCGTACCTGCTCGGCCACAAAGAGGTCTGATCCGTGCAGGCTAATGACGAGCGGCGTCTGCGTCCGCTTCGCAACGAGGGCGGCGGGCGGGCCATTGGGGATGACCCAGTGTGCATGCACAATGTCCGCCCGCACCTGCCGCGTGGTGCGATACAACGCCTGAACCGCACCAGCGAGGGCCAGGGGCGCGAGAGCGACCGCGCCCCTGGTTAGCGCAACATCGCCCGCGAGCGAGCCTGCGTAGCCCCATGCCGCGCCCCACGATCGGCGCGGCGCGACCGCGAACGGGTACAATTGCACGCCGCTCGCCGTCTCCGGCCGGTTGAGGCGCGGATGATTCGGCAGGACGACATGGACATCATGCCCGCGCGCCGCGATGCCGGTGGCGATTTCCTCGATGAACGGTGCGGTCATGTCGCCCGCGAAGAGCGGGTACGACGAGGTGAGCATGACGATGCGGAGCGGTTTCTCTGGCATGCTGCTCCTCCTCATCCCGGCGGCGGCGCGACTGCGAAGACGAGGTACGCGTCATTGTGTGGATCGTACAGCGGTGTGATCCCCGGCAGTGGCTTGAACGAATAGAGCAGTTTGAGACTTTCGCGGAGCGTACTTGTGTCGTTGAGATGATCCAGTTCCAAGTAGGTCACATGATACTGCCGCATCACCGCGTACACATCGTCGCGGCTGCCGAGCGGGAGCATCACCGTGCGCCGCCCGCTATGCCACGAAACTTCCCACGGATTGCGGGTCATGACGACGGCGTCCGGCGGTGTGTTCGCCATTAGCCAGTTCGACACCACAACCATCTCGTTGCCACCTGTCTGCGTTTCCGCATGCACCACGATGTCATGGCCCGCCGGAATCGCCACCGCGAGCAGCAGGAGGGCGGCGAGAATCGGCACGAACGCGCGCTGCCACATCCCCGCGAACCACGTCACAAGCGCATCAGACGTCCACTCGATCCCGGCGGCGGCGGAGAGCAGCAACCACGGCACAAGGACGAGGAAGTACCGGCTCTCCTCATGCCAATAGAGGAGCACAAAGAGTGTATAGGGCACGAACGCACCCGCGAGGATCAGCCCGAAGCCCGAACGCCGTGATGCGCCAACGATCAACCCGATCAGCGCGAGCGGGATCAAAACGCGGGGGAGCAGCGCGCCATTCGTGAGGTCTGTCCAAAGGTGAATAAATTGCTGCCCCTGCACCGTAAGAAAGTGATCGTAGCCATAACCGACGAGCAGGCGTGGATGCGGCAGAGCGCGGCCCCAGAAGACGCCATAAATCCCCTCGACTGGCTGCTTCGGATCGTACTTCAACACCCAGGCATCGAGCGATTCCGTCGTGTGGAATGGCGATCCGAAGGCGACCAGATTGCGGATCGCCCACGGCGCATAGACGACAAGCGCGGTCGCGGCTGCCACGCCCACACCACGCCACGGCAGCCGCGTTCCGGCGCGGCGCGCGATGAACAGTGCCGCCACCACTGCACCGAAGATCATCACCGCGCCACTCGGCTTCGCGAAGAGGAGAAGCCCGGCAGTCGCGCCGACGAAGAGATCAGGGAGCCACGCACGCCACCGGTTCGTTTCAGATTGGGTTGCCACAATGCGCGGCTCACACCACGCGCGGTATAACGCGACGGCAAAGAGGGCGAAGAGCAACGTGAATACGAGGTCGTTGACCGGGAAGAGCGTATCGTCGAAATAGAGCGGCGTCGCGGCGAGCAAGAGCGCCGCCAGTACGCCGACTCGCCGACTCCACCGCCATGCACCGACCGCTGCCACAAGCGCGAGCAGCGCCATCATCACAACGACATTCGGCAGTTTGGCGACGACCGTGGAGATGCCGAAGACGCGAAAGAACGCCGCGATCATCCAGACCTGCAAGGGTGGCCACGTCTCAGCGGGATGGACGATCGCCGGGAAGCGCTGATAGAACTGCGGGACGTAGTCAATCACATCGCCGTGACCGCGTACGATATTCCCTGCCCGCACCGCGTTATCCGCGTAGTCCGCGTGGCCGATGAAGTCAATGTGCGTAATGACCGCGACGGTAAAACCGGCATAGATGACGACGAGCGTTCCGACAACCGCCCGCGCGATCGTCTGCCGATCGAGGGCATTCCAAGCCGCACCGAGCAGCGAGCCGGTCGCGCGCCATCGCCACGCCGCCCCGAGCGCAACGACCGCCGCCGCGCCCGGCAGCAGGAGCGGCGGCAGGATGAACCGGCTCTCCGGCATCGCTACGGCGGCGAGCGCGACGACCGCCGCGCACCCGCCGCCCAGCGCACCACTCCACGACATCGGGACGACAAGCGCAATTGCGAGAGCAAAGAGCGCGAGCCGCACAGCCCACGGCCAGCCGCCCACCACGCCCGCCCACCACGACGTGCGGATCGGTTCGACGCGCACCTGATCCACCTGCACCCCAAGCACGCGTGGATCGCCATTGTTCGGGAGATACCGCTCCGCCTGTAGCCGCACGGTAAGGTCCGCCGCCGCACCGGACGCAGTGAGGTCCGCGAGCACCGAATGGAATTGCGCGAATGCGCCGACGGTCGCCGGATCGCCGCCGAGGTCCACCGTGAACGGCGCCTCGGCGCCCACGGCGCGCCCATCGCGCGCGACGATTTCGACGTGTGCCGCGCGCACCCCGCCATAACCGGGGATGGCGATGGTGGCCACCGTGCGCGTCCAGCGATACGTCACGCCACTATCGCGTTCATCGCCATTGAATCCGGCAATCACGAGGCGGTCGGGAAACCGCCCCACATCCAGGGTCACGGGCCGCGCGATCGGAAAACAGGTGAGATACACCACAATCGCGACTGCGATCGCGATACCACACTGTCGCGCGACACCGCGCCATTCTCGCCACCATGCCGTCCAGATCGCTCGCGCATGAGGCAGGGATGGCAGACGTGGACGCATCGCCACCCCACTCACGAGTAGCGCGCTTCAATCGTGATCGTCTCGCCGGGGAGGATGTTGCCAACACGGATGCGCGCGCCGTTGATGTCTCGCGCGCCCGATCCGCCCGTCCACGCGACTTGTTTCGGCACGCCGGGCAGCGTCAAGGTCGCGTCGTTCACGCCGGCCTGCCCATCGTCCCGCACCGTTAGCACGGTCGTCGCACCAACGTGCATACTCGACACGTGGAGCGTCGCACGCGCGTCCACGAAGTTCGTGATCGTCGTCACCGGCGCGACCCAGAGACCGAGCGACCGCCGATCCGCCGCATACGCGACGACGCGCCCCCAGATCGCCTGCGCAGCCGGACTGGCAATGTCCATCGGGTGCGTCCAGAGGGAGAAGACGCCGCCCGTCGCGAGCGTCATGTCAATGCCGCGCTGTGCCGAGGCTTCGTCGCCTGCCCGATCAATCAGTTCTTGATTGGGCATGACCAGTATCTGAGGATACACGGGCACGGATTGCAGATCGTAAGTCCCCGGCTTCTGGTCGTAGTACCGCGTTACGTTCGTGATGCCATGCTTCGCGAGCACTGCATAATATTCCGCCGTCAGGCTGTTCGAGGAGCCCCACGGAAAGGCGAAGGAATGCGCGGGCGCGAAGCCGTTCTCCCTCGCGACGGCGTCCCACGCGGTGAGATCATCGTCGAGTTGCTGCGCCGTGATCCCCGCATGGAGGAAGATGTGCCCAAAGGTATGCGCCTCGATGTCGTGCCCATCCTCGGCCAATTGCTTGGTTATCGAGCCGAAATACCACGCCGGGTTCGTCTGCTCCGTCCCATATGGATCATCGCCGTACCACGGATGCGTCACCCAATAGTCGGAGGCGAATCCCGCCGTCGCTGCGGTGTACCGCGTATAGGTCGGGTTGCCGACGAACTGACGGCGCTGCGTGTTGCCGGTGAGGAAGTTGTAGCCGTTGACATAGAACGTCGCGCGCGTGTCATAGGCCGCAAAGAGTTGGCGCAGGAAGTTCGCACCCGTGCGCATATTCATCGCGCGCGCCTCGGCGTCTGCCACGTCGTGATCCGTTAGTCCGCCGCGTGTATGGATCAGGCCGCCCATTGCCGTTTCAAAATCAAACGAGAAGGCGAGCGCGGCTTTAGCGTAGTTCGGCAGCGCATCGAGCCGCCCGCCGTCGAGCGGTTGCAAATGGATCGTGTCAACGAGCGCACCAGGCGGTAGGGCGAGGGCGACGCTGGCGTACGCCGCACCGGCGGGCGCCGCGCTCGTCGCGCTCGGCACGCCAATCGCGAGCGTGATCGGGCTTGCTGCGAGTGGGCGGAACATCGCATCCGTCCAGAGGAGCCGGGCGGCGATCGCGCTCGCACTCCCTGGGGCCAGCACGATGTGTGCGGAGAGCCGGTAGCCGTCGCCCGCCTGTACCGGCACACGCGGCGAGGTGGCCGAACCGGCCTCGTTGATGGCCGTCAGCGTCGTCCCATCGGGCGCAATCCGGGCGTTGGCGTCGAGCGTCCAGAGCGGATTGATCGTCCCCGAGGTGAGGCGAGTCGCCACGGGCGGCAGGAGATTCGGTACGGTACTGATGGCATTATCACTCGCGGGCGTTGTCGCGCCGCAACCCGCGAGCGACAACGTGAGCAGGATCGCCACGCCGCTGATCGCCATGATCCGCTCGCGGCGAACACGCGGAAGACGAAACCCCGAAACGAGCAGGAGCGCCACCACGCCGATGCAGAGCGCGACCGGGGCAACATATGCGCTCGCATCCGACCCGATAGAGACAATCGCGGGCCGGTCCCCGCCCTTCGTGATGATACTGACGATGATCCCGGCGCCGACCGCTGCGATCGCCGTGAGCACCACCGCCGGAACCCATCGGGATCGCTCGCGGGCGACAACCGCAATGAGTAACAGATAACCCAACGCACCGAATGCGCCGAGAATGAGAATCGGTTGCTCTTCCGCCACCACGCCGGACGGTTGACGGTCGAGCAACGCGGGAATGACTAGTGTGACGAACAAGATCGCGGTCGTTGCGCGCGCCCGCCACGGCACGAAGAACAGCCCGACAGCGAGACCGATCAGGCCAACAATAAGGAGTGGGTGGCGCGCCGCGAGTTCACCCAGCGCCATCAAGGATGCCCGCAGGGTCGTCATCGGCGTCTCGAAGAATCGCCCGCCAATCGTCCGCTGCCACGGATCGCCGATCGCGTAGCCCCATGCACCGCGCCACGGGCGACCGAACCAGACGGTGTTGTAGATCAGAAACAACGCCGCCGGAAGTGCGCCCCCGAGCACGAGCCACGGTACGCGCCGCCACCAGCGCCGCCCACCCTGCGCCACGAGCGCGAGCGCGACACATCCGGCGGCAAGCCAGCCGTACCAGACGGCGAACGGCACACAGGCCAGCAGAAGACCGACTAGTGTCAGCCGGCCGTGCGGCGTCCACCCTTCTTCCACGCGGCTGTCCGCGCCATCCGCGAAGGTCAACGCGAGAAGGAACGCAGTGATCGCAAAGACCAGCACCGGGTTCGTCAGCGCGCCGACCGGAAAGAGCATCGTCCCAACGCCGAACGCACCGCCAAGCAGCGCAAGCGGTGGCGATACGCCAAGCCGCCCGCCCGCCCAGGCGAGGGCCACCGCCGCCAGTAATAGCAGCAACACTGCCGTGACAGCGATCAGGAGGACTGCCGCGTCCGGGTGGTGCAGGCTGTCCGCCAGCGGAACACCGAACCACGCGGCGGGTGTCGCGAGCAGCGCCGCGCCGGGGTCCGCCGACGCGATGAAGTGATTATTGACGTAGGCGAGGCCCGATGCGGGCGCGTCGAGGCTGCCGAGCATCGCCATGTTGCCGTCCACCGCGATGCTTCCCTGTTCGACGATACTCTGGGCGGTCGCGAAGACGCCACCCACAGGCCCGGCCGTCAACCCGGTGCGGACAATGCCGACCAGCCCGAGCGCAACGAAGGAACCCCAGACAACGAACCGGAGGAGGGTCGTGCGCGCGATGGATGCCGTTGGATTCATGATGGTACTCCCGGCGTTGCGATTATGTCCCGTGGTTCTGCCGCCACTCGCGTGCGGAGCGGCACCGGATCGCGATACCACGCGATCAATCCGGGGACAATGTTCGTCAGGTTGAGGAAGAGAATCAGGAACGAGGCGGCGAGCGCCGTGTCGTGGGCGATACCGTCCCGACCGAGCAGAGCGATCAGCGCCCAGTCGCGCGTACCGATACCACTGACGGAGAGCAACCCGGCGAGCGATGAGAGACCGACGACCGCAACGAAGGTCATGATTGGCAGGCGGACATCCACCGCGCGGAAGCAGAGATAGATGCGCGCCAGCGTTGCCGCGAATGAGGCGACCGACCAGCTAAACGCGCGCAGCAGGCTAACGCCGGACAGATGCGCGTCCTGGACGGCGGCGACCCACCGCAGTCGCCCGATCCGCACGCGCGCGGCAGACGGCAGGAGGGTCGCCGCCCATCGCCGCAACGCGGGCCGCGCGGCCACCGCGATGCCACACACTGTCACGAGTGTGAGCACACCAACGACAACAAATTGTGCTCCAAACGCGCTGCCGTAGATTGCTACCCCGATGGATGCCGCGCCGAGCAGCATCAGCACATCGAACAGACGGTCCACGATCACGCTCGCCAGCGCCGGCGCGAGATTCCCACCCCGGCTCTGGACGTACCACGCCTTGAGACCATCGCCCAGCTGACCGGGCGTGACGATTGCCGCCCACAGTCCGATGGCATAGAAGCGAAAGGCATCACGCCACGGCAGCGCGATCCCGAAATCCGCCAGGATAATTTGCCAGCGCCGCGCTTTCGGCGCGAGCAACGGGAAGACCGCGACCGCCGCAATCGCGACCAGCCACGGATTCGCGGCGCCAAGTCCAGTAACCACCTTGCGCGGCCCAACGACCGCGATGGCAACGACCGACAGCGCGATACCAAGGAGGCGCGGTAACCATCGCCGGATGCGTTGCAAGGAAGGTGATCGTGCAGACACAAGCATTACTCCGGTGATGGCGTATGAGCCGAGTTATCATCGCTTCCGCGTTCGACGCGTTCGAAGCGCAACGCGGCGATCTGCTCCGAAATCAGACCCATCAAAAAGATGATGATGCTCGTCAGGCAGAGCAGCACCGTCGAGTTCGTGACGTGTACCTGGGTAATCACCGTATATACGCCATACGCTGCTCCCAGCGCAAACAAGATCAGCGCGATCGGGGCAAAGATTTTCATCGGGCTGAAGAGCGTAATCATGCGGAGGATGATGAGAATAAAGCGCGCCCCATTCTGCAACAACCGCTGGCCACTCTTCCCGCCCTGCCGCTTGTTCGCGACCACCGGTACGAATGTGACGTTGTACCCCGCCTTGAGAAAGGCGAGCGTGCTGGTCGTCGGATAGGAATAGCGGTTCGGCAGGAGGTGGATGAATTCGAGGATCACCGCGCGGCGAAAGACGCGAAAGCCGCTCGTCAAATCGGGAATGCGGGTGCCCGCGAGGTACGAAGCCATCCGCTCCAGCGCGCCGTTGCCGAGCGCGCGGACGACGTTTTGCTGCGACGATTTTATCCGCGCGCCGACGATCAGATCGTAGACACCGGTGTGGATCAGTAGTTTTCCGATGTCCGCCGGTTCCTGTTGTCCGTCCGCGTCGAGGAGCAGCACGTAGTCCCCACGCGCCGCGCGAATCCCCGCCTTGACCGATGCCCCGTTGCCCTTGTTATACGGGCTACGCACGACGCGCACTGGCAACCCTTGCAGTTGGTCGCCCGTGCCGTCGGTACTGCCGTCATCCACGACGATCACTTCCGCGTCCGGGTAGTCGCCGCAAATGCGGCTCAGGACGGCACGGATACCGATGGCTTCGTTGTATGCCGGGATCACAATCGAGAGCGTCGTGCCTGACGGCAGAAACGCCGCCGCGCCCACCGTCGCGTCATGCTTCACGTCGGTCGTTATCTGTTGCATCCCATCCCCACGGTCCCTTCGTGCAATTGAACGTACGCCTGCACCAACGGTCGCGCGTTCGCCGCATTGTACACTACCGGCGGCGGCGTGTTGTTGCGTTAGGGACGCGAGGACGCACGCCGACGAGACCGCGCACCCATCTCCACGCCAAGGTGCATCTCCGCGAGGATACGCGCTATGTGCTCGATGAGGGCAGTTTCCCCGGCAAGTCCGAGATCGCCGATTGTGTCCGCGACCGATGTGAGGATCGGGTCTGCTTCCGCACTCAGCATCGCGGAGTCGGGCGGATCGAGATTACTCGCCTCGTTGGCAGCGATGGCGGTCAGCGAAACGTGTTCCAGTCGCGGCGGCTCGCGGATGAGATCGTGGCTGAGCGGTCGCCCCGTCACGTCCCGTAGCACATCGAGATACCCTTCGGTGGCGCGGCGCATCGTATGCTCGCGCAACACAAAATCGCGCGCGTTCGCGCCAACCGCGCGCCGGAACGGCAGATTGGTTGCTAACGTGCGGAGAAAGGCGACGAGCGTCTCACCCTCGAAGGCATCGGGCGGCACCTTGAGCACGGCATCATCGGGCAGATCGGCAAACGCGCCGGTATCGGTGACGATCGTTGGCAGACCGGCGCTCATGAGCCGCAAGACCGCCGCCGAGGTCTCTCCGGCGGTCGGGTAGCGCAGATTAATGCAGACGTCGGACGCCGCGAACAGATCGGGCAACTCGTCATCCGGCACGTAACCGAGGCGGCGGACGTACCGCTCGATCCCCGCGAACCGCGCAAGACGAGGGACATCATAGTGCGGCGAATCGCCACCGACGATCAGGAGCGCCAGATCGTGTACGTCATCGGCAAGCCGCCGCACGGCACGGAAGACCGCCGGGATGCGCTTGAAAGGATTGACCCGACCGAGGGAGAGGATCACAAAGGTCTCCGGGCCGATGCCGAGGCGCGCGCGCGCGACCTGCCGATTGACCGACTGGATGATCGGCACGCCCATCGGGACGACGAGCGTCCGCGCCTCCGGCACAAGCCGCTGCACCCACGCGGCCGACGACGGACTATGCGTCACAACGCACCGTGCCGCGCGAATGAAGTCTTCGTTGAGCGGGTACTCAAACATCGCTGTCGGGTTCTGGCCGCGCAGAACGTGTGCCGCGACCGCCTCGCCGCGCTCGCCATATCGCGAGCGCATCTCGCGCCGGTAGGTGTCGCGACCGCCGCGCCCCTGCACCGCGCGCCAGACCATTAAGTGGTGCAGCACGATGTCGTGCAGCACGAGTACGTCCGGGCGGTCGAGCGCGAGCGGTGCCATGTAGTTGTGGGCCGGGCTGTTGCCCATCTGCAGAATCACGGCATCGTACGCCCGGCGATCAAAACGGCGCGCCGCGACAATCCGCGCCGGTGCCAGTGTGGATGCCAATGTTGGCACGTAATTATCCACGACGACGGCGAGATCGAGCACGGTCGCGAGCCACGGGATGAGGTCCTCGCTGTACTGCGAGATGCCGGATTCAACCGGCTGCAACGGCGTGAAGTATGCGACGCGCGGCGCTCGGTCGTTCATCGCGTTAGCTCCCGCACAACGCGCTCCCAGTTGATCGTCGCGACCGCCTTCGGCCCGACATTGCCAAGCCGCATCGCGTCCGCCGGAGCGCGCCACCACGCATCGAGCACGCGGGCGAGGGCGCCGGCATCGGGCGCGACGACCGCGCCATTCACGCCGTCTTGCACGAACTCCAAAACCCCGCCGCTCTCGCTTGTTGTGAGGACTGGCTTCCCCGCCATCAGCGCTTCGACCGCAGCGTAACCGTAATCCTCATCTACCGGCACATAGACAACGGCGCGACAGGTCCGGTAGAGATTCACAACCTCGGCGTCTAACACGCGTCCGAGGAAACGGATGCGATCGGTGATCCGTAGTGTCGCCGCGAGCCGTTCCAAGCGCTCCCGCTCCGGCCCGTCCGACACGACCCGCAGTTCGACCCGTTCCGCGCAGGCCGCGAGGGCGCGAAAAACGAGATCGAGGCGCTTCGCGGCATCGAGCCGCGCGACCGAGAGCAGGAATCCGCCGTCCGGGCCACCCGGCACGAGGCCGGTCAAGGTTGTCGGCGGATAGAGCGCCGCCCCGCCGATCTTGTTGAAGCGAGAGAGGCGGGCAACGACATTGCGCGAAATGCCGTAGACGCGTGTACATTCACCGAGACCGCGCGCGTCAATCGCCCGGATGCTATCGCGCACCCGGCGGTCGTCCGGCGTATTCGCGAAGTCCGAGAGCGACGTGCCGTACCAGTCGTACGCCTGCCGGTGCTGATGAACGACCCAGGCGACTTTGTGTGGATGCCGGACGGCCCATGTCGGAAACTTCGTACAGATCACGCGATCAATTGGCACACCATTTGCCTCAGTCAGATCGAGCAGCCGCCAGGCGAGCGCATGCGCCGGGATCGTGGCGGGGGGATACCACCGAAAGGGCAGCGCGACGACGACGACGCGATGCCCCGCCTGTTCGAGCGCGCCCGCCAGCCCATCCACAAGCACTTCCGCCCCACCCCGAACAAACGGCACCTGCGTCGCCGCGATCACGATATTCACGACGTCCCCACCCCCGCCGTGCGGGTGAGAGGAGCCTCAGGCGTCGGTGTGTCACCGTTACCCATATCGAGTTCTCCCCCTTCCCCTGTGGGGAAGGGGGCCGGGGGGTTAGGGCCATCCCCCAGTTCCAGCGCAGCGATGCGGGCGGCAAGCGCCTCCTGGCGCGCCGTGATCGTGTTCAGCGCCGTGACGGTCGCTTCGTTGAAGTCGTTGATCTGATCCACAATCGGGTTGATGTACCAGCGCAAACCGATGCGCATCGCGCGCTGGACGAGCGAGATCATGCGCCCGACGATGGGAATCCGCCACATAATCGGGAAGTGTGCGGAGATATGCGCCAAATCCGCCGCCTGCCGGAGCGGATCGTCCAGCGCTGCCTGCTCCGTCAGGCCCATCGCCTTCCCTCGCGCGACTGCCTGCGTCCGCAACGCGGCAATCGTCGCCGCAACATCTATCTGCTCAGACTCGATTTGTTTTGGCATCCGGTTATCCTCGCTACGCTTGCGCTCGATGCGATGCGCATACTTTACTGCCCAAGCAATTCCTCGTACAGGTCGTCAACCTGCGCGACGATCCGATCCCATGTGTATTTCTCCGCCACTTTCCGTCGCCCCGCCTCACCCATGCGACGGGCGAGCGCCGGGTCATCCAGCAAGCGTTGGAGGGCGTTTGCCAGTGCTGGCGCGTCGCCGAAGGGGACGAGCAGACCATCCACGCCGTCGCTGATCACGCCCGGGATGCCGCCCGCGTTTGCGCCGATCACCGGTTTACTATTCGCCCATGCGTCGAGAAAGACGATGCCAAACGAATCGGTGCGGGAGGGCAGCGCGAGAATGTCCGCCGCCGCGAGAATGTCCGCCTGCGTTGTTTTGTCCACAAAGCCGAGCAGCCGGACGCGGGCCGCTTCCGCCGACGGCAACCTTGCGAAGAATACCCGCGCCTGCGACAGCATCGGGCCGGTGAGGACGAGCGTCACGTCTCGCCCCTCGGCCCAGAGAAGGCGTAGCGCGGCGACGAGATCATACGTTCCTTTGTCGGCGGCGGCCGTGCCGCTGAAGTAGACAACCGGGCCGCGAAGATCGAATGCCTGCTCCGCCCGCGTGGCATCGCCACCCGTAACCTCCTCGATCTGGACACCGACGCCGATCCGGTGCAGTCGCCGTTCGGGGATGCCCCGTGCGGCGAGAAAAGCCTTCTCCTGCTCGGTCTGCACAATCGTCGCATCCGCGTCGCGCAGCAGCCGCAGTTGGTGAGGCATTGTGTAGTACCGCACGATGCGGTGATCGCCGGGGACGCCGAGATGCACAAAGGGCGTCACAACAAGCGGAATCCCCGCCCGGCGCGCGGCGGACGCACCGGCGAAGACGGTGGACTCGATGGAGATATTCGCCGCGTGAATGAGATCGAAATCCGTCGCGTGGTTGCCGACCCAGCGATGGAGTGCGGGCGCCCACGGAGCAAATTGCCCGCCGCGACGGAGCAGGGGATCGCGGCCCGGCAGCGGCGGCAGGCGGCTTGCTTCCGCCATCGCGCGGCGGAGGACGCGATACCCCAATGGCGAAACCGGATAGTGACGCACCGGGAAGCGCAACACGCGGACGCCATTCACGATTTCTTCCGGTGGCGCGGCGACGCGGCGGACACGCGGGTTCCAGAAATATTCCAGGTCCCACGCGTCGGTCGTCGCGACTGTCACCGTGTCGCCCGCCGCCGCGCATCGCTCGGAAAGCTCGCGGACATAGTTCTCCGAGCCGCCCTCATAGGGCGCGTAGCGTTGGACGATATGGAGCAATCGCCGGGGGGTGCGATGCACCTACGGCGTCCCGGTGGGGCCGACGGTCGGCGCGACACTCGAACCCGCTGGCGCAGTAGTGGGCGCGACGACCGTGACCGTCCCAATGCCCACTTGCTGCTGGATGGCGGCGGACCGGCTCCGCGCATTACTGCCGATGTCGCCGGATGGATCGAGTTCCGACGCCTGGCGATACTCATTGAGCGCGTCGGTCAGGCGCGGCGGTTGCAGGGCGGTGTCTGCATTGCCGAGGCCGAGATGCGCCTGCGCCGCCACGTTCGCCGCCGGTTGCAACACGATTGCTTGTGCGAACTGCGTCTGTGCGCCCGGCACATCGCCGCTGATGAGGAGCAGTTCGCCGACGCTCACATGGGCGCGTGCGTCGTCGGGCCGCAGGGCGATGTAGCGCTGATAGAGCGCGAGCGCTGGCTGATACTGACCCGTCTTGTCATAGTAGTCCGCGAGTGCGCCCACGGCGTCGCTGTCGTTTGGGTTGGCGGTGGCGCGGGCGATGAGTTGGTTCGGGTCAGTCTGCGATGGCGTGGTTGGCGCCAAGGTGCCGGTGGTCGAGGGGGTAGACGTTCCGACGAGCACGAAGACGAGCGATGCCGCAACGACGATCCCAACAATGATAAGCCCCCGGCGTACCAGCCGGTGACTGGATGTCGGGCGTCGTTGGGGCAGGTTCGTGCGGGCACGATTGGCGGCGCGCTTTCGCCGCTGTGTGGATGACGGCATCGCGCTACGACTCCCCGCCGAGCGCGCTCAGAGCGCGCCGTAATCGCAGATCGCTGATCTTGCCCTCCGCAAGCACGTGTTCCTCGCCATCGGTCGAGATCGCGACGACTGGGATACGCTGACCGTACCGCACTTCCAGATCGGCGTGCCCGGCGATGTTTACGATCCGCAACACTGCGCCGGATGTCGCGGCCACGGCGCGGGAGACTGGCTTCTTCGCGTCATCGCAGAGATGACAGCCAGTACGGGTATAGAGCGTGACCGTCAGATGTGGGCGGTGGCGTCGGACGCGCCGAAAAAGACGATTCATGCGCCCAGTATCGGCAGCATGACGAACCGGCGTCAAGCGAATGGAAGAAAACAGGGTGGTCGCAGGCTTTCCAGCCTGCCGTTCGCGGCTGGGAGGCAGGCTGTAACGCCGGCCACCACCGGGAAACACCACGCCACATCTGACCATTAAGGCATCCTGTCAATGGCACTATCGAGGAGATGCGCTGCCGCTTCCCGCTGGGCCAGATCGTGGCGGCGATATTCCTCCTGCCAATCCGGCGGCATCGCGCCGATCATCGCGTATGCCTGCACCAGTGGGGTCTCGCCACCACGCCACTCGCCCGCGACCACATCGCCGAGGAAAACGGTCATGTCCGTCGCATCGAGCATGCCGACCACCCGGCATTCGACAAAACTCGGCGTTGCGGCGAGAATCGGGCTGCCGGTGATGCCAGGCGTCCAATCAAGCCCAGCGAGTTTCTCTTCCCCCGTATGCCCCGATCGAAAGCCGAGTTGCCGGACGAGATCGGCGTGATCCGCTGCGAGCGGATGGACGGCAAACGCGCGGCTGGCGGCGATCAGGTCGTGGGTGCGGTTCGCCTTCCAAATCTGGATCAGCACGCGCGGATGCTCCGGCAGGATGGACGCGGAAAGTACGCCGACCGCGATCTGTCCGCCCGCGTCACCGGTGTGCGCCGCCGTCACGGCGCACACCGGCCCCCACAACCGTGACGTGATCCGCCGTATCGCTGCCAGGTCCATACCAACTCCATCCGTGAAAACGAATCGCCAGAACGCCCGAGGAGAAAAGTCGAACGCAGAGTACACAGAGAGCGCAGAGCGCGCAGAGAGGGATCTTTTTTCTCTTCTCTGTGGTCTCTGCGTCCTCTGCACTCTCTGCGCTATGTATCTTTCCCCTTCAGTCATCGCTCAGGGCGGCGAGGCGGGTGCGCAGGCGGGCGACGCGCTCGTCGGAGGAGGCGAGACGGTCGCGAGTCGCCTGCACGACATCGGGTTTGGCCCGTGCGACGAAGTTTTCGTTTGCCAGTTGCGCGCGGGTGCGGTCGGCGTGACCCTCAGCCTCCGCGATGTCGCGCGCGAGGCGCGCCCGCTCTGCCGCCACGTCCACCATGCCGGTGAGATAGACAACCACGTCCGCCACGACGAGCGCGGTCGTCTGCGCGGGCGCAGCCACGGACGGCACGATGGACAGTTGATCGTCCGCGACCCGCGCGAGCCGCGAGAAGATCTCCCGTTGGGAGAGTAAGGCGTCCGCGTGCGGGCCGGCAGCAATCGTCGCGGCGATCCACTTGCCCGGTTCCACACCCGCCTCACTCCGAGCATTGCGCACCGCCCGCACGAGATCAATGAGCAGGCTGAACGCACCTTCTGACGCGACATCAGTCGGCCCCGGTTCCGGCCACGCAGCGACGATCAATGCGTCACCGCCATGCGGGAGGCGCTGCCAGATCGTCTCCGTAATGAACGGCATGAAGGGGTGCAGCAGCCGCAGCGCCCGTTCGAGGGTGTACGCGAGTGTTTGGCGCACGACCGCCGCATCCGCGCCGTGCAACCGGGGTTTCGCGGCCTCGATGTACCAGTCCGCGAGATCGCCCCAGAGGAAATCGTAGATCTGTCGGCCCGCTTCGCCGAGCAGGTAGCCCTCCAGCAGCCGCGTCACTTCTCCTTCCAGCGTGTGGAGGCGGCTGATAATCCAGCGATCGGCGAGCGCCATCTGCCGCGTATCAGGCGCGGTGAGCGTGCCATCGGTCTCACGCGCGATCTGCTCCGGCGTGATGTTCGCGAGGACGAAGCGCGCGACATTCCAGAGTTTGTTCGCGAAGTTCCGGTTGCCCTCAATCCGATCTACGGAGAGATTGATGTCATTGCCGGGCGATCCCATCGTCATCAGCGTGAAACGGAGAGCATCGGTCCCGTACGTATTCGTGAGGTCGAGCGGATCGAGCACATTGCCTTTCGTCTTGCTCATCTTCTGCCCGCGCTCGTCCCGAATGATGCCGTGGAGATAGACGGTGTGGAATGGTACATCGTCCATCATCGCGAGGCCCTGGAAGATCATACGCGCGACCCAGAAGAAGATGATGTCCGGGCCAGTTTCCAGCACGCTCGTGGGATAGAAGCGGCGCAAGTCCGGCGTGTCCTCGGGCCAACCGAGGGTACTGAACGGCCAGAGTGCGGAAGAGAACCAGGTGTCGAGCACATCGGGATCCTGCGTCAACGTCGCGGGGTCAATCCCGTCGGGGATTTCGTCCGCTGTCGGAAACTCATCCGCGCTGCATATCACCGTGCCATCCGGTGCATACCAGATCGGGATGCGGTGGCCCCACCAGAGTTGGCGTGAGATGCACCAGTCCTGAATATGCTCCAGCCAGCGGAAATAGTCGCCCGCGAAGCGTTCCGGCACGAAGCGGATGCGCCCATCCTTCGCGGCGGCAATCGCGGGCGCGGCGAGCGGCTTCATGTCCACCCACCACTGCATCGAGAGCATTGGTTCGAGGACCGCGCTCCCCCGCTCCGCGTGCGGCACGGTATGCCGGTGCGGCTCGGTCTTGACGAGGACGCCCTGCGTCGTGAGGTCTGCGAGCACCTTCGCCCGCGCCTCGCTGATCGTCAAACCCGCGTACGGGCCTGCCACGTCGTTCAAGCGACCATCGAAGGTGAAGATCGTGATCTGCGGCAGGTTGTGCCGCAACCCGACCTCGTAGTCGTTCCAATCATGCGCGGGCGTCACCTTCACCGCGCCGGTGCCGAATGCCGCGTCCACATGCGCGTCCGCGACAACCGGGATGCGCCGCCCGATTAGCGGCAGCACGAGCGTCTTGCCGATCAGCGCACGGTACCGTTCGTCCTCCGGGTTGACCGCCACGGCGGTATCGCCGAGCATCGTTTCGGGCCGCGTCGTCGCGACAGTGATGGACTGGGAGGGATCATCCTCGACGGCGTAGCGGATGTACCAGAGATGACCGTCCTCCTCGATTTGATCCACTTCGAGGTCGGAGACACTTGTCTGGTTGACTGGGTCCCAGTTCACCATCCGGTTCGCGTGATAGATCAGGCCACGGTCGTACAGCCGCTTAAATGCGATGCGGACTGCTTGCGCCGGGCCGGGATCCATCGTGAAGACATAGCGCGACCAGTCGAGCGAAAAGCCGAGCGACCGCAGTTGGTAGAGAATCCGGTCGCCGTAGTGGTGGATGAATGCCCAGACACGTTCGAGGAAGGCGTCGCGCCCGAGTTGCTGCCGGGTCAACCCTTCCTTGGCGAGTTCCCGCTCTACCACGACATGCACGGCGATGCCCGCGTGGTCCGCGCCGGGCAGCCAGAGCGTCGGCCGTCCCTGCATCCGCCGCCAGCGAATCAGCACATCCTCGACCGTGTACATCGCATGGCCGTTGTGCAGCGACCCTGTGACATTCGGCGGTGGCAGGATGATGACGAACGGTTCCGGTTCGTCGGGTTGCTCGGGCGGGGGCGCGAAGAACCCACTCCGTTCCCACCACTGGTAGACCGGCCCTTCGACCGCCTTCGGGTCATACACTTTCGGCAACTCTTCCGCCGCCGTGAAAATCGTCGGCTTCGTTTCGGTCGCCATTACTCTTCCTCCTCACGACGCGCGACCAGGACGCTCAGTCCTCAGTCATTAAAAAGGAACGCCCCGCCTCCATGCGGAGGACGGAGCGTGCAAACCCGTGGTACCACCTCGCTTCGGACGCGCGACGCGTCCCTCGCGGTTGCGCGGTAACGGGCGCACCCATGCGGCACTGCCGCTGGCTCACCGGACGACTTTCGACGCCACCATGCTGCGAGGCTTCCACCATCCCCCACTCGCTCGATGCGGCGCGGCGCCTACTCCTTCCGGCTCATCACCGAGATAATTCACGCGAGTATAGCAGCGGTACGCATCGCCGTCAAAAAATTGGCGTGTCCGTATTGCCTCATGGATAAATCTTACTCTGACAGGATCGTAGCCTCACGAGTGATTCTTACTCCGGTCAGTTGCCAGAGCATCTCTTGTGCGGCCTCGAGCTCCCGCCGCAACGCCACCGGA
>JAABUU010002721.1_pt1 | contig 24355 bp, 30 predicted proteins | sample 5559301 | NCBI WGS metagenome assembly JAABUU01 (sample SAMN10711884, study PRJNA513360) | rock metagenome | isolation source: Antarctica rocks | place: Antarctica: Victoria Land, Richard Nunatak white | reverse complement strand
TACCAACACCGCGGCCTCCCCCTCGACGACCTCGTGCAGGAGGGCACCGTCGGCCTCCTGCGCGCCGTCGACCTCTTCGACCCCGCGCGCGGCTACAAGTTCTCCACCTACGCCGTCTGGTGGATCACGCAGGCCCTCCGCCGTGCCCTCGCCCAGCAGGTCCCCCTCGCCCACGTCCCCGACAACGTGCAGATGGAGCGCGCCCGCCTCGCCCGCCGTGCCCACGCCCTCCACGCCGAGCTAGGCCATCCGCCCTCCCCCGCCGCCCTCGCCGCCGCGACGGGCCTCCCCCGCGCCCGCGTGGACGCCCTCACCGCGCCCCTGCCCGCCCCCGTCCCCCTCGACCAGATCATGGGCGACGGCGAGACCACGACCCTGGGCGACCTCCTCCCCGACCCGGACGCCGACCGGCCCGACGCGCGGGCCGAGGCCCACGCCCTGGCCGCCGCCGTGCGCGCCGTCCTCGCCACCCTGGACCCCCGCGCGCGGGCTATCCTCGTCGCCCGCCACGGCCTCGACGGGGCGCCCCCGCGCACCTTGCAGGACATCGGCCAGCAGCTCGGGCTCACCCGCGAGCGCGTGCGCCAGGTCGAGGCCAAAGCCCTCACGCGCCTGCGCGCCCCCGCCCTGCACCGCTGGCTCGCCGACGACGCCACCCCCGCCGCCTCCTGACACGTCCCCCCCTGACACGTCCCTACCTGCGATACTGTCGGTGAGGCCCCACGCCGCCAGGGGACGCGTGTGATGCGCGGCGCCGTGCACGGGACAGACGCGCCAGGGGAGGGACACATGACCGACGCTCAGGCCCGCGCCCATGTCTGGACGCTCTGCCTCGCCGCCCTCGTGCTCTGCGCCCTCACCGGCCCCGTCGCCGCCCTCCTCGCCCCGTTGGCCCATGCCTCCGCGCCCGCCCTCCCTGTCGTGGCCGAGCTCCTCGCCGCCGCCCTCGTCGGCGCGTACGCGGCCCTCGCCGTCCTGCTCATCCTCGCCGTCCTGCGCGTCGTGCGGCCTCGTCTGGACGGCCACCGCTAGCCCGTGTGGGAGCGCCGCCGCAGCCCTTAGGCGTGGTGCGACGAGCCCATCCAGGGACCTCGGAGCGTGGCGCTATTTTGGTACTATGGGGCTCCACCGGGCCTCACGGCGTGGTACCATCCGGCCGCGGATCATGGTACCATCCGTGGCTCTAGCTCCACAGGCATGGAGCTACGCCGGAGCCTCGTTTTGAGCGTGAAAACGGGGAGTTGGGGCCGCCTTGGAGCTACTCTTTATCTTGGGCGCGGTCCCACCGGTAGCTCTGGTACCAACGGCGCTCTGGTACCACCGGTAGCTCTGGTACCAACGGCGCGCCACCCCCCCTTCCAGTAACGCCCGCGTGCAGGGGCGGCCCCGCGCGCAGCGACGGGGCATCGGGTATGGGGCAGGCGTCCGGGCTCACGGCCGATCGCGGAAGGTGACGGTGGCACGGCCGCTCGTCGTCGCCCCGCGCACCAGGTCCTGATACGGGACCGCCGCCGGCCACGCCCGCACGACCCGCTCCCCGTCTTGATCGACCGCCGCGCCCGCCGCATGCCTCACGCAGCGCCGCTACGACGACGATCCCGAGGTGCGGGACCGCGCGCCGGCGCGGGGCGAGAGTTGGATACCGCCGCTCGGCACGGCGCGCGCGGACGGCCCGCTAGAGGCCCCGGAGTTCGATGACGCGCTCGACGAGGACGAGCCAGACAACTCTGAGGGCGATGCGTCCGGGCGCTCGCTCTCGGGGGGCCAGGGCGACGACGAGGCGACGGCGGGCGAGAGCAGCGCGTCGGAGGAGCCCGACGCGGATGTGGCTGATGCTCTTTTCTCGGTTGCCATGCCGGATCACTAGCCACAGGCGCTCAGGGCCGCTACAAGGCCGTCTAAGGGGCGTAGAGTCGAGGTCCCTCCCCGACTCTACGCCCCTTCCCTATGTCTTTCCTGCGGCGTCACAGCGCCTCATGCCTAACTGGTGTCATTGATCGCTTTGTTTGGGTCTCAGGCACTTCTGGTGAGAGCTAGTCAGCACCATCAATCACTATTTGTAGTACATGACTACCTCTGCAATACAAGATGTGGTAGTGTAACCGCCCCGTTCCCGACACCCCATTACGCGTATAGCCGTGACCTTGAATTGTCGGTCGCCAGAGCGACAGGACGCGCTTGAGCAGCCTATTTTCGGCCCTTTCCGCATCACCAGAAGTGCCGGAGACCCAATTATCATGGCCAGCGACACCCCAGCGAACGGATCGGCCGGCTGCTGGGCCATCGGGACCACTCGACGGTCCTGCACGGCACCGCTGTGATCGCGGCGCGGCTGGCCAGCAGCCGGCCGGAGGACGCCTCCCTGCGCCAGATGGTCCGCGCCCTCGGCGTGACGCTCGACGCCACCCGCGCCGTCGCGGGCGCACCCAGCGCCGCGCCGCGTCGGGCCGCGTAGCGCCGCGCCGCGTCGGGCCGCGTAGCGCGGAGGGTATCGGGAAAGGGTGAGGGATCGCCGGGGCGGGGGCCAACACCCCCGCCCATCACTGGCGCGGAGGCAGACAGCGAGAGCGAGGAGGACGCGACGCCATGGACACCAGACGACAAGAGCTACTGACGATCCTCGGTCACGCCATAGCCGAGGCCATCGAGGCGCACGAGCGGCGGGAAGGAACTGGGCTCGACCCCGCACAGCGCGCGCGGCAACTCCTCCCCCTGTTGGAGTATGCCGCCGATAGGATCGAGGCGCAGGCGCGACCGCGGGGCACGTCCACGACGCGGGGTGACTCATGACGACAGGGTGGGGCCGTCGCTCCACCGACACCACCACCGTGTCAGAAGACGGAGCATACCGTCGATGATGGCAACGATGCGGCCCCAACCACCTCCCTGCGCCCGCCCGACACCAAGACACCACGCGAGGCGGTACGCTAGGAGTATGACCGAGAAACGCACACTATTCACGACCGTCCAGGCCGCCGAGATCCTGGGTATCGATCAAAAGTCCGTCCAGTCCGCGATCATGCGCGGAACGCTGGAATCCGAGCTCCTCAGCCCACGCCTCCGTGTCGTCTCGCAGGCCGCGATCGACGCCTACCGCGCGCACCACCTGGGGCAAGTCGGGCATCCCACGCGCAAGAAACAACGGATGAAGCGAAAGGCGGCCGAGGCTGCGGGGACAACACCCGCCCCCGAAACAAGCGTGGACGAGCGGAGCGGCGCCACTTTGCGCGCCGCGTTCGAGGATGACACGAAAGGGGTAGACGATGACACCAACAGGTAGGAGAATCGCGTGGGGCTGTGTCGCCGGCGGCGCGTGCGCGGAGTTGCTGCTGCTCGCGGCGTCGCTCGCGGCCGTCGGGCGGGCGCCCGTGCCCCTGCCGACGTGGATCGCGCTCGTCGTCGTCGGGGCGCTCCTGGGCGGCCTCGTAACGCTCGTCGCCACGCGGGGGGCACGCGCATGATCCACCGCCTCACACCCTTCACGCTGCTGCTCGCCGCGGTGCTTATCATGGCTCTGGCCGCCGTCGGGGCACACGAGATCGCCATTCATAGCCAGCCATGCTACGGGGCGATGTGGCCTGTGTCGCACTGCGAGGTGGCCCGATGACCCTTGAAGGATGCGACCCGTTCCGCGAGCCGACCGATGACGAGATGGCGACACTCGACATACCGGACGAGCTGCTCAACGACGACGCGCTGACGGTGCTGAATCGCCTCGACGCGCTGGACCCCGATTTGGACGGCGACGAGATCGACGCGCTGATCCTGGATATCGTCGACGATCTCGCCACGCTGATCCTGGCCGCCGACGCCGACGCTGAGGAGGGCGCGCGCTGATGCTGTGGCGCATCCCGCGCGCTGCCCACGCTGCACTGGCGACGTGCGAGCGTCCGACCTGGCAGCCGTCCCCGAAAAATGGTTGCTCGCCGACGAGGACGCCGCGACGTTGTGGCCGCGTAGGTGCGCCGACGCCCCCGCCGGCGTCACGGCCTGCACCAACTGCCGGGAGGAGCTGCGCGGGTTGTCCGAGGATCAGTGCCGGTGGGACAGAGAAGCGCGCGCCTATGCTGATAATTGACATAAGTTACTTGCAAAGGGAGAGGGCAAACGGAAGATGACAACGATCGCAGCCATCGTCAACGAGAAGGGTGGAGTCTCGAAGAGTAGCAGCACCCTTAGCCTGGGCAGCGCCATGGCTGCCCGTGGCCTGCGCGTGCTGCTGGTGGACCTGGACCCCCAGCACGCGTCCCTCACGCTAGCCGCGGGCGTCGCGTCGCCAAAGAAGGGCGTGGCCGCCGCCATGCAGGATTACCTCACCACCGACGAGGCGGGGCCGCTGGCGCCCTACGTCGCCGCGCTCGGCCCGACCCTCGACCTGCTGCCCTCGGGCAAGGAACTCTCCAATGCCGAGACAGCCTTGCAGAACACCGAAGGCCGCGAGCGCATCTTGGGAGAGGTCCTGGCGCCCGCCGATGGCGTCTACGATGTCGTATTGATCGACTGCCCGCCCACACTCGGCGTGCTCGTCACCAATGCGCTGACGGCCGCGCAGACGGTCATTATCCCCGTCGTGCCCGAATACATGGCCGCGGCCGGCCTGCAAGGGCTCCTCGACACGCTCCGGCGCATCAAGCGCCGCAAGCTCAACCCAACCCTCACCGTCAGCGGCATCATCCTGGCCATGGTGGACAATCGCACCGCCCACGGCCGCGAGGTCGCCGAGGCGGTGCGCGCGGCGTTCGGCGCCGAGGTCCCGGTGCTCGGCGAGGTTAAGCGGTCGATCCGCGTGTCCGAGGCGGCCCAAGCCGGCCAGTCGATCATCGACTACGACCCGAAGCATCCCGTCGCCCTGGCGTACCAAGAGATCGCCGACGATCTGCTGCGGCGCTGGGGTATCGTCGCGCCGGTGCAGCCCGTGGAGGTGGCCAATGCCTAAGACGATCAAGCGTCCCATCTTCGGCAATGCCGCGGACGCCGCCGGTGTCACCGACCTGGAGAATGCGCGGCTCATCGACATAACGCTGCTCTCACCCAACCCTTTCCAGCCCAGGGCTGCGTTCGACCCCGCAGCCCTGGACGAGTTGGCGGCCTCGATCCGTGAGCACGGCATCCTGCAGGCCCTCTCCGTGCGTGAGACGCCGGGCGCGCTGGACATGTACCAGATCATCGCCGGGGAGCGGCGCAAGCTGGCCGCGGAGATCGCCGGCCTCGATGCCGTGCCCTGCCTCATACAGGACGTGGACGACCCGACGATGGCGCTACTGGCGCTGACCGAGAACGTGCAGCGCGAGGACCTGACCCCTCTCGAACTCGCCTACTCCTGCGACCGGATCAAGGGCATAACCGGCCTGTCCGCCCGCGCCATCTCCGACCAGCTCGGTAAGAACCACAACTACGTCGATGACCTGCTCAAGCTCATCCGCTATCCCCGTGTGGCCGAGTTGCTGCGCAACGGCAAGATCGCCAATCCCACCGTCGCCGCCGCGATCGCGGACATTGACGACGAGGAGTTGCGCGCGAGCCTGCTCGACCGCACCGCGCGGGGGGAGCGCCTGCGCGTGCGTGACGTGCAGGAGGCCCACGAGCGGCGTAAGGTCGGGCCGGTGCGAGACAACGCGACGGGGACCGGGCCGCAGCAGATTGTCGCACCTTTAGGAGATACCCCTCGAGCGGAACCCGCCGCGTCGTCGCCGACTGGCCGACAGTCGGCGACGCCAGGTGAGCCAGTCTCATCAAGCGACACGACCGACACACGACCTGTCGCGAAAGATACGCCGCCGCGCCCGACCGTGCCAGATAAACTGGCAGACGACGGACGCCTGTTGCCCCACGAATCGCCGATTATGGAGGACCAAGACGAGCAGGATCGCCTCGACCGCCTCACCGCGCCAGCGGCGATCGCGGTGCCAGATAAACTGGCGCCAGCCCCGCCGATGGAGGGGAGCGCGGTGCATCTCCGTGACCTCCACATCATCCAACTCCGCGAGGGGCGCGACGGCGAGCCCCGTCAGCTCGACACCGCAGAGCGTGCCACCGTGCTCCGCATCATGCGCGCCGACCTCGCCTGGCTCGAGAGCAGCGACCGGCAGGCACCACACAACTGATGGACATGTCCACTCCACACACACACGACAGAACGGGCGATGACACCATGCCGGAGCACGTCACCCTGACCACGGATCACGTCACGGCCGACGCCGCCGGCCCGCTCGCCGACGCCCTGCACGCCGCCGGCGTCGTGATCGAGGGGCACACGTTCCTCCCTGTGCGCGGGGAGGAGCAGCACCCCTGGGGCGTGCTCCTGCTGGCCGCCTCCGGGCCGCCCCTACCCCTGGCTCGGCTCGTCGTCCCCGTGACGGCCCCCGCCGGCGTCGCCCCGGCCCTCGCCGCCGCCCTCGGGATCGGGCAGCGCCCGGCACCGGCCACACTCCAACTCAAGGCCGATGGCGTGTTCGTCTCCGTCAGGGGCCACGACCTATTCGACATAACGAAGGCGCTCGACGGGCTCCCGGCCCAGCTCGCGCGCCTGGACACACGCCGGGAGGAACGCCGGCTCGTCTATAGTGAGGGTAGCTGGCGTATTGACCCCTAACGAGAGGACAGAGGTTCGTCCTAGCCACGCTCAGGGGGACCCGTCGTCCGACCTGCGGCTGCTCGGCGACCACGCGACCCTCGCGGAGGCGCCGCGCCGGCCGCGCCTCTGGCTGATCGAGGAGCCCTGACACGCCGGGGGACGAGTGATACCACAGGGAACAAGAGGACACCGTATGACACACGAGAGACCACCAGGGACGACCCTGGCCGGACCTGACCGGCCGGGCGAGGCCGACCAAAGCCCCCGCCCGGTTACCCCGCCCCGCCCGCGTTTGGGGCCGGAGGACTGGCGGGCTACCCAGGAGATCGCCGCGCAACTCGGCGAGACAGAGCGCGGCCCGCTCGGCCAGGTCGGCCGCGTCGTCGGCCGGCTCGGCGTCGACCGCGCCCGCGCGTTCCTGACGCGGACCCAGGAGATCGAGGCGGCGGGAGGCCTGATGCTCCCCGACGGCTCGCGCCGGCGCACTCCCGGCGGCGTCTTCTTCCATCTCGTGCGCGCCGACGACACGCTCAGCCGTGAGGATCGCGTCTCCATCTTCCCGCCCCCGTTCGGGCGCAACGGGCGCACGAGGGCAGCGGGTGCCGCATTGACACAGACCACGCCGGCGTCAGTGACCGCGCCCGCGCCGGCAGCCGCGTCGTCGTCGGCCTGGGCAGACGACGATTACCGCCGTGTTATGGCCGCACTACAACAAGAGACAGGGAGGGCAACCACTGTGAAGATCACCGTCATCGGCCGCCCCGGTACCGCTGTCGAGCAGGGCCAGGCCGTCGCCCTCGCGCTCACGAGCGAGAAGGTGCCGGACCTGCCCAAGGGCTTGCCGGAGCCGCCCGTCGGCACCCGCTACACCGTCTTCATCGCCCGCAAGCCGTGGGTGAAGGTGGCCGAGGCGTTGGCCGCTGACCCTGCGGACGCGGCCATCATCGAGGGCTACGCCGCCCTCGACCCGCGCCCCGCGCCCCGCGCGTGGAGGGTATTGCCGTCTATGCCACCAGCGCCACCACCAAACGCCTCCAGGCCACCAAGCGCGCGACCACTGCGGCAACACCATGAGAACCACGGGCGCAAGGGTACCATCGTTGCCGCACGAACGGAAGCGGCATACGGGATGCCCTGTTACCTCGTACCAGACAAGTGTGGCGCCGCCCCCTTGTCGCGCGCCCACACATGCGATAAAAGTAGCGGCACCTGCATCACGCTGTCGTGATCCGCTCCCACGTACCGTCAGCGTGCTGTTGATAGGTGAAGAACACGCTGCGCGGGTATAAGGCGCCGGTCCAGCCAGGGTGACGGACGGAGATCTGCCAGCGGTCCTGGTGCATTGCATCAGCGTCGACGTGGGCACGGGTCACCGCGCAACCAGCGCGGGCCAACTCGTGCCAGAGACGCTTCATCTTGACCCGCGTCATGCAGGGGCGAAAGAGCCCCAGGACTTCCTCGGGTGTGTCCGGTATCATGACTGGCCTCCTCTCACTGCATTTGTCTCCACGGCCGCGCGACGTGCGTGACGCGCCTGTGCGGCGCGATCATGGTCGGTGCGACAAAACTTTGTGTGCTCGTCTGCTCGTACAACGTCCCTTGAACATGGTAGCAACTCACGCCGACGCCTGCCTACCTCCTGGAGTCGCCCGTTTGCGCGCACGATGGGACGCTCAGGAGCAAAAGATAAGGCCGTGCTACGCCTCATATCCCCTTTCACGCCGCACCACGCGTTACTACATGGTCGTACCAGTGCGCTTCATCGGCCTCATGGGCATAGGGTGTTTTCACGTCTCGCGACGGTTTGGCCTGTCCGATGGCGTGAGTGCTGAGTTTTGGCGCTTTCCATCAGGGGGTGCGGGGCAGAGCGCGGCCACGAGGTCGATCAGGTGTTGCACGTCGAACGGCTCCTCCAGGAAGGCCGCGTAACCGTGCTCTCGATGGTCGGCGTAGAACAGGGCCGGGCAGCGGGCGCAGATGACGACCGGCGTCGCTGTCCGCCCCCGCAGGCGGTCGAGCCACGCATACGGCGCGTCCAACGGGTCCGTGAAGGGGATGCTCAACACCAGGTCGAACGGGTTGGGCGTCTGCGTCGCCAGCGCGGCGAGGGTACCGCGCGGCGTCGTCGCCCGTTCCACAGCGTACCCGTCGTCCTCCAGGATGGTCACGAGCAGGTCGGCGATGACCGCGTCGTTCTCGACCAGCAGCACGCAGCCTTTCGCCCGATCACATCGTCGCTGGCCCAGCACCCCAGCGCCCCTATCACGCGGCTTCGGCCGCCATGCTGACGTTGTTCGACGTTCGTTGATGTTCATCCATGTCTCCATTCATGACCGCTACCCGCTACCTGTCCTGTCGGAGGCGCCATCGCACCTCCCTTGCGGGGGACGCCTGCTGTTCCATCGCTGACGGCGCCACCCTCCTCGTATCCACCGGAGGAGCGGGCGTTGTATCGACCGGGAGCGCCGATGATACGGTGGCAGCGGTCAGGGCGACGGTGTCCCCGATCACCGCTACACTCACCCACGGCGATGGGCCGGCAGGCAGTCAGCACGCCCGGTCCGTGCGATGGGACCGGTGGGCGACACGCCTAACGCACGGGCAGTTCGCCCAGCGTCACCGTGATGGTGCGTTCCCCGGCCTCGGCCTGCACCATGACGGACACGCGCCCCCCCGGCGTCAGATGCGCCAGGGCATCACCGAAGGCCGCCTCGCTCAGCGTGGGCCGCCCGTCCAGGCGAACGATTACGTCACCCCCGCGCAGGCCCGCCCGATCGGCCGGACCCGCGCGCACGACGCGCTCGACGAGCATGCCGTTCTCCACGCGCAGCCCCTCCTGCGCGGCGACGGCCGGAGTCACTTCGCGTAGGCCCGCCACGCCTAGGTAGGGCCGCCCGCTATGCGTCACCGTGCCCTCCGTGATGATCTGCCGCGCGATGTCGTTCACGCGGCTACTCGGGATGGCGAAGCCGATGCCCTGCGCGGCCGTGCCCAGGCGCGGGTCCGCGGCGGCCAGCGTGGGGATGCCGACGAGCCGGCCCCGTAGGTCGACCAGCGCCCCGCCCGAGTTGCCCGGGTTGATCGGCGCCGAAGTCTGAATCATGTCGGGGATGAAGGTGGCCGGGCCGTTCTCGGCCACGGTACGCCGCAGCGTCGAGACGATGCCGAAGGTGACGGTCTGCGAGTAGCCGAGCGGGTTGCCCACGGCGAGCACGAACTGCCCGACGCGCAGCGCACCCGAGTCGGCCAACGGCAACGCGCGCAGCGTCGGCGCGTTGATCTTGAGCACCGCGAGGTCGTCGGGCGCGTCGGTCCCGGCGATGGTGGCGCGGTATGACGTGCCCGTGGAGAGCGTCACCGTGTAGTGGGACTGCTGGTTGACGCGGCCCTGCGGCCCCGCCAGCACATGGTAGTTCGTGACGATGTACCCGCGCGCGTCGATGACGACGCCAGAGCCCAGGCCGGCGGCGCTCTCGATCTTAACGATGGAGGGGCTGGCCGCCGCCGCGGCGTCCTGTGTGGCCTGCTCCAGCGACACCACTAGGGGTGCTGCCACCGTGCGGGCCGGCGTCACAGCCGGGGCCGTGGCCGGCACGCCTCTCAACGCGGGCGGGACCATGGCGGCCACCGCGATGCCGACGCCCGCCAGGACGCCGCCCAACCCCAGGGCGACGCCGGCAACCACTCTCTTCACCGTCCTATTGTCGATACCGCGGGCCATCTGTGCGCTCCTTCTTGTCCTGGTGTGCCGGGGCATCTTCTGCCAGGCGTGGGACGCCGCCGGCGCATCCCACCCCTATCCACTGTAGGCCGCGCGCATGAGAGGGCGATGAGCGTTTATCTCGCCGGCGCGGTTCGCGCGCGGCGGCCTCAGGGCCTGTCGTCGGGCGGGCCGGGCAGGGCGCGCTCAGCCTCCTCGACCAGGCGCTGCTCGTTGCGGCGCAGGAAGACGAGACCCGCGCCCACGGCGATCAGCGCCCCTACGGCGCCGGCGATCCCGAGCGGGCCGCTCAACCGGTGGACGTTGTCGCCCAACGCGTAGCCGCCCAGTCCGAAGACCGTGGCCCACACGACACCGCCGGCCGCGTTGTAGAGCAGGAAGCGCCGCCAGGGCAGGCGATAGGTCCCCGCCAGGAAGGCGGCCCAGATGCGTAGCACCGCGACGAAGCGTCCGAAGAAGACGACCTTGCCGCCGTGCCGCGCGAAGAGATACTGTCCGAGCTTGAGCTTGCGCGCGTCGAGGCGGATGTACCGACCGTAGCGCCGCAGCACGCGGTAACCGCCTTCGCGCCCGGCTAGGTAACCCACGTTGTCGCCCAGGATGGCGCCGGCGGCGGCAGCGGCGATCACCAGGGGCAGCTGCAGGTGGTGCGTCGTGCCGGCGTAGATCGCGGCGGCGAGCAACATCGTCTCACCCGGGAAGGGGATGCCCATGCTCTCCACGGCCACGAAGACGAGGACGGCCCCGTAGCCGTAGGTCACGAGCAGTCCGGTCAAGTTGTGGTTGCGCACCCCCCGCGCCAAGGCGTCCAGCGAGAGCGCGAGATCGAACGACGCGACCCACGGGAGCGCCGTCAGGAGCGCCCCGATCAGGACCACCGCCCCCCCCACGATCGACACCACGCGCGCATCGTGACGCCGGCCGTGCAGACCCGGCCCCTCCACGGAGCGCGTCTGCCCTGTCTTCCTGCCCATCGACCCCTCTCCCCCCACGGACGGCGCCGTATCCCGCTGGGCGCGGTCGGCAGCTCATCGCGCCACGACACCGCACCATCCCAGGCAGCCTACAGCCGGGAGATGAGACCATCATGAGAGCGGCCGCGATCCGCCGCCGTGCTCCGGCGTGTCGACGATGGTGTGGTCACGCGCGAGCGGCAACATGAGCGTGAACGTGGAGCCGACGCCCACGCGGCTCTCGACCGCGAGGTGGCCGCCGTGCGCCTGCGCGATCCAGGCGGCCAGGGCCAGACCCAGGCCAGCATGGCCCATCCCACCGCCGCGGGCGGTGTCCGCCCGATAAAACGGCTCGAACAGGTGCGGCAGGTGCCGCAGCGCGATGCCCGGCCCCGTATCTCGCACGGCCAGGACCGCCTGTCCACGCGCGCGACGCCCGGCTAGCTGGATGTTCCCGCCCTCCGGCGTGTAGGCCACGGCATTGTCGAGCAGGTTGACCAGGGCCTGGCGCAGCTTGACCCGGTCGCCGCGCACCGGCAGCGCCGTGTCCAGGTCCACGTCGAGCGTCTGCCCTTTGCGCACGGCGAGCGGGCGCACGCCCTCGACGGCCACCCACGCCACCGCGCGTACGTCGAGTGGCTCCAGCGTGAGCGCCTCGGCGTCGCTCTCCGCGCGGGCCACCGCCAGCAGGTGGGAGATCAGTAGACCCATGCGCTCTGCCTCCGTCGCCGCGCCGTGCAGGATCTCCTTGTACTCGTTTGGCGTGCGCTCACGCAGCAGCGCCACCTCCAGCGTGCCCTGTAGCACGGTAAGCGGCGTGCGCAACTCGTGTGAGGCGGCGGCGGCGAAGCGTCGCTGCCGCTCCATGCTCTCCTGGATAGGGCGCAAGGTGCGCCCGGCCAGCACATAGGCGCCCAGGGCCGACAGGATGAGCACGCCGAGGTCGATGGCGACGATCTCCAGGGCGAGGGTGCGCCGGTCGCCCGCGACGTGCGCGACGAGCCGCGCGACGCCGCGTCTGAAGGCTGGCGGGACATCCGTCCCCTCGGCCTGCTGGATGCTGGACAGAATGCTGGCCAGGACGTCGTACAGGGCGAGCGAGAGCAGGACCACGATGACGGCCAGGATGACCAGGTACCACAGGGTCAGGCGCACCCGCGCGCGGTCGAACAGCGCCATTAGGGCGCGGGCGCGCGCAGGGTGTAGCCAACCCCGCGGACCGTCTGGATGAGCCCCACGTCGAAGGGCGCATCGACCTTCTGGCGCACGTAGCGCACGTAGACGTCGATGACGTTGCTCTCGACCTCGGCGTCGCTCCAGACATGTGCGATCATCTGCTCACGCGTCACGACCTGCCCCGCGTGGTGCATCAGGTACTCCAGCAGGGTGTACTCGCGCGCCGAGAGCGCGATGTCCCGCCCGGCGCGGCTGACGCGCCGTGCGGCGGTGTCGATCTCCAGGTCGCCCACGCGCATCACGCTGGCGCGCGTGAGCGTGTCGCGCCGCAAGAGGGCGCGCACACGGGCCAGGAACTCGCCGAACGCGAAGGGCTTGGTCAGGTAGTCGTCGGCCCCGACGTCGAGACCCATGATCTTGTCCGCCTCGGTGTCACGCGCGGTGAGCATGAGGATAGGCATGGCCTTGCGCGCCGCGCGCAGTCGGCGCGCCACCTCCAGGCCGTCCATTGTGGGCAGCATCAGGTCGAGCACGATCAGGTCATAGTCGTTCAGGCGCGCGTCGAGAAAACCCTCCTCACCATCGCGCGCCACGACCACACTGTAGCCTGATTCCCGCAGCCCCTGCGCGACGAACGCGGCGATCCGCGGGTCATCTTCCACCACGAGAATACGTATCGCACACCTCCCTTGCCAAACCGCCCTACGCTCACTCTACCAGCTATCCGTCCACCTATCGCCGACAATCGCCGGCGGGCGGGACGCGTCAGGCGCGGTACCGCACGCTGCCCGACCGGCGCAGCAGCGCGAGGACGGCCATGGCGCCGAGGACGCCGAGGATGACCGACCCCAGGAAGCTCGCGGGACCCGCCCCGAACAGGAGCGCCCACGCCCAGCCCCCCAGCAGGGCGCCGAGGACGCCCACCCCCACGACGCCCAGCAGCCCCCCCGGTGTGCGGCCCGGCGACAGCGCGCTGGCCAGCCCCCCCGCCACTAGCCCAACAATGATCCAACTACTAATCTCACCCATCTCATAATCCTCATTATGTCGTCGCCACAAGGTATCGTCTACCGGGGCGCAACAAAGAGCCCACGGTCCCCAGCAGTAAAGAACAAAGCAACAGGACGGAGAGGACACTGTACACAGCTCTCGCGTTGATACGTCTCATCTACCATCCCCTCCGATCGGCACATCGACGTTTGTCCGACTCCCATGCTAGAGGCCGTCGATGAGGGGAGGATGAGAGGCCGGTGGAGCGTACGCTCCACCGGCCTCCCCGCATTTCTCATGCTTTTCTCATGTACGCATGTCACACTAATAGTATTATGCAGCGTCAGGGCGCGTGGGGCGCCGGGGAAGCGCTCACGGCTCGACGGGGGGAACCAACTCCACAAGTGGCGACGCGGGTGACAGGCGGACGCATGGCGATAGACGAAAGACCTACGACGACGATTAAGGCCGGTGATGATAGGCGCGGGGGCAGAAGCGTCGAGGCCGGCGTGCGACCGGACGAGGCCGGCGGACAAGCGACGCATGTGGGGGCGCTGACGGGGCTACGCTTCGTCGCCGCCCTGCTCGTGGTGCTGTTCCACTTCATGCCCTGGAGCGTCCTCGACCATCCCGGCGCGCCCGGCCCGGTCCGCGCCGCAACGGGGGCGGCGCTCGGCGTTGTGCGCAGCGGGTTCACGGGCGTCAGTTTCTTCTTTATCCTGTCAGGCTTCATCCTGGCCTACACGTACCTGAGTCCGGCGAGGCGACGTGAAGGCGGGTCCCCTTGCCGTTTCTGGCTGGCCCGTCTCGCCCGCGTCTACCCGGTCTACATCGCCGCCTTCCTGCTCGCGGCCGTCCCCTTCTTCCTCTGGGGCGGCTCTCGTGGCGGGCCGGAGATGTGCGGCGGCCATCAGAACGCGGTCATCACGGCCGTGTCGAGCCTCCTGCTCGTCCAGGCCTGGATACCGTGCTCGGCGAGCGTGTTAAATCAGCCCGGCTGGTCGCTCTCCGTAGAGGCTTTCTTCTACCTGACCTTTCCCCTCGTGGCGCTTGGCGTGGCGCGCCTGGGCCAGCGCGGTCTGCTCCTCGTCGTCGCGACCGCGTGGGCGGCGCTCGCCGCGATCGCCGTGGCGTACATGGCGATCGCGCCCGACGGGTCGATCGGCGGCGTCAGTTGGCACGCGCAGTTCTGGCACAAAGCCTTGTACATGAGCCCGCTCGCCCGCCTGCCCGAGTTTGTGCTGGGCGTCGCGCTCGGCGCCTTGTTCCTGCGCGCAGAGGCGGAGAGCGCGGCGCGCACTCCGGCGCGCGGGGTAGGCGCCATGCTGCTGCCCGTGCTCGCCCTGATGGGCGTCGTCGCGGCGCTCGCGGTCGGGCCGCTGCCGGTCGTGCTCTTCAACGGCGTCCTGCTCGACCCGCTGTTTGCGCTGCTGATCTACAGCCTGGCCCGTAGCGGGGGGTGGAGCCCGCTTGCGTGGCTCCTGGCCTCGCCGCCCCTGCTCCTGCTCGGCAAGGCGAGCTACGCCATTTACATCCTGCACTGGCCCCTGTGGGACTGGACGAGCCACTACCTGAAGCCTCTCGTCCCCGCGCTCGCGACGCGCGAAGCTTTCTTCGCGGCCTATCTCGGCATCGTCGTCGCGGCGGCGGTCCTGAGTTACTGCGTCGTCGAGCGCCCGGCGCGCCGGGCGCTCCTGCGCCTGTTCGAGCATGGTCGCGCGCCACGGCGGACGGAGGTCAAACCTATCCGTCCCGTTGCGTCCCCCCTACGGTGGGCGGGCTAAGGGCGTGCGCTCCTAACGCCGTGCGCGTCGCGCCATGTAGGCGACGCGCACAGGGAGAGCGGGATGGCGTCGCCCATGGCACGGTAGCCCCGGTTGTTGGGGTGCAGGCCGTCGCCGCTGTCGTAGGCCGGATTGAGCCGTGCGGCGTCGCCCGGCGCCCGCATGGCCCGGTCCCCGTCGACCACCCCATCGACGGCGCGCGTCGCCCGCGTGCGTCCGCATAGCGATCAGCCGCAGCCCCGCGATCACGCCGGACGCGCCCCCGCCGCGCATGAGATCGTTGATGTCGCTGAGGACGACGAGGATGTGAACGCCCGGAACCGAGAGGGCGTCCCGCGCGAGGCGCGCCACCATGGGCGGCGCGCAGACGCGACAGGTGGGGAGCGCGACCGTATCACCGGGGATGCCCCTGTTGACGACCGGGGTGCCGAGGCGTCGCGCCAACTCGTCCGTCCACGGCGCGCGGCGCATGCGGGCCGCGTCCGGCGCGCGTGCCATAGGTGATGGAGTCGCCAAGCGCCACAACTGCGGCGCGCGCCATGGCCCAGGACGCGAGGCACGGCAGGGCAAGCGCGCCACACAGGATACACAAGATGCCCAGGGCGGCACCAGCGCGCACCGCGAGGGGACACGGCCCGACGAATGGGGCGCTCACGCCGTCGCAGCGCGACAGCGTGCGGGCAGGGGACACGGACGCAACCCTCATGACGCACTATGGTAGCACATCGTAGCATCGTGCCGGGCAGCTCTCATGGCGCTCTCATGGACCGGCCCTAGACTGTAGGGTGTCACGGGGCAGTGGCGGACACCCGTAGACGTGTAGATAGGTCCCATGTAACAGATATCTAGGTACAAGGATGGACATGATGTACAACTACGACCAGTCGTATTATCGGCCGAGCCCGCTGGCGAGCGGCGCAGTGCGCAACACGGTCATGGGGCAGGTGCTGGGCCTGCTCGGCTTCAGCTTCCTGTTCACCGCCGTCGGCGCCTGGCTGGGCGTCAACCTGGGGCCGGGCGCGTTCGTCCCCGCGCTGATCGTGAGCTTCGGGGCGCTCATCGCGCTCTACTTTGTGCGCGACCGCTCGCCGCTCAACCTCGGCGTGCTTTACACCTTCGCCACGGCCGAGGGCGTCACGCTCGGGCTACTCTTGCAGAGCTACCTCGCGCGCGGCTTGGGCGACATCGTGATCGACGCCGCGGCCACGACCGCCGCCATCACGCTCGCGGCCGGCGCTTACGGCCTGACGACCCGGCGCGACCTCAGCCGGTTGGGCGGCATCCTGTTCGTCGGGCTGATCGGCGTGATCGTGGCCTCGCTGCTGGGCATCGTCATCCACCTGCCACTGCTGCACCTGGGCATCTCGGTCGTCGCGGCCATGATCTTCACCGGCTTCTTGGTGTACGATTTCAACCGCGTGGCCAATACGGCGGTGGCCTCGACCGGTGACGCGATCATGATGGCGGTGGCGATCTACCTCGACATCTACAACCTGTTCCTGAACCTGCTCACCGTCCTGCAGGTATTCGGGGGCAACAACCGCGACTAGCATGACCTCCGTGGAGCGCACCCCCGTCACGGCCAAAGCCATGTAGCGGTCGATCCAGCCCCCCAGGCTATCGGGCACGCTGTTCGCCATAGCTCCCTCACGGTCGGTCACTTTCCGTGACGTGAACCTGTTGAGATCTGCGGCCGTTATCGGGCGCATCCGGGTTGCCGCCCCAGGTGAGCGCTATGAGGCTGCCTGGATCACACTGTCCTTCCTCGACCCTTCCTCGACCGCCAACGGCGGCCCCAGCAACTCCATGCCGTGGGCGCGCCACAGTTCCGGATCCTGCGGCGGCATCGCGTTGGCCTGCGTCACTGCCCGAAAGAACGCTTCCATGTGACCTGCGGGCATAAACGCGATCAGGATGCGGCCGCCTGTGTCACCGACGGACGCCCAGACATGGGGCACCTGGCGCGGTGCGAGCAGACAATCGCCCGGCTTGAGTCGGAACCGTTCGTGTCCGACCTCGACCAGAAACGCGCCTTCCAGAGCGTAGAACCACTCGTCTTGGTCGTAATGCAGGTGGCGCGCCGGGCCGCCCTTCGCGCGGAACGTGTTCTCGATGATGAAGAGACTGCTGCGGTCCTGTGTGGACACCTTGACGTCAATGGAGCTAATGCCGAGTCCCCGCTGCTCACCGAAGCGGTCTTCGCCTGCGGCGACGCGGAGGATACCCGGACTGCTAGCCGACGTGTGCATAGAGTCGTTCATAGAAGAGCCTCTGTCCTGGATCGACATCGTGTTGAGAGACGCCGTCTAAGGCGTCATTATGCCACACATCGGCCGGTGGGGGGGCAACCAGGAGGTGAGGCGTCGACGTTCACAGCGGCGGTGCCGGAGCACGTCCATGTCCGACCGCAAGCGCGTTTGTTGTGTCATTGACCATCTTTTTTTGGGTCTTCGTCCATTGTGGGGGTGTACGCCCAAACCGCCGAAAATTCCGTCACGCTCAGGCACGACGTTGAGTGCGCGGGAGTGGACGCTGTCGCCCTGCTCGTGGCTGATCCAGCCGTGTCGGGAAACACCTGTTTGGCGACAGGCTGGTGCTGCATGTCTATTTCGCTGCTGCACCGCACGAAGATGTGTACGGAAAACCCTGCCGCTATGGTAGACCGTCCGTAAACAGCGATGCAGGGGTTTTCCGCACATGCTCATCGGTTACAGGCGCGTCTCATTCGATAAGGATCGCCACTGCGATCATCTACGACAACTCGGCGATTCTGTCGCGCCTGCTCACCCGATACGAGGTGAGCGGTAATCCCAAGGCGCTCGCGTTGATCACGCAAATCTCGCCGGCTGCGTGGCGCCACATTTTGCTGAATGGATACGACACCTTCCACAACGACGGGAGGGTGATCGACCTGGACGCCATCGTGGCGGGTCTGGATCTCGGGTGACAGAATTTTCGGCGGTTCGGGCTTACACCCCCATTGTGGTGATGAGGGGTTAGGGCGTGCTCAGGGCCACGTACATGAAGCACAACGTTACGCCTGATGAATGACCTGATGACGGTCTACGCGCCGTTCATGGCCCCTACAGCCTCCAGAGCAGAGGCTCTCACCCCGGATAGAGCTCAGACTGCTAGCCAGCCGCACCAAAACGGATACCGATGGCGAAGTCCGTACGCCCTGTCACGATTCGGCAGAACGCCTTGCTCAGACGACAAATCTTGTACGGGATTCCATCTCCTACCGGCGATTGTTGGGCCGTTTTACCGCCTCTGGTGACTTCGCCATCGGTATCGAGAGTGCCAAGAACCAGAAACTGAACAAAGTTCCCGCTTGTCTGGCTACGCGGATGCGCGACACAGACCGGCCACCGGCGCGATGTTGGCCCGTGCGCGAGCCGCGATGTCGTGCCGGATCTGTTCGCGTGTCCACGGTGCCAGGGCGCGGTAGCAGGCCAGCATGTGCTCTTCGTCCCGCTCCACCACTTCGACGGTCAGCGCCGGCGGCTCCGACGGCGGAACGGGCCGATCCAACAACCGTGCCCTGGCCCGCGCCACGACGGTACACAGGTCCTCGTCGTCCAGCTCGTCGATCATGTCCAGTACAGTATCCGCGCGCCGCTCCTGCGTTGTCCCCATCGTCCACTCCTTCGCCCGCTCTCCTACACCATCCCCGGCGGCCGTGGCATCTGGCCTCGGTACAGCCTCGCACTCCCGACCTCATGGCCGCCGACGAATCCCACTACAATCGTTGCACAGGTTCATGAGACGAGCGTGAGACGGACGCCCAGCGCGAGACCCCGGCGCCACGCTCCACGGCGCGGGTGGACACACGATCAGCGGCATCACGCGGGTGCCCCTGGCCGGGGTCGTCCCGGGGATGCCCCCTGACACGGCCACGATTGCCTCTGGCGCCGGCGGCCTCTCGGTCGGCCTCCTGGTCGCCCTCAGCATCGTTAACCGCCTCTTGTCGAGCGGTCTCGGGCACGGTGACACGATTGCCGGTACCGGGCCAATTGACGCGGACGGTGCCGTCTGCGCGCGTGTACGCGCGTGTAGAAGATCTCTCATAGCCGTCTCATCAGGTGTCCATAGACTGCACAGTGTGAGGCGGGATGCACGACAGCGGGGACCCGCCAGGGGCGTGCATCGCCTCACACCCGCCTCGCAACGGGCGCGGGCACGCGACGACCGTTGCGATGAGGATGAGAAGGTAGGAGCACGAGGACATGAAAAACATCGGCGACATGGTAAAGCGTTTTATGCAGGGCCAGCGGCAGGAGGGGCAGCACGGCGCCGTCGGCTATGGGAGCCAGTCCGGGACTCCCAACGATCGTTGGCAAGGAGCGTGGACAAACGATCGAGCAGACGACCGGCCTCGCCCCGATGCCCCCGCGCAGCCCACGTACGCGCAGCCCCCAGTGCCGGACGACCGCGCGCAGCCAACCTGGCAGCACCCCGCCGCCGAGACGGCGCAGCCCAACCCGTACGTCTCGCAGCCCGGCCCCAGGCGCTACGACGACTCTGTCCCGCTTCGGGGGTATCAGTCGTATAGCGGTCCGCAAGGTCCATACCCTCAGCAGCAAGGCTACCCCCCACAGGGTCCATACCCTCAGCAGCAAGGCTACCCCCCACAAGGGCAGGGTGGTGGCTTGATGGGCGGCCTGGGCGGCGGGCTAGTCACTGGCGTCGCCGGTGGTCTCGCGGGCAGCATGATCGGCAACGCCCTCTTCGGCCCGCACGGCACCGAGGCCGCCCCGGCACATGAGGAGCAGGGCCAAGCTGATGCGAGCGCCGGCGCGCCCCCAGTTGGGGTGCCAACCGACAACGCGTCGCCCGCGTACGAGCCCACGATGGTCGGCTACGACCAGCCGGCCTGGGGCAACGACGCGGGCTGGGGCACCGGCGACAGCGGCTGGGGCACCAGCGACAGCGACGCCGGCGGCGAGTGGTAGACGCAGCACTCCCGCCTCCGCCGCCCACGCGCACATCGTCCAACACGAGAACATGGCGCGGCGACCGCGCGACTTTTTTAGGGGGGCCTTACGCACCACTCAGTGCTTTGTCGTCAGGTAGAGTGCCGCGCCGATGAGCGCGATGCCGACCGCGAGGTAGACCAGGTCCAGCGCGCTCGTGAAGCGCACCGTGAGGGCATATTGCAGCAACTCGATGATGAGCACGAGGAGCACGACCTTGGCGAGGCGGTCCTTGAGATCGTCGACGCTGCGGATCAGCAACAGCCGCGCGGCGACCTCGTCGCGCTCGGCCACGCCGATCTTGCCGATGAAAAGCTCGTAGAGCCCTAGCGCGACGATGAACAGGATCACGGCGAGCAGGTAGTCGTCCACCGCCCGGATGATGGCGGAGAGCAGCGTCGCGCGCGTCGCAGCGTGGGTCGTGGTCACGTCGGCGTAGGATCCGAGATGCGTTATCAGATAGACCACGTCCACCGTGCCGAGGTAAAACGCGGCGACGGCCATCACGACGCTGGCGACGACCGGGACGACCACGACCAGCCGGCTGAGCCACAGCGCGCGTTCGAATAGGCGTTCCAGGAGCGCTACCCTACCCTTCCCCACCCCGTCATATCGGATGGTTACCGTAGAAACATACCAGGTCGCGCCCCTTCGTGGCGGCCGATCGCGCTCATCGCGCATCGTGCCGTTGACCTGGCCTTGAAAGACCATGGCAGGGCACGGACCTTAAAAGGTCTGTGCGGGGACCATCGTTTCGCCGGCGCCCCACACGGTCAGAAGCTAGCCAGACCCTTCAGGGTCCGCCCCTACCATAATCTTTCAAGGCCACGCTCCCAAATCGTGGAGAGTACCTTCTCATCGCGCTCTCACACAGGGGTACGATAGTGCAGGAAAAAATTCGTTGATGGCCCCACGCTTGCTATCATTTTCTCGGTAGCCTCTGGGCGCCGGCGACTAATTAGTACCTTACGAGTGACATTGATCGCAAAATGCGCACAAATTTGGTTTCGGCTTGGCCGAGTTAGGAAATAACAGGGTGAGCGTGACAGAAGCTATAACAGGGGTAGGGGCGCGAGGGCAAGCCACTGGCGATGGGCTGAGCCGACCGGAAAACGAGCGACCGCGCCGCCCGCGCGGCGGGCGACCGCACCCGCTCGACGCGCTGCTGCTGGCGGCCCCGCTGGCCCTGGCCGCCGACCTGCTGCGCTGGGGTCCCGTGGCGCTGTTCTTCCTGAGCGGCCTCGCCATCGTGCCGCTGGCCCGCTATATCGGGCTAGGCACCGAGGAGTTGGCCGGCTGGCTGGGCTCGGCGGTGGGCGGCCTGCTCAACGCCACGTTCGGGAACGCCACCGAGCTAATCATCGCGGTGATCGCGCTGCAGGCCGGCCTCTACGAGGTCGTCAAGGCCTCGCTGATCGGCTCGGTGCTGGGCAACCTGCTGGCCGTGCTCGGCATGGCCTTCCTGTTCGGCGGCTGGCGCCGCGAGCGCCAGCGCTTCGACCGCACCGCGGCCAGCGCCGGCGCCGCGCAACTCGCCGTGGCGGCAGGCGCCCTGCTCGTGCCCGCCCTCCTGGCCGCGACGACGCGGGTGACGCCGATCGCCGTACACGGGCTCAGCGTGGCTGTGGCACTGGTACTGCTCCTGGCCTACGGAGCGGGGCTACTCTTCTCGCTGCGCACGCACGCGCACCTCTACACCGAGGAGCAGGAGGAAGTCATGCACGGCGCGCCACGCTGGAGCGCGCGCCGGGCCGTCGTCGTGCTGCTGCTAGCCACGGCCGGCGTGGCGGTCCTCTCGGAGTTCCTGGTCAAGGGCGTCGAGGGGCTGACCAACGGGCTGCATTGGTCGCCGGTGTTCGTGGGCGTGATCCTGGTGGCTATCCTGGGCAACGCGGCCGAACACGCCAGCGCCGTTACCGTGGCCATGCGCAACCAGATGGACCTCTCACTCGCCATCGCGCTCGGCAGCGCGGCGCAGATCGCCCTGTTCGTGGCACCTGTGCTGGTCTTGCTGGGTATCGCGCTGGGCCACCCCATGGACCTGCTCTTCGACCCGTTCGAGGTCGCGGCGGTGGTCGGCGCCGTCGCGCTGGTCAACCTCACGATCAACGATGGCGAGAGCACCTGGTTGGAGGGGGCGCAACTTCTCGCGGCCTACGCCGTGCTGGCGGTCGCCTTCTTCGTACACCCGTGAGTACTAGGAGTAGTATGGCGCAGACCACACGACCCACGGGCTCGTCCCCGGCCATCCCGAGACAACACGAACAACGAGACGATCGGCGACGCGTTATCGTCGAACCACGCACGATCTGGCTGGCGGCGGCGGTGGCCGTGGGACTGGCCACCGGGTGGGTCCTCATCAGTCAGGCGCTCGACGTGCTCGTGTTGCTCTTCATCGCCGTCATCATCGCCGAGGGCATCCGCCCGCTGGTGGACTGGCAGACCCGCCGCCGGGTCCCGCGCGCGCTCGCGGTCCTGCTGATCTACCTCGTCGCACTGGGGCTGCTCGGCCTCCTCGCGTGGCTGATCGCGCGCCCGGTGCTCACGCAGGCGACGGCCCTGATCGACAACCTGCCGCGCTACACGGCACGGCTACAGGACCTGATCGCGCAGGCGCAGCGGCAGGTCAGCGGCAACCCGCAGGCCGCGCGCATCCTGCGCGCGCTGCAGGGCCAGATGGGCGGCGCCGTGCAGGGACTCGCGCCCCTCGTGCTGCGGGGGCCGCTGGCCCTCGTGAGTTTCCTCTTCAACACCCTCCTGGTGCTGTTGCTAGCGTTCTTCTGGCTCACGGTGGTGGGCGGGTTCAAGGACTTCGCGGTGGGGCTCTTCCCCGCGCGAGCGCAGGACACGGCCTCCGACGTGATCGCCGAGATGGGCCGGAAAACCGGGGGGTACCTGCGCGGGGTGGCGATCAACATGGTCGTGATCGGGCTGCTCAGCGGTGGCGGCGTCCTTTTGCTGGGTCTGCCCTACCCTTTCCTGCTCGCGGTGCTGGCCGGGTTGACCGAGGCCATCCCCCTTATCGGCCCCTTCATTGGTGGCGTGCCGGCCGTGCTGATCGCGCTGGCGACGGACGGGCCGCTCAAGGCCGGGGAGGTCGCGGTGCTCTATCTCGTTATCCAACAGATTGAGGGCAACACGCTGGTGCCGCTGGTGATGAACAGGGTCGTGCAACTCAACCCGCTCACGGTCACGGTGGCCATCCTGCTCGGCAGCGCCCTCTTGGGCGTGGTCGGCGCCCTGCTGGCCGTGCCAGCCGCCGCCGTGATCCAGGTGCTCGTGCTACGGGTGCTGGCGCCGGCGGCACGGCGCGCCTCCGCGCGCGTCGACGCACGGGCAAAGGCGGATTAGGACGCCGGTTACCTGAGGGCAAAGTCAGTCATCTGAGGGCAACGCCGGCGATCTCTCATCGCCGTCTCATGCGAGAGCAGTACAGTGCGGATAGCGTCCACCCCGATAGGCCGGCTCTTGCACCGTCGTGGGGTGGACGCTGGTATGGCCGCATAGGGCAGAGTAGAGGAGAGACACGTGAACATCTTGCAGAACATTCTCGGCGGTGGCCAGCAGCAGCAGGACTACCAGGGCTTCGTGAACCGCTACGACCAGGGGCACCCCTCGGAGGGCTACTCGGACCAGGAGGTCATGAACCGCTACCAGCAGATCGCTCCGAACCTCTCGCCCCAGCAATACCAGCAGGCGGCGCAGCAGTCGTTCGAGCGCATGTCGCCGCAGGAGCGCGTGCAATTCGGCCAGTACCTGCAGCAGCAGGCGCAGCAGCAGGGCTACCCGGCCCCGTTCCCGGACACCAACCAGGACGGCATCGACGACCGCTACCAGAACCCGCACTACCTGGCGCAGACGATGTCGCACATGCAGCAGCAGAACCCCGACATGCTCCACCAGCTCTTCGGGCAGGGCGGGGCGCTCGGCAACCCGCTGGCCAAGGCCGCCGTCGCCGGCATCGCGGCCCTCGCGGCCAAGCAGTTCCTCGGGCGCTGACCCTTGCGCGGCTCTCGCAACTCACCGCCCTGTTCGTATTCTAATTGTCGCTAAACACCGCATTGCATCACGGTAGATCTTACTTTCAGGGAGATGTTGCCTCACGAATAATGTAACCCGAAGCGATCGTGCCACCGGCACAGTGGAGGGGAGAAAAAGTGAGGTCCATCATGAGTTTCCAGGCC
>JAABUU010002720.1_pt1 | contig 24373 bp, 18 predicted proteins | sample 5559301 | NCBI WGS metagenome assembly JAABUU01 (sample SAMN10711884, study PRJNA513360) | rock metagenome | isolation source: Antarctica rocks | place: Antarctica: Victoria Land, Richard Nunatak white | reverse complement strand
CAGTTGGTGAGGGCATGGTCTGCCTGTGTTGGCCACGGCGGTCGGATCTGTAGGAGATCGAGGATGCGTTGTTGGGTGTCGGTGAGGGTGTCGAGTTGGATGCCGGTGTGGGTGTAGGTGAGCCCGAGGCCTTGGAACGCGGTGAGGATGTTGCGGCCGGTGGGTTTCGCGGAGCGGCCTTCGGGCAGCAGCCCGGGAAGGTGCTGCTCGTCGCCGAGTGCGGCGCGGGTTTGCGCTTCGATCAGTCCGAAGATGAGCAGGGAGATCCCGACGATGCTGAGCAGGGCGTAGACGCGGTCGTCGTTGTGCAGGAAGATCGGTCGGACCTTGAGGGTCTGTTTGGTGTCGCGGTGGCGACGTTCGACGATCTGCTGGTCTTTGTAGAGCCGGAGGATCTGCCCGGCGGTGATCTGGCCGGGGAGGTTGGTCGCCAGCGCGTAGATCCCGTCAAAGGACGCGGCCGTGGCGATCGCGTCGTGGTTGCGCTGCCAGCTCACAGCGAGTGTGTTGTTGTGGGTGCTGACGGTCACGTCGATCAGTCCGGTGATGTTCACCCCGATGATCTGCCCGACGCGGCGCTCGACCTGCTCGCGCGTTTTGTAGTACCGGCCGCCGAGCCCGTTGCGCATCCGCGTGAGCGCGTCCTCGGCCTTCATCAGCGCGCGCTCGCGCGCGTCGGCGACCTGGGTGGCTTCCTCTGAGGAGTGGATGTACGCCACCCGCAGCGTGAGCGCCGGCTGCTCGCCGGTGGCGGCGATCTCCCAGTCACGCAGTGCGCCCTTGAACCGGGTCCGCCGCGCCGGCGGGAGTTTCGCCTCTCGCTCAGGGAGATAGCGGACCGGGCGCAGCGCGTCGTGGCCGCAGTCTGAGAGAAATCGTTCCCGAAACCCCGCGCTGGCGCGGAGCGGCACAATGAACCGCACGCCGGCGTGGTCGATCTCCCGCAACGTCTTTGGCTGCCCCATCGCGGAGTCGCACACGATCAACAACCCCGGGCCCGAGACCTTCAACAGCCGCTCCAATGATGCGCCGACCAGCGTCAACTCGGCGGCGTTGCCGGGATCAGGGCGGCTGTAGAGCACCGTTCCGTCCGGCGTGCACGCCTGCAACGTGCGGACCTGCCGGGCGACCCGCCGGTCCGCGGCCCAGCCCTTCGCGATCAGCGCGGAGTGCTCGTATGCGCCTGAGACTCCGACCGTCGTCAAATCGACGTGCAACCGGCCGGCGGACACCCCGAAGGCCTCGATCGCGCGCGCCGCGACCCGGGAGCGGAGATCCTCTGCATAGACCGCGAACGTCTCCAATGCCCGTCCGAGCCGGTCATCGTTGAGCAGCGCCGGCGCGATCCCCAACAGCTCGTGAACGGCCGCGCCGGACGCCCATCCCGCGATGTCATACAGCGGCGAGGGTGAGCACAACCGGCTCGCGACCAGCGCAGACACGACCTCCCCGACCGACAGGATCGAACGGGCGCTGCGCGGCAGGGCCCCATCGACCGTGTCCTTGACATTTAGCTCGCGCAGGAAGTGCTCGACCAGCAACAGCGGCCCGACGCTGCGGCGCGTCCCGACCATCGGCGGGTCCAGGCGTGCGAACGATCCCGCCAGCGCTTCGAGCTGCCCGGAGTCCTTCAGCGCATCCTTGCGCCCCAGGTTTGCCACAACACGATGGCGAACCTTGCCACGGTCGTCACGGTACCCCTCCACCAACTGGAGGTAGCTGTACTCGCGGCCGGACCGCTTGACCTTGGTCTCCTTGACGAACACGTTGCCACAACACTACCGGCGTCATCGGCCAGAACGAACGTCAGCATAACCCCAGTGTTGCCACAACACGCCCCGGTCCTGGTGGCAAAGAACACCGCACAAACCCAGCCACCGCCTCACAAACCCGGGCTACTAGCCAGCATCAAGCGCGGAAAATGGGGCTAGCGCAGCGAGCGCCCCAGGACACGTCTCAGAATGCCCTTTCTTGTTGGACGAGAACCATGACGAGGCGAGCTTGCAGCCAGTCAGTCGCACCCAAGGTACGGTGGTGCGGCCCATGCGCCGAGGCGTCGACGCCACGGGGCAAACCGGCCCCGAGCCAGAGCAGCCGGACCTCGCTGGCTGGACCTTCAAGGCCGGCGAGCCTCGGCATAGCGGCTCTGGCCATGAAAGAACCCCCACGGCTGTTTGCGCGCGTGGGGGTTCGAACGTGATGCGTGTGGTGCGCTCGAGAGGACTCGAACCTCCAGGGACCAATCAGTCCACAAGGCCCTCAACCCTTGTTCGGCCCGTATAGATGCTTCCAGCGGGCGTTGGGCGTCCAAAATTGGTCGATTTGCTGGACGCATTGGACGTAATGGAATCGCTGGATGTTGTCACGGGTGTTGTCACGGCGGGCGCCCCAACGCGCTGCCTTTCGCTGCCTGGTCGTGGTGGCCGCAGGTCCCGTCCGCCGTTGGCGCGACAGGCGTTTCCGTTATTGCTCGGTGGTGGGAGCGGCGCCGTACTCCTGGTCAGTGACGTGGTCGCCCCAGGTGACGGGGCTGCCTTGGTCGTCGGCTTCCTGCATGGCGAGGTGGGTCATGAAACGGTTGGGTGCGGCGCCGTGCCAGTGGTCTTCGCCGGGTCCGAAGAAGACGCGGTCGCCGGAGCGGATGATCTCGATCGGCCCGCGGCGGCGCTGACAGAGGCCGATGCCTTCGGTGACGTAGATGGTCTGGCCATAGGGGTGGGTGTGCCAGGCGGTCCGAGCGCCGGGTGTGAAGTGGACGCTGGCGGCCCCCAGGCGGGAGGGCGCTGACGGCGTGGCGACCGTGTCGATGTACACCGAGCCGCTGAACCAGTCGCTCGGACCGGGCGTGGTTTGGACGGAGTTCCTGGTGATCTGCATGTCGTTCTCCTGTGTTGGGGTTGCTAAACGGCGACGGAGCCGTTGGTCATGAGCGCCGCGGCGGGATCGGGCGGCCGATCGTCGGTCGCGGACGGGTGGGCGTCCTGGTGGCCATCGCGACCTTTGCTGGGCCGGATGATGAGCGCGATGAGCAAGGCGGGGATGAGAAGTGCCGCGGCGGCGGTGAGGGACAAGTGGTAACGAGGATGCCAAGCCAGCGCTCGGCCCGATCGAGGGTGCTTGTTCAGCTGCCCTGACGGTGAACCAGCCGGACATGCGCGGGAGCTTGTTCCGATTACGGTCCAGGTGGGGCTCGATCCAGATGCCGGCCGCGCGGTAGGCCTCGGCAAACCGAGCCGGCGATTGAGGCGGCAGCAGGATCGTTCCGGCGCGCGTCCTGAGCGCGGTAACTCGCTGTCGCGCAGGAGCGGGGTGACGCTGGCCTCACATGCCTGGTCCTGCTCAGCGGCGGCAGTCTGCTCGACGCCGGGCCTTACTTCTGCTTCGACCGGCTGGTCGCTTGCTCGGTGTCGGCGACCGAGCAAATCAGGCCGCCTCGGTGAGTGCTGCTCAGCCTGGCGAAGCAGGCGTCACGCGGCGGTCGAATTGGCGACGATCGCTGGTGCTCGTGGCCGTCGGGTAAACGGTTTGGTCGCGAGGGTGGCGACGGTTGTGCTGGCCCGGGGACTCCTGGCGGCCTGGGGGATCGACTGCCGGGCGGGCGGATCGGGCGGCGATCGTGCGGGTCGGATCGCCTCGAGGGCCGGGGCGGCGTCCGGGCCCCCCGGTTCAGGGGCCTGCGGTGGCTGCTCGGTGGTTGTGGAGCTTCAACAGGTTGTGTGTCGCGGCGGCGAGTCTCCATTCGGAGCGGACGGCGGGTCTGCCTCTGCGTTGGAACCGGTCGATCCCGCGGTTGTGCTTGATCTGGCCGAATACAGGCTCGATCGTTGCCTGTCGTTTCTTGTAGATCGCCTGTGCGTAGTCGCTCTCCAGGACGCGGCGCATGAACGCGTAGTAACCGGGCTCCTCCATGTTGAGCGCCTCGGCCGTTGGGTCAGCGAGTCCTCCTTGAGTGACGAAGATGCCGCGGGCGGGTCGTCTTCTGCCCGGGCGCCCTGCTGCGCGCGTCGGGTGACTCTGATCTGAGGAAACCCTATCCGAATCGCAGGGAGCTCTACGGCGCGGTGAAGCTCCGTAGCAGCCGTCGCTGGGCGGCTCGTCCATGGCAGAGCTGCTTGCTGGCAATGCCGACTTCTTGGACGACGCCCCTTCGCACCTTGAGCACGCCGTCGCTCGCCCGGCCACGGACGACATACCAGTCGTTGAGCCCGATGGACAACGGCCTGCCGGCGCCCAGCCGCGCGGCGACTGTCGCCAGGCGCCTCCCGGGCCGGACGCCGTCCAGCGCGTAGTACCTGTTGGCCGTGAGCGCCAGGATTATCCGCCCGGCGACGCGGGCGCGCTGGCGAGACGAAAGCTCTCGCAGCAGCTTCGCGGACGGGTAGCCGACGCGGATGCCCCAGCCGGCGCCAGGCAGAAGTTGTCCAAGTCGTTGTGCGTGACGTTGAAGTTGCGCAGCGTCGCGCGGGCGCGAGCCCGCGTCCATCCGAGCGCCAGCGGGCCGAGCGACAGGCCGTTCAGCCGGCCCGTCGGCCTCGCGCAGCGAAGGGTGCGCGGGCTGGGCGGGGTGGCCGGCGTTCCCGGCACCCGTGCGAGGTGGGCCAGTTGACGACGGTGTCGACCCACGTCGGCAGTGACTGGTGAACCATGAACAGGTGCGCGGTGCTGGGTAGCAACAGCTGCGTGACATCACAGCCGCAGTTTTAACGGGATGAACCACTAGCTCGGATCACAACAAGCCGGCGCCAAGGGCCCGTGCCGCGGTGGCGGTTTCGACTTCGAGCGCCGCCTCCGCCGCCGCCCTGGCCTGCGCCAGGTCGATCTCCCGCAGAGCCGCCTTGACCTCCGGCACCAGCACGTGGGCCATACTTAGCTCGGTCACGCCCAGGCCGACCAGCAGCACCGCGACCGCCGGGTCGCCGGCGAGCTCGCCGCAGACGCCGACCCAGCGCCCACGTGCGGCGGCCGCCTCGACGGTCGCCTGGACCAGGCGCAGCACCGCCGGCTGGGGTCCGGTCAGCAGCGGCGCGAGCCGCTCGTCGCCGCGCTCGGCGGCCATCGTGTACTGCGTCAGATCGTTGGTTCCGAGCGAGAAGAAATCCACGTGCTCGGCCAGCCGCGCGGCAGTCAGGGCTGCCGCCGGAATCTCAACCATGATCCCGAGCTCGAGCGGGGCGGCGATCGCGGTCTCGGCGCGCGCCTGCGCCAGCACGGCGCGCGTGGCGTGGATCTCATCCAGCGTGGCGACCATCGGCAGCATCACCTTCACGGGGTGATCGGCAGCCACCCGCAGGATCGCCCGCAGCTGTGTCGCGAGCACATCGCGGCGCTCGAGCGCGAGACGGATGCCGCGGACCCCGAGGAACGGGTTGGCCTCGCTTGGCATCGGCAGCGCCGGCAGCGGCTTGTCGGCCCCCGCGTCGAGCGTGCGCACTACCAGCGGGCGTCCGTCGAGCGCCACAGCGATCTCGCGCAGCGTCTGCGCCTGCTCCTCCTCACCGGGGAGCTCTGAACGATCCAGGAACAGGAACTCCGTGCGCAGCAGGCCGACGCCCTCGGCTCCGAGCTCCACAGCGCTCGCCGCCTCGCCCGGCGAGCCCAGGTTGGCGAACACCTCGATGCGGATCCCGTCACGGGTGGTGCCCGGCTCGTGCGCGCGCTCGATCGCCACGGCTCGCCGCTGCGCGGCGCGCGCACGCCGGTCGGAGGCTTCGCGCAGCACATCTCGGGGCGGATCGACCTGGAGCGTGCCCGCCTCTCCATCAAGCACCACCGGCGTGCCTTCCTCGACCCCGAGCACCATCTCGCCGAGTCCGACGACGGCCGGCAGCCCGAGCGCGCGGGCGAGGATCGCCGCGTGGGCAGTCGCCGTGCCATGCGCGGTGGCGATGCCACGCACGCACGCCGGATCAAGCGCGGCCGCATCGGCGGGCGTCAGCTCGCCGGCGATCACGATGCCAGCCGTCGCGCGGCCGGTGGCCGGTTCGCCGGTCAGCGCGTGCACGACCCGGCGCCCGACGTCGAGCACGTCCGCTGCGCGCTCGCACAAGCGCGGCTCGTCGAGCGCGCGAAAGCGCTCGGCGACGCCCTCGGCGGCGTCGTGCCAGGCGCGCTCAGCCGTCGCGCCGGCGTCGATCGCCGCCTGCGCGGGCTCGAGCAGCGCCGCGTCGTCGAGCAGCGCGAGGTGGGCGTCGAAGATCGCGGCCTCAGCCCGGCCGGCACGGCCCGCCACCATGTCGCGGTCGCGCGCGATCGCGGTACGGGCCTCCGCGATGCCCTCCTGGAGGCGCTCGCGCTCGCGGTCCGGAGCTCGCGCCGCACGCGGCGGAGGCGGCTCAGAGGCGCCGTGTAGGCGATGGGCCGGGCCGTCGGCGACTCCGGTGCCGGCCGGGACGCCGGACAGCACGCTCCCGGAGGCCGGCGGCCCAACCGCGGCCGGGGGGGCCGCCGCCGGAGAGGCGGGTGGCCGCACGGCGGCCATCGCGCCGGCGGACGGCATCGCCGGCGTCTGCGCGGCAACCCCATCACCAAAGCCCTGGTCAGCCAGTGCCTGGAGCGCCGCGAGCGCCGCGCTCGCGTCCGCGCCCGAAGCGCTGACTAGCAGCGTGTCCCCGAACCGCGCCCCTAGGGCGACGATGTTCGTCAGGCTCGTGGCGCGGACCGGCTCATCGCCGCCGGCCTTGGCGACGCGCACGTCGGCGTCAAAGCTGCGGGCGGTCTCGACGACGCGGGCGGCGGGCCGGGCATGCAGGCCGATGGGATTGCGGACGAGGATCGAGACCTCGGCCTCCATCGGCGCCGCCGCCGGAGCCTCCGGCGACGCAGCTACCCCATCTGCGTCGCCCGCCAGCTGCGAGGTCTTCATCGCCAGCGCTCCGCGCGCCTCGGCCGCGACCTCCTCGAGCGCTGCGCCGCCCCGGGCCGCCGCCGCCGCCGCCACCGTCCCCTCCACCAGCGGTGCCTCGCTCAGCCGCACCTCTCCCGAGCTCTCCCCCAGCAGCTCGATCGCGAGCTCGGCGCTCATCAACGCGCTGCCGAGGTCCATCAGCACCAGCACCCCGGCCTCGGACATCGCCCGCTCGATCGCCGCTCGAACGCGCTCGGGATCGGTTCCCAGCACCCCAGGCTCCTCCATGCCTCCGGCGGGCTCCAGCGCAAGCTCCTCGCCTCCCATCTGGCGCGCGAGCTTGACCACGCCCTCGGCCAGCGCGTCGCTGTGGGAGACGACGACGATTCCCACCACGGGTGTCAGAGCTCGCCGGCGCGGTTCACGTACTGCGTCATGCCTCGCTCGTCTTCAGCCGGCCAGCGCCTCGGCGCTCTTGAACAGGTAGTACGTCGACGTTGCGCCCGGGTCTTGGTGATCCCGGCTGCGCTCGCCCAGGTAGCTGGCGCGTCCCTTGCGGGCGAGCAGCGGGATCGTGGCTTTCATTCCCGCCTCGGCGGCCTGCGCCGCTGCGCACAGCCCGCTGGCGAGATCGGACGCTCCTTCGAGTGCTTGCACCCCCGGGATCAGCGCGTCGACCATCGTCTTGTCCCCCGGCTCGGCCTTGCCGCGCGCCTGGACACCCTGCAGGCCCTGGCGCCACGCCCTGCCGTAACCGGGTAACTCGACCTCGGCGTCGGCGCCCAGGGCAGTGCCCATCTGCAGAAAGAGCGTGCCGTACAGGGGTCCGGCGGCTCCGCCGACGCTCGAGATGAGCGCCATCGCCACGGTCTTCAGCGCTGCGCCCGGGTCGGCCGGCTCTGACGCGGCCAGCTTCTCGAGCGCCTTGCCCATGCCGCGGTCCATGTTCGTCCCGTGGTCGCCATCGCCGATCGCCGTGTCCAGACGGACCAGCTCTTGACGGTGCTGGCTCATCTCGGTGGCGAAGCGGTTCATCCACTCCAGCACGCCGTCTCGATCGATCCCCACTGACCTAGGCACCCCAACGCAGAGCCGGGGTGATGACCGGGGCGTCCCAGTAGCTGAGCATCTCGTCGTCGAGCTTGAGCAGCGTGATCGAGCATCCCTGCATCTCCAGCGAGGTGACGTAGTTGCCGATCAGGTTGCGCTCGATCCTCAGGCCGTGCTCCTGGGCGAGTCGCGCCACCTCGGCGTAGACGACGTAGAGCTCGATCTGCGGCGTGCCGCCCATCCCGTTGACCAGCCCCAGCACGCGATCTCCCGACGAGAACGGTAGATCCTCGAAGATCGGCGTCATCAGGCGCTCGGCGACCTGCGAGGCGGGACCGATCTTCTCGCGAAAGCGCCCCGGCTCACCGTGGATCCCGATTCCGATCTCGACCTCGTCCTCGGCCAGCTCGAAGCTCGGCTCGCCTGAGGCGGGCGTGATGCACGGCGTCAAGGCCATCCCCATCGACCGGCCGTTGGCATTGACCCGCCGGCCCAGCTCGGCCACGTCCGGCAGCGAGCGGCCGTCCTGTGCCGCGCCACCGCAGATCTTCTCGACGAGCACGGTCACCCCGACGCCCCGACGGCCCGCGGTGTACAGCGAATCTTCGACCGCAACGTCGTCGTTGGTGAGAACCGTCTCGACCTGGATGTCGTCGCTTCGGCCCAGCTCGGCGGCCATATCGAAGTTCATCACGTCGCCGGTGTAGTTCTTGACGACGTGCACGACTCCGGCCCCGCCATCGACGGCCTTGGTGGCCTCGAGCATCTGGTCGGGAGTGGGCGAGGTGAAGATCTCGCCGGGGCACGCGGCGTCCAGCATCCCCATCCCGACGAACCCGCCGTGCATCGGCTCGTGGCCCGAGCCACCGCCGGAGATGATTGCGACCTTGCCGTTGACCGGGGCGTCACCGCGGACGATCACCGCCGGCTCATAGGAGATCCGCAACCGATCGCCGTACGCGGCCTCGAGCCCGCGCAGGGCATCCTGCACGACTGCGTCGGGCGCGTTGATCAGCTTCTTCATGTCCCTTTCCTTCCGCGAGAACCGATAAGACGCGGACCGCTTGTGACTCAAGCCAACCAGCCGGGGCTTGCCACGATAACCCAAACGGTGACGATGTCAAAACGTTCAAGCGCACGTCCGGGCAACAGGCTGGCGGATCAGTCAGCCCAGTCCAGCGATCGCTCGACCGCCTTGTTCCATTTCGCGTATCCGGCCTCCCGGTCCTGCTCTGACATCTGCGGCTCCCAGCGCTTGTCCTCGCTCCAGCGCTCGCGCAGCTCGTCCTGGTCAGACCAGTACCCGACCGCGAGGCCGGCGGCGTAGGCGGCGCCGAGGGCGGTGGTCTCGGTCACCGCGGGGCGGATCACGGGCACCCCGAGCACGTCGGCTTGGAACTGCATCAGCAGCTCGTTGGCGGTCATGCCGCCGTCGACGCGCAGTTCGGTGAACGGCACGTCGGCGACCGCGTTGGCGGCGTCGACGACCTCGCGGCTCTGCCACGCCGTGGCCTCCAGCGCCGCCCGGGCGATGTGGCCCTGGTTGGCGTAGGCGGTCAGCCCGACGATCACCCCGCGGGCGTCGTCACGCCAGCGCGGCGCGAACAGCCCCGAGAACGCGGGCACGAAGTACACGCCGCCGTTATCGTCGACGGTGCGGGCGAGCTTCTCCACCGAGGGGGCGTCCGGGATGATCTTCAGCCGGTCGCGCAGCCACTGGATCAGCGCGCCGGTCACGGCGATCGAGCCCTCGAGCACGTAGACGGGCTTCTCGTCGCCGAGCTTGTAGCCGACGCTGCTCAGCAGCTTCTCGGTGTGGACGATCTCCTCGCCGGTGTTGACGAGCAGGAACGAGCCGGTGCCGTAGGTGTTCTTGGCGCTGCCGGGGTCAAAGCAGGTCTGCCCGAACAGGGCGGCCTGCTGATCGCCGAGAATCCCGGCCACCGGCACGCCGCCGACGGCGGTCCCCTTGGCCTCCCCGTAGATCTCTGACGAGGAGCGGATCTCGGGCAGCATCGAGCGGGGGATCCCCATCAGCTCGAGGCTCGGCTCGTGCCAGTCCAGCGTCTCGAGGTTCATCAGCATCGTGCGGCTGGCGTTGGTGACGTCGGTCGCGTGCACGCCGCCGTCGGTCCCGCCGGTGAGATTCCACAGCACCCAGGTGTCCATATTGCCGAACGCCAGCTCGCCGTTGTCGGCGCGCGCCTGGGCACCGTCGACGTTGTCCAGCAGCCAGCGGACCTTCGGGCCCGAGAAGTAGGTCGACAGCGGCAGCCCGACGGCGTCGCGCAGCCGGTCGACGCCCTGATCGCCGGCGAGCTCGCGCACCAGCGGGCCGGTGCGCGTGTCCTGCCAGACGATCGCGTTGTGGATCGGCTCGCCGGTCTCGCGATCCCAGACGACCGCGGTCTCGCGCTGATTGGTGATCCCGACCGCCTCGATGTCACCGGCCTCGGCCGGCGAGGCGGCCAGCGCCCCGCCGATCACCTCCCGCGTACGGGTCCAGATCTGCTTGGCGTCGTGCTCGACCCAGCCCGCCTTCGGGTTGATCTGCTCGTGCTCGCGCTGATCGACGTGGACGATCTTTCCGTCCTTGTCGAACAGGATGAAGCGCGAGCTCGTGGTCCCCTGATCGATCGCTCCTACGTACTTGGCCATGCCCTAGCTCCTTTCCGTCTCCGTCTGCGGTTCATCGATCGAGTCCACGCCCTTTTCGACCATCTCCGGGTCAGGCGTCGCGCCGCGAGCGATGAGGACCTTGCGGATCCCGAAGTCATAGATCACCGCGCCGATCACGGCGCCGACGAACGGGCCGATGATCGGTATCCAGAAGTAGGTGTTCACGTTGCCGTAGTCCCCCGGGAAGGCGATCGACTTCCAGCCCGCGATCAGGGCCCAGATCCGGGGGCCGAAGTCGCGCGCGGGGTTGATCGCGTAGCCGGCGTTAGCGCCGAATGAGAGACCGATCGCGACCACGATGAAGCCGATGATCAGGGGCGCCAGATTGGATTTGACCGGCGCGTTGTACTCATCGACGACGGCGAGGATGAGGCCGACCAGCAAGGCGGTGCCGAGCACTTGATCGAAGAACGGCCCAGTCCATCCATGGAAGTACTTGGCCGGGAAGGTGGCGAAGATCGAGTAGGTGCCGATCGACTGCAAGGTGCCCTTGGTGACGTGCGTGGCACTGTCGAGGGCGTTGATCGCGGAGCGATAGTTGAAGTACACGACCGCCGCGGCGACAAACGCCCCCACGACCTGAGCGACCCAGTAGCTCGCGACCTTTCTCCAGGCAAACTTGCGACGGACCGCGAACGCGAGCGTGACCGCCGGATTGAGATGCGCGCCGCTGATCCCACCGGCCACCCAGACCCCGAAGGCCACGCCGAAGCCCCAGCCCCAGGCGATGATCAGCCAGTCGGCCTGGGCGAGAAACGCGGCCGCGCCGCGACCCGACTGGTTGAGCGCCGCCACGACCATCGCGACCGATCCGTCGCCGAAGAGGATGAGCACGAAGGTGCCCAGGAACTCGGCCACCAGCTCGCCCGTCGTGGATTGCGCCCACGCCCAGCGGCGCCCTGGGGGTCTCTCTGCCGTCGCTGCCAGCTCCGCCATGTTCTTGCTCCTCCGCCGCGAGACTGGGCCTAGGATAGCCTCGAAGCCATGAGCGCAAACACGCCCGCCGGCGAAACCCCCACCGACCCCGCCCGGTTGGGTCTCGCCGAGCGCGCCGTCGCCATCCGCCGGCTGGACTCTGAGACCTTTGACGTGGTCGTCGTCGGTGGCGGCTCCACCGGGACCGGCAGCGCGCTGGACGCGGCGACGCGGGGGCTATCGGTGGCGCTGCTGGAGGCCCGCGACTTCGCGGCCGGAACCTCGAGCCGCTCGTCGAAGCTGATCCACGGCGGCCTGCGCTACCTCGAGCAGATGGAGTTCCAGCTCGTGCGCGAGGCGCTGCGCGAACGCAGCCTGCTGCTCAACGTGATCGCCCCGCACCTGGTGTCGCCGGTGTCGTTTCTGTACCCGCTCAAGCACCGGATCTGGGAGCGCGCCTACGTCGGTGCCGGGATGCTGCTCTACGACGAGCTCGGCGGCCATCAGGGAATGCGGCGCCATCGCCACCTGACCAAGCGCGGCGCGCTCAAGCTCGCCCCGGCGCTTGCCCCCGACTCGCTGATCGGCGCGCTGCAGTACGACGACTGCCAGGTCGACGACGCGCGCCACACCCTGACCGTGGCCCGCACCGCCGCGCGGTTTGGAGCCGCGGTGGCCAACTCGGTGTCGGTGATCGGCTTCCTGCGCGAGTCAGGGCGTGTGACCGGAGTCCGCGTCCGCGATCACGTCGCCGACGAGGACTTTGACGTGCGGGCGCGCGTGGTCATCAACGCCACCGGCGTGTGGACCGACGAGCTGCAGCACCTCGTCGGCGAACGGGGCAAGTTCAAGGTCCGCGCCTCCAAGGGCATCCACCTGGTCGTCCCCCGCGACCGTCTGCAGCTCGACACCGGGCTGATCCTGCGCACCGAGACGAGCGTGCTGTTCGTGATCCCGTGGGGACGACACTGGCTGATCGGGACCACCGACACCGAATGGAAGCTCGACAAGGCGCATCCGGCGGCCAGCCGGGCCGACATCGACTACGTGCTCGAGCACCTCAACGCCGTGCTCGAGCAGCCGCTGGGCTACGACGATGTGCAGGGCGTCTACGCGGGCCTGCGCCCGCTGCTGTCCGGGGAGTCAGAGAACACCAGCCGGCTCAGCCGCGAGCACTCGGTCGCGGTCCCCGTTGCAGGACTGGTCGCCGTCGCGGGGGGTAAGTACACCACCTACCGGGTGATGGCCAAAGACGCCGTCGACGCCGCCGTCCGCGGACTCGACGCCCGGGTGCCAGCGTCGGTCACCGACGTCACGCCGCTGGTCGGGGCCGACGGCTTTCACGCGCTGTGGAACCGCCGCCACGCGCTGGCTGAGCGGTCAGGGCTGCACGTCGCTCGGATCGAGCATCTGCTGCACCGTTACGGGACGCGCGCGCACGAGCTGCTCGAGCTGATCTCCGAACGCCCGGAGCTGACCACGCCGCTGCCCGGCGCCGACGACTACCTGGCCGCCGAAGCCCGGTACGCCGCCTCGCACGAGGGCGCGCTGCACGTCGACGACGTGCTCGCCCGGCGCACCCGGATCTCGATCGAAAGCTGGGACCGCGGCGAAGCCGCGGCCGAGCCCGTAGCGCGCCTGATGGCCGAGGTGCTCGACTGGTCGCCGGAGACGATCGACCGCGAGGTCGAGATCTACCACGCGCGGGTCGCGGCCGAGCGCGACTCCCAGCGACAGCTCGACGACCAGACCGCCGACGCCGCCCGGCTGATGGCGCCCGACGCGGTTCCCGGCGCGCAGGGAGACGGCGGAGGCATATCGGGGTAGAGGCTAGGCAGCGACAGCGGGGCGTCGGCTCGGTCGCGTGAGATGACGACAGGAGGTGGGGAGGTTCGATGCGGGTCGTGGTGACCGGGGCAACCGGAAACGTCGGGACCTCGGTCTTGGGCGCGCTGGCAGGCGATGGCCGCGTGGACGACTTGGTCGCCGTGGCCCGGCGGACACCCGCTGGTGAGCTTCCCGGCGCTCGGTTTCAGTCGGCCGATGTCGCCGAATCCGATCTCGTTTCGATCTTCCGGGGCGCCGATGCCGTCGTGCACCTGGCCTGGCTGATCCAGCCCGGACGCGATGAGTCGACGACCAGCCGCGTGAACCGGCTCGGCAGCCACCGAGTCTTCGATGCCGTCGTGGAGGCCGGGGTGCCGGCGCTCGTCTACGCCTCGTCGGTGGGTGCCTACTCGCCCGGCCCCAAGGATCGACTCGTCGACGAGTCCTGGCCCACCGGCGGGATCCAGACCTCGTTCTACTCCCGCCACAAGGCGTCGGTCGAGCAAGACTTAGACCGACTCGAGCGCGAGCACCCGGAGCTGCGCGTAGTCCGTCTACGGCCCGGGTTGATCTTCAAGCGCGAAGCCGCCACGGAGATCCGCCGCCTGTTCATCGGGCCCTTCCTGCCCCGGAGCCTGCTGCACTCCAAGCTGTTCCCGGTGTCACCCGCGATCCCCGGACTGCGCTTTCAGGCCGTGCACTCCGACGACGTCGGTGACGCCTACCGCCGGGCTGTGCTCAGCGAGGCATCGGGCGCCTTCAACATCGCCGCCGGCCCGGTGATCGGCTCCGACGAGATCGCCGGGCTGCTCGGAGCCCGCCCGGTCGAGGTCCCGGCCTCACTGGTTCGGGGCGCGGCAGCGGTGGGCTTCACGCTCCGCTTGACGCCGGTGGAGCCCGGATGGTTCGACATGGCGGTCTCCGTACCTCTGATGAGCACCGACCGCGCCCGCCAGGAGCTCGGCTGGACGCCCCGGCGCTCCTCGACCGAAGCGCTGCGCGAGCTGTTCGGCGGACTGCAGGACAACGCGGACGCCTCGACGCCCCCGCTGGCTCTGAGCACCAGCGGCCGGGCTCGCGTCCGCGAGCTGCTCACCGGACTGGGCCGGCGCCAGTGACGGCGGGCACCAACCCGGCGCCGGCCCGGTTGGCGCTGGTCGCCGCTCTGGTCCTCGGTGCCCTGTCGTGTTTGAGCTGCTCGATCCATACACCAACCTGATCGGCTACATCGGGTCGCGCACGACCGGATCTCGCGCTGGGCGGTTCGTCATCTGTGCTCACAGGGGCCTGGCAGCCGCCCCCGCTTCGCCGTATCTCACCATGAAGCTCATTCGAGCCTGCGAGGTCGATCGCGAGCCCACCGGATTCATAGGGAACGAGGGCGATCAGTCCGGCCGCGTGAGCTCGGCCCATACGCGGTAGCCATCCGGGCGCTCGGCCCCCCAACGCCGCGCCAGCCGATCGACGATCTGCAGTCCCCAGCCCCCGTCCTGGCCGCTGGCGTTGCCGGCGTGGGAGGAAGGCTTGGACACCTCGGCCGAACGCTCCGCCTGAGCCGGCGCGGCGTCTCGTCCTGACAGCCCCGGATCGTGTACCGAGATCAGCAGATGATCTCCAAACAGCTCGGCCCGGACGTTGATCATGTGCTGATCGGCGCAGCCGGAGTGCAGCACCGCGTTGGTCACAAGCTCGCTGGCAACCAGCAGACCGTCTTCCAGCAGCCGGCCGAGCGACGCGGAATCGTCAAGGGCGTGACGCACCGCGCTAGGAGCATGCAGATCACAGGGGAGCTCCATCGACAGCAGTTCCACCGACTCGGGCATCTCCGGTCTGGCTACCCCTGGATCCGGAGGGAGAACCGCGAGGCGTCGCATCGTTGTCCGGAGCTTGGTCACGGACCAGTCATCCGGGGCTCGGTCACGGACCCGCTGAGACTCGCGTCGCCTCGGCCAGGGAGACAGGCCGCTGCGCCAGCGCGGCGCGCCCCTCGGCTCGCCACGCCTTCCGGTACCGGTGCATGCGCCGCGCAAACGCACTGGGTCGCTCGGCGTACAGTCGCTCACCGACGAGCAACGCGTCGCCCTGAAGCTGGCCGCGACGGTGGTCGACCAGCCTGATCACCGCCTCGACGTCGACTGGAAGCTCGCCGTCGAGCGACAGCAGAATCTGGCGCAACCCGGCCAGATCGTGATCGTCGCCGAGCAGATCGGAGAGATGGTGGGCCTCCTGTGCCTGCCCCCGGATGGTCCTCGGGGCCAGCGGGCGCAACAGCCTCAGCTGATACCAGACGTCCTTGGTCCGCTTGCGCCACTCGTGCAGGTTCTCGTCGGTGCCCCGCGCCCGCGCCACACCGAAGGCTGGGCGGGCCCGGCGATAGCCCCGCCGCTGCCCGTCACCGATCGCCCGCCAGCCGTTGCGGGCAAGCCGCCAGTCCCCGGCCCGATCCCGCACCGCGGTCAGGTCGGCCAGCGCCGGCTGGATCGTGGCGGCGCCGCCCAAGCTCAGCCGGGCTGCGTCGCGCTCGCGCTCCAGCCGCTCGCGGATGGTCGCGAAGGTCGTCTCCGGCATCTGACCCGCATAGCGGTCGGCCAGCTGATCCAGCTGATCAAGGGTGTTCACCGCCACCTCGGAGTCTCCTCTGATTGCAATCGATACGCCATCCCTCGCTCCTGGTCGATCTCCTCTCAGGACTACCCCGCGCGACGGGACGAAAATCATGCGCCGGCCGTCACAGACGGATAGCGCGGCTCAGCTCAGCACGGTGGCCCGCTCGAGCACCTCGTGGGCAGCGACCGCGCCGGCGAGCCCGTCTCGGGGGAGCCGGCGCTTGCGGATCCGATCGGCAAACGCGCGCAGCGCCTCCCCCGGGTCGGGCGGCGCGCCGATCCAACGTTCGGGCGTGCCGTCAGAGCCGGTCAGCTCGAGGGTCCCATCGCGCAGCGTCGCGCTGCCCCGCGCACCGGACACGGTCAGCTCGAGGCCGCCCGGGCGGCTGACCCAGCTGGTCCGCAGGCTGAGCGGCAGGTCGGCCCACCGGCCCAGCGCGATGCCGCCGAGGTCACCGCGGCCACCCGCCGGACGGTCAAGCGCGACAGCATCCAGACGGGGCAGCTCCCCCAGGACCGAGAGCGCGTCGAGAAGCTGCAGCGTCAGGTCGCCGAGACCACCGACACCGGCTCGTCGCGGATCGAGCATCCAGGCCCCGGGACCCACAAAGGCGCCATCCAGAGCTCCCGCATGGGCGAAGCTGGCGCTGACCGCCGACAGGCGCCCGAGCAGGCCGGCGCGCAGCGCCGGGCGCAGGCGAGCCAGCGCCGGGACCTCGCGCAGGAACAGCATCGCCAGCGCGGGGGTCCGGCTGCGGCCGATCTCGCGCGCCACCGCGCGGGCCTGCGCAGCGCTCAACGCGATCGGCGTTGAGATCAGCAGCGGGCGCCCGGCGCGGGCCGCCTGCACGCAGAGAGCCGGTCGTTGGTCGGTCGGAGCGCAGATCACGACGGCGTTGGCGCGCCTGATCGCGGTCTCGGCCTCGGACACCACGTGACTGGAGATCGCGCCCGGAACCGCGGAGCGATCGGCGTCCCACGCCGCGGCCAGCCGGATGTCCGGCTCCGATGCGATCACGCCCAGCAGGTCCGGTACGTGCGGATGTCCGCAGCCCAGCAGGGAGATCTCGATTGGCATCGGATCAGATTGCCATGCGCCGGGCGCGGGCATCGCCGCGCCGGCCGCGGATACCGCTCTCGGCGGCGGCCCCGGCGCCTACGGACCGGCTCGCCAGCCGGGCCACCCAGCTGAGTAGCCTTGGCTCGAGCAAAGGTTCGACACGGAAAAGGAGCCGGCCTTAGATGGAGCGCAAGTGGTGGACTCTGATCGCGGTGAGCGTGGGCACGTTCATGCTGCTGCTGGACGTCACGATCGTGAACGTCGCGCTGCCCTCGATCCAGACATCGCTGAAGGCGACCTTCAGCGACCTGCAGTGGGTGGTTGACGCCTACGCCCTGACTCTGGCGGCGCTGCTGCTGACCACCGGTTCGCTCGCCGACCTGTTCGGCCGTCGGCGGCTTTTCGTGATCGGGCTGATCATCTTCAGCCTCAGCTCGTTGGCCTCGGGGCTGGCCACCACGCCGTTGTGGCTGAACCTGGCCCGCGGAGCCCAGGGCGTGGGCGGGGCGGCGATGTTCTCAACTTCGCTCGCACTGCTCGGCGCGTCCTTCCAGGGCCGCGAGCGCGGCACGGCATTCGGCATCTGGGGCGCGATCACGGGAATCGCCGTGGCGGTCGGACCGGTGATCGGCGGCGCACTGACCAGCGGGATCTCGTGGCGCTGGATCTTCCTGGTCAACGTGCCGATCGGGGTGGTCGCCGTCGTCCTGTGCTTGGCGCGCGTGGAGGAATCCAAGCAGCGTGGCGCGCGGCGGCCCGACCTGATCGGCTTCGTGACCTTCAGCGGCGCCCTCGGCGCGCTGATCTACGCCCTGATCAAGGGCAACGAATCGGGCTGGGGCTCCACCCCGATCGTCGCCTGCCTGATCGGCGCCGGGGTGCTGATGATCGCTTTCTTGATCGCCGAGCTCGTCCAGCGCGACAACTCGATGTTCGACCTCAACCTGTTTCGCAAGCCGACCTTCACCGGGGGCTCGATCGCGGCCTTCTCGCTCTCGGCGGGTCTGTTCGCGCTGCTGCTCTATCTGACCCTCTACCTCCAGGACGTCCTGAACTACTCGGCGCTGGATACCGGTCTGCGGTTCCTGGTGCTGTCCGGCGGGATCCTGCTCACCTCGACCCTGTCCGGCCGGCTGACCGCCTACGTGCCGATCCGGTTCCTGATCGCCCCGGGCCTCGCGCTCGTGGGGGCGGGGCTGATGCTGATGCGCGGCCTGGACGCAGGCTCGGGCTGGACCCACCTGATCCCCGGCTTCATCCTCGCGGGGGCCGGGACGGGCCTGATCAACCCGCCGCTGGCCTCGACCGCGATCGGCGTCGTGCCGCCCGAGCGTGCGGGAATGGCCTCGGGCATCAACTCGACCTTCCGTCAGATCGGGATCGCCACCGGCATCGCCGGTCTCGGCTCGCTGTTCTCGCACACCGTGCGGACCCACATCATCTCGCTGCTCAGCGGCGCCAAGCAGGTGAGCCCCCAGGCCGCGCGCACGCTCGCGGAGGGCGTCGCGCAGGGCAACGGGGCGCACGCGGGCCTGACCCACGTGCCCGCGCAGGCGCGTCCGGTCGTCGTCCACGCGATCAGAACCGGCTTCGTCACCGGGCTCAACGAGGTGCTCCTGATCGGCGCCATCCTCGTGTTCGCGTCCGCCCTGTTGACGCTGGTCCTGATCCGCAGCCGCGACTTCGAGGTCTCGGCGGCCCGCAGCGGCGCGGCTCCCGGACAGGGTGGGGCTTCCCCAGACGAGGATCGGGCGCGGTCAGGCGATCGAGCTGCGCCGCCGGACGAACCGGTGCAACCGGCCGGGGCCGAGGCGGTGCAACCGGTTGTCGAGGCGGCGACGGGCAACGGCGCCGGCGAGAGCGATGGATCGCTCGTCGGCGAGGGCAACGGAACCGGCGACGGCTCGCTCGCCGGCGAGCCTCAGCCCGGCAGCCAGCCCGGGCGGTAGCCGGTCTCGACGTCGGCGCGAATCTCGGCGTATGCCTCGCCGGGGTCCCGAGTCTCGCGCGGCGCCCCGGCTCCGTGTCGCTTGGCCAGTTCGGAGTCGGGATAGACGACGGCGTCGGTGAGCCGCGTCCCGACGGCCAGCACCGCGGAGGGCCCGTCCCCCGCCCCGACGAACACGTGCTCGGTCCACGCCGGACAATGGACGAAGTCCCAGGCCTTGAGGCGGCGCTCCTCGTTCTCGATCAGCAGCAGGCACTCTCCGGAGAGCACGAGGAAGTCCTCCTGCTCATCCTCGCCGTGGTAGAAGCAGGACGGCTGTCCGGGGGCGAGCACGCCGATGTTGATGCCGATCTGGGGAAAGCGCGGCTCGCCCTCGAAGCGGGTGAAGGCGCCGAACTCTCCGTCCATCCAGCGGGCTTCGTGCGCGTTGAGGACGAACCATCCCTCCCCGGCGGGCACCTTGCCGTGGGTGGTCGGCTCAAATCTCGCCTCGGGAACCATCGTCCCCATTATGCGGGGTTCATCCGCCCGCCGATCTGCTCCAGGGCCTGGTTGAACGCGTCGCTGGGGCGCATGGCCGCCGCAACGAGCTCGGGATCGGGGTGGTAGTAACCGCCGATGTCGACCGGCGAGCCCTGCACCTCGGCGAGCTGCGCGACGATCTTCGCCTCATCGGCGGCCAGCTGCTGGGCCAGCGGAGCGAAGCGCCCGGCCAGCTCGCGATCTTCGGCCTGGCGGGCGAGCTCCTGAGCCCAGTACAGAGCCAGGTAGAAATGGCTGCCACGGTTGTCGAGCTCACCGGCCCGGCGTGATGGCAACCGACCCCGCTCGAGCAGCCGGCCGGTGGCGCGGTCAAGGGCCTGGCCGAGCAGTCGGGCCCGCGGGTTTGAGTCCTGGGCGGCCAGCATCTCCAGTGACTCGGCCAGGGCCAGGAACTCGCCGAGCGAATCCCAGCGCAGGTGGTTCTCACGCTGAAACTGCTGGACGTGCTTGGGGGCTGAGCCGCCGGCACCGGTCTCGAACAGGCCGCCCCCGTTCATCAGTGGCACGATCGAGAGCATCTTGGCGCTGGTCCCCAGTTCGAGGATCGGGAACAGGTCGGTGAGATAGTCACGCAGGACGTTCCCGGTCACCGAGATCGTGTCCTGGCCCGCGCGGGCACGGGCGAGGGTGAAGCGGGTGGCCGCGGCCACGTCGAGGATCTCGATCTGGAGCCCGTCGGTGTCAAGCTCGGCCAGCGCGGCGCGGACCTTGAGCAGCAACTGCCGGTCGTGAGGCCGAGTCTCGTCAAGCCAGAACACCGCCGGCGCTCCGGTCTGCCGGGCCCGCGAGACGGCGAGGCGGATCCAGTCCTGAATCGCCGCGTCCTTGGTCTGACACATCCGCCAGATGTCGCCCTCCTGAACTTCGTGCTCGAGCCGAATACCGCCGTCCTCGTCGACGACGCGGACGATGCCGGGCGCCCGGATCTCGAATGTCTTGTCGTGGGAGCCGTACTCCTCGGCCTTCTGGGCCATCAGCCCGACGTTCGGCGTGGTGCCCATGGTCGCCGGATCAAAGGCACCGTGCGCGCGGCAATCGTCGATCGCCTCGGCGTACAGCGGGGCGTAGGAGTGGTCAGGAATCACGAAATTGGTGTCCTGCAGCTCTCCCGCTGCGTCCCACATCTGGCCCGAGGCGCGGATCGCGGCCGGCATCGAGGCGTCGATGATCACGTCGCTGGGGACGTGGAGGCAGGTGATCCCGCGATCGGAGTCGACCATCGCCAGCGCCGGGCCCTGCTCGTAGGCCGCGTCGATGGCCGCCTGCACCTCGGCGCGCTCACCCTCAGACAGCCGCTCCAGCGCCCGCAGCAAAACGGCCATGCCGTCGTTGGCGTCTACGCCGGCGCCCGAGAGCACCGCGGCATGGTCGGCGAACACGAACGGAAAGAAGGCGCGGACCGCGTGGCCGAAGATGATCGGGTCTGACACCTTCATCATCGTCGCCTTGAGGTGGACGGAGAAGAGGATCCCGTCTCGGCTGGCCTCGGCGACCTGGGTGGCGAGGAACGTCTCCAGGGCCACGCGGCGCATCACCGCGGCATCGATGACCTCCGCGGCGAGCACCGGAAAAGGCGCCTTGAGCACGGTAACCGTGCCGTCAGCGGCGACGTGCTCGATCCGGATCCGGCCCTCGTGCTCTGAGGTCACCGACTGCTCGGTGGCCCGGAAGTCGCCGTCGCTCATCGTCGTGACGCGCGAGCGGGAGTCTGGAGCCCATTCCCCCATCGAATGAGGATGCCGGCGGGCGTAGGCCTTGACCGACGCGGGAGCCCGGCGGTCGGAGTTGCCCTCCCGCAGCACGGGGTTGACCGCGCTGCCCTTGACGCGGTCATAGCGGGCGCGAACCTCGCGCTGCGCGTCATCGGCGGGCTGGTCAGGATGGTCAGGGACGTCGCAGCCCTGCTCCTGGAGCTCGGCGATCGCCGCCTTGAGCTGGGGCAGCGAGGCGCTGACGTTCGGCAGCTTGATGATGTTGGCCTCGGGGTGGGTGGCGAGCTCGCCGAGCTCGGCCAGCGCGTCGCCGACCTTCTGGTCGTCGCGCAGGCGATCGGGGAACTGGGCCAGGATCCGCCCGGCGAGCGAGATGTCCCGCAGCTCCACCTCCACCCCCGCGGCGGCGGCGAAGCTCTCGATGATCGGCAGCAGCGATCGCGTGGCGAGCGCCGGAGCCTCGTCGGTGTGGGTGTAGACGATCTTCATCGCAGCCGGGACCCTAGCGTTCGCGCCGCTTTGCGCGGCCCGCGCGGACGTGATGAGCCTGAGTTCCGTATACGGGAACCCAGGCTCATCACGTCGCGGGAGGCTCGAGTTAGCCGGAGATCTTCCAGGTGCCGCCGGACTTGGTCAGCAGCGTCGCCGCCGAGCCCTTCTGCAGGAAGCCCTCCAGCGTTCCCCGGGAGCCGGTGATCGCCGCCGCGGTCACGCTGGCCTGGTCGCCCTTGATCGTGACCCGGCCGACCTTGACGCTCTGCAGACCGGACCTCTGCGCGGGGGACAGGTGCTCGCCGACCAGCTGGACGACCTGCGCGCAGCTGGAGCCCGGCACCGTCCGGGCCAGCTTGGCCTGGCCTACCTGCGTGACCAGCGAGCAGAACCCGACGCCGTCGCCCGAGCCGATCGCGTGCAGGGCGCGGACGACCGTCTGCCGGATCTGGACGACGTCCGAGCTCGAGCCGCAGGCGGCCAGTGACAGGGCCGCGACCGCAACGGCCAGGGCTCGGATGCGCGCGGCAGCGGCCAGGACCCCGATGCGCGGATTTCCCACCGATCGACCGTAACGTATGGTGAGCGCCTCTGACTGCGTCACCCGAAAGGAAACCGCCATGGCCCGTCCACCCGTGCCGCCGTTCACGGCCGAGACCGCGACGCAGAAGGTCCAGGGGGCTGAGGACGCCTGGAACTCTCGCGACCCCGAGCGTGTGGCCGCCGGCTACGGCGAGGACTCGGTGTGGCGCAACCGCGGCGCTTTCGTGCGCGGGCGGACCGAGATCGTCGCGCTGCTGACTGCCAAGTGGGAGCGTGAGCTCGAGTACGCGTTGCGCAAGAGCCTGTGGACCTTCGCCGGGAACCGGATCGCCGTCCGCTTCCAGTACGAGAGCCACGACCGCGGCGGGCAGTGGTGGCGCAGCTATGGCAACGAGCTGTGGGAGTTCGACCCAGAGGGCTTGATGGCCCGGCGTGAGGCGAGCATCGACGACGTCGAGATCGACGCGTCGCAGCGGTGGATCTTCGGGCCGCGTCCCGAGTCCGAGCGCGGCAACGATTTTCCGCTGCAGTAATCCGTCTTGCCGCCGTTGTCCTCGTAGCATGAGAAGCCATGGAGCGCCGGATCGTCTACCTGTCCCGCCTGACCCGGCTGCCGCTGCTCGGCGCCGACGGAGCCGATGTCGGACGGGTGATCGACGGCGTGGTCGACATGGGCTCAAAGCCGCCGCGCATCCACGGGCTGGTGGTCGGCGTTCAGCGGCGCCGGGTGTTCGTCGGGATGGGGCGGATCGCGGAGATCGCCACCGATGGCGCGCGGCTGCGGAGGGGGTCGGTCAACCTGCGCCAGTTCGAGCTGCGCGGCGGGGAGCGCCTGCTCGGCGGCGAGCTGATCGGCAAGCGGCTGCGCGGCGAGCGCGTGGTCGACGTCGGACTGACGCCGTCGCCCGAGCCGTTCGCCTGGGAGGTCGCCACCGTGGCGCTGGCCGGACGGCGCGTGCCGGGCCTGCGCCGCGCCCCTCAGATCCTGGACTGGAGTGAGGCCGGTGAGCTGTTTGCCTCCGACCGTCCGGTCGATCGCCAGGCCGCCGAGCTCGGAGGCCTTCACCCGGCCGAGATGGCCGCCTCGATCCGCCAGCTGCCGCTCAGCCGCCGGCGGGTGCTCGCCGCCGAGCTCGAGGACGAGCGCTTCGCTGACCTGCTCGAGGAGCTGTCTGAGGACGAGCAGGTAAAGCTCGTTGAGGGGCTGGACCCCGATCGGCTGGGCCGCGTGCTTGACCAGATGGAGGCCGACGACGCGGCTGACCTGCTCGGGGAGTTCTCCGCCCACCGGCAGGCCGAGCTGCTGCACGCGATGGATCCCGAGGAGGCCGAGCCCGTGCGCCGGCTGCTCAGCTATCAGCCCGATACCGCCGGCGGGCTGATGACGCCCGAGCCGGTGATCCTCGGGCCGACCGCGACGGTCGCCGAGGCGCTGGCCCGCGTCCGGGACCCCGATCTGCCGGTCCCGCTCGCCGCCCAGGTGTTCGTCTGCCGCCCGCCGCTGGAGACTCCGACCGGGCGCTACATCGGCAACGTGGGCATCCAGCGGCTGCTGCGCGAGAACCCGAGCAAGCCGGTGGTCCGCTGCGTCGAGGAGGACGTGGAGCCGATCGCCGTCGATCTGATCGATCGCGAGGTCGCGGCTCGGCTGGCCGCCTACGACGTCGTCACGCTGGCGGTCGTCGATGAGGTGGGTCGTCTGGTCGGCGCGGTCACGATCGACGACGTCCTCGATCGTGTGCTGCCGGGCAACTGGCGGATTACGCTCTCTGAGAGCTGATGGCCCGCGCCGACGATCTCAGCACCCCACGCGGAAAGGCCAGCGCCCCGGTCTACGACCCTGACTCCTTCGGACGCCTGGCCGAGCGGCTGGCCCGGTTCCTGGGTACCGGCCGCTACCTCGCCGCCCAGACCGTCGTGGTCTTCGTGTGGATCGCCCTCAACGGTGTTGCCTGGTCACTGCGCTGGGACAAGTACCCGTTCATCTTGCTCAACCTCGTCTTCTCGACCCAGGCGGCCTACGCCGCGCCGCTGATCCTGCTGGCCCAGAACCGGCAGGCCGACCGCGACAAGGAGGAGATCGAGCGCGACCGGGAGGTCAACGCCAGATCGCTAGCCGAGACCGAGTACCTGGCGCGGGAGATCGCCGCGGTA
>JAABUU010002716.1_pt1 | contig 24393 bp, 31 predicted proteins | sample 5559301 | NCBI WGS metagenome assembly JAABUU01 (sample SAMN10711884, study PRJNA513360) | rock metagenome | isolation source: Antarctica rocks | place: Antarctica: Victoria Land, Richard Nunatak white | reverse complement strand
GCAAGCTGAACAGATCCTCATTCAGCGTCCACGAAGTGACAACAAAATAGCCCAAGGTACCCAGCAGCCTGGTGATGGCACCAGTGACTAGGGTGATCCCCCAGTGAGCCCTCCAGTGCCAAAGGGCCCCCAAGCTAACCGCCAGCAATCCATGCATGAAGAAATAAGTGACTGCCCTGATGGGCCCCAGAAGCACTGCAGTGGTCAATGTCGAAGGAGTCATGGGACTGTTTGTATATTTTGTGGGCTGATAACCCAGTCATGGTGGGGTCAATTGCTGCTGAATGCAGACAGCAGCACATCAACAGTTTTGTTTATGTAGACAACTACAAATGGTGTTCCTTGGGAGTGCGTGATGATGATTATTTCGAGTTTATCAAAATGTATGCATGCTATTCCCACAAGCAATCTCGAGACATGGCTTACATAGGAGCAAGAAGCAGGTAGCAGTCATGGTCTTGCGCCCAGCAGCAGGACCTGAGCGCATGGCTGCCACAATGACAGGCATGGGCAAGAAGTAGCCCAAATAGCTGTCCAATCTCAGCAAGGTAGCCAGGGTGAAGGCCAGACCTGACACAGCTGCCAGCATTGCTGTCTCAACCAATGACTGCAACATGCACAAAGTTGGTCTGCAATGTTGCGTACAACCTCTGGTAAGACCTCTGCCCTGCATGTATGGCTGCAAACTTGCCAGCAATGAGCAGCTGTGCTCTAAGATATAACACACACATTTACCTTAGCAAGTGGTAATGGTACTGGGGCACTATCCTGTTGCTGTTGTTTCCGCAGCGCATCTTGAGCATGCTGCAAATGCAGCTCTAAAACAGTAGGTGATGCTACACCTGGAGCTTCTATCTGATTCTGCAAATGCAGACACAAGTTGGTCCGTGTGCTAGACAGTGCACAACACTGGCAAGCTGTTGCAGCAGTTGCACCTTAGAGCTTGCAATTGATGTCTGGTCATGGTCATGTTTGCACCCCTGAACTCCCCTGCCTGCACGACATCGACTGATGATGACCCTCAAGCTGTGAAACTCAGGCTGTGGGACTGCTGACAAAGTGTTGGGCTGCTACCAGGCCGGTTGCAACGCTTGGAGGCGGATCCTACACGATACCCAGCAAAATTTAACGGTCTGTATGTCTGGCTGGAGTTATTCGCTGCCGGCGAGAAGATCCTATGGCTACAAGTGATCATGCACATGTGGTATCAGGGGAGGTTCACAACGACGCTCATGTTGCTCCATCTTGCGGGGAGATTTTCAGGCACGCCCATCCCATTCCTGCCAGTCTGAAGGTCGCACAGCGCAGTGCAGTTCGGACACCGTACTGGTGTTATGCTCAGGCAGTGCACAGTCACGGCATTCAGATTCAAGCAGAAGACTTCAAACCTTCTGCTTTGACTCAGAACGGCACAACTGCCTCAGTGCCCACAAGTGCATTTATCAGTAGCTGGCCGAACGGTGGGGGGTGATGCAACGAGAACCGTCGTCAATGCTGGGAACGTGCGTGGGTCACGCAGGATTGCAGCAGCACACACAACTGATCAGTCACTGCAGTCAACTGTTGTATTGCAGCAGATTCTGGGATGTCGCTTTCACATGCCAAAACGGTGAGCTTGTGCACGCCAATCGGGCCTTCCTGGCCGCCAGGTCTGAGTTCTTCAGAGGGCTGTTGTTTGGGGGCTTGCAAGAGAGTCACTTGGCAGAGATCGCGCTTCCCAAGGTCAAAGCTGCCCCTCTGAGGCTTGTGCTGCATTTCTTGCACACGCTCGAAGTCAGAAGTACAGGTGGCCATCAGCATCAATTAATCATGGCAATTGTTGTGAGCTGCACGAGCATTTTGCTACGCGTGCACACCGCTTATACCATGCTATATCCTGCTTGTATCAAAAGCTCTGATGACCAGCACAGAGACCAGTCCCTTGTCAGCAACAGACACAGAAGCTTTGCAATTACTTGCAGATGCAACTGAGATGATGGAGGCTTGCGAGCTGGCACGCCAGTACAACATCTCAGAATGTGAGAACAGCTTGCTGCAACAGCTCCGAGACCAAACAGTCTTGAATGGCAATGCAATAAGCGTGATACTGGACAAAGCCAGCTCTCTCAGCATGCCTCAGCTGGAACTGCTGGCCCTTGAGAAGTGCTCCTCTATGCTCATCACGCCCTCAGCCTTCCTAGGCTTTTCACCATCCGCTCTACACCTGTGCCTTTCAGCCGCACATCTGAAGGCATCAGAAACAAGCGTCCTGGAAGCAGTCATACGCTGGGGCAAAAGCCAGCTATGCAACAACCCAAATCTTGCCCTGAAGTGGGTCCTTGCAGACATCCTGCCAAAGCTGCGTCTAGAGAGCATTCCAGCTGACACTCTGCAGCAGATGGTACGCGGCTTGGATTTGTTGTCACCAGAGGACATCGCAGCTGTGCGCTTCAGCCAGACTGTTCAGGAGCAGCCCGGCCTGAGGCGGCAGTATGTGAGACGGCCATGGGGTGAGCTAGGCCCTGACATTGCTTGCACAGACATAGACATCATAGAATTCAAGTCTCAGCAGCATCAGGGCGCTCGCAGCAGGCATTGTCTCAAGGCTGGGACAGGTTGCTACGTGTGGCACCTCTCTGTGGAACGGTATAGCAGCTGCACCTGGATCGGGCTTGTGGATGACACTGCAGACATGAGCAGGCAAGCGCCTCAGACTGGTGTGATCCGATGCCTAAGCAGTGTGTGTAATATTCATTGCACTTGTGTAGGCATGTGTAAGCTGACCTGACATGCATGCCACAATGCTCTGAGGAGTTGTTCGTGCAAGATTAGGTCATGAATGCCATGCCTTTTGGCGGTTTTGTCCCCTGTGCAATGATGCTCAAACAAACATTGCTGGACAGGTGGCTAGGCAATCAGACAGGGTGCTGGATGATGGGTAGCAATGGGTCTATAGCAGCAGCAGCGCCACGGTGTGACTGCTGTGCAGACGAGTTTGGTTGTCCACTCTCTCCTGCAGAGAAGGTAACACCACCTTGCAGATCCATGACCGTATGAGCTTCCAAGCTTTCGGCCTGTGTCACACTTCAGTCTGTCATCATCTGAGCTTGAGCTGTTACTGCTTGCCTCAACTGTACTTATGACCTGCAGGTGTTGTATGGCAATCAGTCATATCATGTTGTGCCGTATGGTGCCAAGTATGATGCAGACGGCACTCGTGTCACCGTCCACATTGATATGACCGCCAGGCAATGCAGTTTTGAGGTGGACGGCACTCACTTTGGAGTTGCCTTCTGGAATTTGCCTGCTGAGGTGTATCCTGCAGTGTCCATGCGATATGGTGGCAAAGTCAAGTTCATCACTTGCATGGGTGTGAATTGACACACTAATGATTTATTTGCACCCTGAAGTTGACGCAACAAACGTTTAAATGTTTACATATTGTCTTGCTTGCTGTTACTGCTAATCTGCTTCCAAACTGCGTCATATGATGTTCACTATTGTACATTACTCTGTACATGTTTTTGAGCTCTTAACTTTCATGCCTATACATAACTTTCTTGAATTCCCAGAAGGACCCAGATCCTGCTGAATAACATTGACACTGAAAATAAATTATGGCCGACAGCATACCTACATATAGCTTCACCGTTTGTTAGGTGCTAATGCAATCTGGCCAGTTAGTTGTTCTGTTTGATGCCCTTATATGCATTTGATGGCAAAGCTTGTTTGTAAAGCATCTCCTGGACAGAATGTGCTGGGTCTGTTTCACGAGAGACTAGGAGCTTGACAGACAGATCATAATGCAGTAGCAAAAGCAAGCACTGGCACCATGACTGGACCACAACCAAAGAAGCTGTGTAGCTACAAGACCCAACATCACTGCTGAGAAAGGGCCAGCTGGGATGCAGCAGACCATAGCACAGAATATAAGGCAGACAGATGCAGCGTGAAATATGTCTAGTCAAGCCCTGCCCTCTCTGATGATCTTCAGGAGAGTGATAGTGTTGTTTGCTTTGATGGCAGCCCTACAAGCTGTCACAACCCTTGCCTTAGCAGCACCTAGCCTCAGCCTGGCTGCATGCTGTATCATTGTGTTCACCAGCTTCAGAGCCTCCAACAGTTCCGTGTGGTTGGTGGCTCTCTTGGTGTGTTCCATGACGAGCTGCCTGCAAGCAAGCAGTGTCTCATGTCGTTGGACAACAAAAGCTGCCTTACTAGAGACATTACTTTTGACTGATGTGTCTGTCACTTGGTGCATACAATGGGACAAGACGAGACACCATTGGCTCAGGTGCTGATATCAAGTATATGTGCAAACACAGGTCAGACATGCTGCTTGAGAACACACGACAAGTGACAGTGCATCATTGTGCTCAGTCATGCATCATCAACCCTTGCTGAGAGTACATGCATTGCATGTGCTGCAGCACCTGTTCAAATGCTGCAGCTGGTTGTACATCTTCTTCATGATGCCAAACTCGCCCAGCAACCGTGCGTCTTCAGCCTATGCAACCCAACAGTTGACTCATCTGGCATGACTCATGACTGATGTGAGCAAGGTACGCTATGATCTTGTCAGGACATGTTCAATGCTGGTTGGCAGAGCAGGTGGTCTTAGCATAAGCATGAGACTCGCAGCTCAATGCCTGCCATCTGTTACTTGAGTGACTGTGTTGCGACTGAGCACCAAGACCACCTGCTGAACCCGTGCTGCAAGGGAGCATTATGGAGGATTTACAAAGTCACTATGTGCGTGAAGGTCCTCTGAATAGATAGACACTCTGCCTACACAAGCCAAAATGGAATGCCTCGAGACAGGCCTCATGTACTAAGCATTTTGAGGTGCATGATTGCTCCTCTATATCATTGATGAGTGTCATGAAGGCGTTGCAGCATGCCGCCTACAGGCCTGGTGCTTGAGTTTGAAGGGGTGCCTATAACACACCTTGACTACCAGAACCTTGACTGCCGTGGAGCTTTCTGCAGCCTCTGCCATCATCTTCAGCCGGTTGCTGTTGCACTCATCCACCTGCAATCATGCTGCCTGTTTAGCTGCAGCCATGCATGAGGATTCACATTGGCAAACTCTGGATCGTTACGACTGTTTGATGAACGCTTTGATGTCTAACTGCAGAACATTGGACACCTGTCTGATGAGCTTGTAAGCAGCAGCCACGGCATGCATTGTGCGGCATATGCTGAAGAGGCATTGGTGTCTGACGTCTGTATCTTGGGATTTGGGCAACTGCCAATTGATATGCACACAGTGGCGGCTTCATCAATGCTGACAACCCCATGCTGCAGGGTGTGACAGTGGCTGCATGAAAGTCAATGTGATTATACTCTGCAGAAAATGTGTAGCCACCAACACCACAACACAAACGGCTATGCCCAGCCATGTTATGCTTGCATTCAGATGGAGAGATAGAACACTGGAAGTCTTCTTTCACACTTCCTGCTGATGTGCAGTGGACTGCAGCATGGCATGGATGAAGTCACCAGGTCTAAAAGCACATAGAGCATAGTTGTTGGTGCCTTGTTCGTGCTCTGCTGAGGCTGCTGACCTTGGCCAGCACTAACTGGAAGTCTTGCATGTGGTCGGGGAAGTGTGCAGTGCTCTCCAGGTCAGTCAGGCCAAGGTAGGCAGCCGCATCTTGCACCACCTCCCCTGCCAACTCCAAATTCTCTGTTCTCACCACTACCTGCTCATGGCAAGGCTCTGGAGGCAATCAGCGTCACACAAATGAGAAGCTATCCGCTTTTGTGACAGCTGATTGCAGCGAGCAGGCAAGTTTGTCAAGCGCTTAGGTGCAGCAACTCATCTTCACAACTTACATGCTGTCACAGTGCAATGGATGTTCACCTTGCAAGAGGCATGGGACTTCTGCTGTGACTTGCCTATGACTCCAACAGCTTGACCACTGACGTTATGACTACAACAGATAAGAGACAGCATGCATGCCACACCAGGGATCAGGCATGCCCCTTGACAGGAGGGCCTAGTGGTGCATATACAACAAAGGACAGACAGACACACACACACACACACACAGATGTTGCAGGGCAGATGCGAGCGTGCAGCTGACCTGTGTGCCCCGCATGGAGATGGTGAGGGGCCTGCCATCCCTGAGGGACAGGAAGTGGGCCTCCACCCCTTCAGGCCCATGCTGCACGCCATTCTCTGTGCCAAAGCTGTGCTCCACCCACATGGCCACCCTGCATGCATTCACACATGTCCAGCTATATCAGCAGTTTGCTGGCGCTTGTCACCTCTTCTAGGGCAGATACAGGTTTACTATGGCTCACTGTGGAAAAGGTAGGACACGTAGGTGTTTCCGCAAGCCAATTTTTGTTCAAAACAAGGTAATTACCCTGCCCCTGGATATATATTCAGACCTACGGTAGATACACACTTGAGGCGCAGTCATGCAGAGGGGCAGTGCAGCACTGCAGGCTCTACCTGGCTGGGCGTTCTGCTATACTGAAAGTGACAGATGAGGATGCCATTGGAAGCGCCTCTCGGTCAGCTGGTGCATACATGCAGAATTTGGGCAATCGCAGCTCTGACTCAAAGACATGGTAGATGCTGCTGCCCTGCTTGCCTACCATCACCTGCAGACAGTCAGGCGGAGTGCGTTTTGAGGCTGCTTTGCCCGACTTTTACTTCAGTCCCAGTTATGGCTTACAATGCAATGGTGAGGAACTGCAATAGGTCACCATACTGTAAGACTTTAACATGCTGAGACTACAATGAAACAGGCAGCCACCTGCAGACTGCAATGCTGACAATCGAGGGTTATGTTGCCCACCTTGATCAAGACATTCACAGCTGCATCTTTCTTCAGCGCCATAGGAACCTCCACCTCAGGTCTGGGTGATTGGGGATAGTAGAAGATGCTCTCCCCTTCAAAAATCTGAACGCCACGCCAGACACACCTGGTGATGCCAAGGAGTAGGCATATGCATGCTTTGGGTCTGGCCCACCATATGGTGTTTGGCAGCTGAAGTATGTACGAGCTGCCAGTAGACAGAGATGTCAAGTAATTGCCATTGCATGTTTCTGACCAGCACTGTACTGCATTGGCCGGCTATGATCACAAAACATGGCGCGCCTGGGTTCATCAGGATGCTACCTGTTCAGCAAATAGCATGACTCCTCTGATGACGGTGTCATGATCTGCCGACACAGCCAGGCTGCAGCTGTGCTGGATGGCGTCAGCCATGACAACCGTCTGCACGCTGGTGTCCTGTGGGATGATGTATGCTGTCTGTGCATCACCTGATGGGCCTGTAAGTACGATCATGCTGTCTGGACAGTCTCGCTGCAAGTGTTGATGATCATGGGGAATGAAATTAGCGATGTCAACATTGTTACCACACTGTCACAGCTTGTCTTGCACTGGAGTGAAAGGCATCCACAGAGCTGTGCTCAATGCTAAATCACCACTGGTGCGGTCAAGACAGACACCGCAGTTTGTTTTGTCTTGGCGCTCACAGATTCTTGTAGAATTGCAACATGTATATGCATTCTGTGATGTGCACTGTGCTGTTCTAAAATGCAGCAGCAGTCAAAGCAAGCCCTAGATTCACAGGGGGAGGACCTGTCAACCTGTCTGCTTGTCTCACCTGCCACCCGGTTGACTTGGTAGCCTTGCAGCTCAAACAGCAGCTCCTGCTTGCGCAAAGCCAGCTCCTGCAGCTTGAGGGCCTGGTTGGCAGCCACCAGCTGGGGGGTGGGGGCTACATTAGGGTCAAGTGGCAGGTAGCCTCGTACCTACGTACAGACACGCGTGACACCTTAGCAACTATGAGCTGTTTGTAAACGTGAAGAAAGCTGGTGAGCTAGGAGCTGGTGGAGTATGGTCTAGGAAAGCTTGAGGGAGAACACAGCATCAATCATGACATGCGCATTTTAGGCTTTCTGTGTGTGAAGTCAAGGTCCCAGCAGCATGCCTGAGAGGCAGCGTGGATGGTTGCCAAGACAGGCAAGACATTGCCTGCTGTGGAGTCCCTATGCTGCAGATGCCTTGGTACAGAACATTGTGGGCAGTCCCGGCATCAATGCAAGGTGCATACCAAGCCAGTATGTACAACAAGTGTCAGCCTTGTTGAATAGGCCTGCAGCATGACTGGATGAATTATGCAGATGTTCCAATCTCAATGGTCCTAAGGCAATCAGATGTCATTGCAGAGGTTCATGGCTTTGACAATGAACATACTAAAGCGATGTCATGGGACAATGAGAATGACTCACCTCACCATTCACAGCACACACTACTACTTGGTCGGCCCCATCACCTCTGTAATCCCCTTTTACAACAGCTGCAACGCTAGCACTCATTGAGTCCTTGAAGATCAGCTGACCGGAGTCTGCCTTCCTCACTTCAATCTGTATAGCACAAACCGGGTGTTCTATGCCATGCAATCCTCCCTTGACGTTGCCTGGCACATCATTCAGGGAAATGGTACAAGCTCTATCTTGAGGTCAAGACCCACTCAATCAATATGCCCATGCTGTGGCATGGTGCAATACATCACTTGACTTCTCTTTTGGGTATTGTCTGTGATCAGGCTATTGCTTTGCTAGAACGCAGGTGGTATTTCACTCAATCAGCTTACCCTGCCATTGGACCAGCCACTGATGAGCTCAAGCTGACCATCCCCATCCAGATCATGGCTACACAGAGCAGTGAGGGTGTGTTTGCTTTTCACACGCCAAGTTCTGCTGCCTCTGTCATAAACACCGATGGTCCCATTAGCAAGTGCATAGCCAAACTTGGTGCCTTCAAGAGAGGCTAACCCAATCACTCGGTCTGCTTCTGCTATCTCAGCAACCACTGTGTCGTTGTACAAGGCCTTGATGCTGAAGTCATCTGCGCCAACAATGAGCTCAACTCGCCCCTTTCCGCTCACACTACTCAGTGCGACAGCCGAGACTTTGTCTCCAGTGACTGTCCAGTACAGCTCATTGCCAACTGCATCAAGTCCCAACAAACAGTTGACCCCTCCAGCAATAGCAGCAGGCACATCTGTCCAGCCCAGCTGCCCCACTGCCAGAGTGCTGACACCATCTTGTATGTCCTTGAAGAAGAGGTCTTGATTTGCATGCACGTCATATGCCTGAAGACTTGAGCTGGTGCCAACCAGCAGCACATCCCGGCTAGATGCGGCCCCGAGTCGACCAGCAGCCACAGCTGTAATGTCCTTGTTGATATTCAAGTACTGTATTTGAGGCTGGTCAGCAGTTGCGTGTGGGCTATGTATGCAGACCTTGCCTCCTGTGGTTGCATAAGCTAATGAAGGATGCTTGCCGTCGAACTTTCCGACAGCTGCCAAGTTGATGGCAATAGGATCTGCAACAGAAACCAGGCTGAGATATCGCCGCGGCAGCAAGCGATCAGGTTGATCCAAGCGACTCACCGTTGAGATGAAGCTGGAAAATTGGTTGAAGCATTGCGAAGGACGTGCGATTTCAGAGGCAACATGGACTTGATGGAAGGCTGCCTCTGTTGGTCGTGCGCATCGCGCAACGAAGCTTCACCTTTGCCCGAAAGGTGGATGAAACCATTTGATGACTGACAGGAGTTGCCATGATTTCAAAGCAGCTGTCGGAAACGTTGTGCCATTACCGCTGCATGCCGTGCAACACTGCAGGGACGTCATGAAGCGATGCAGCTGCTCTGATAAGGCTAAAGCGGTGGCTTCTCGTGCATCTCGTATGGTTCATATCAGCTTCTGTACACCGACTGATCAGTAGCAAGCAAGGGAATATAAGTCAGCAAGACGTCTTTGCAGAGCCTGCACAGCGTACAGTGAGGCCTCCACTTACCGCATGACCTGCTGTTGGGCCTGCCATGCGAGCAACTCCGATTAAGGAGCATAGCAAGGCAGCTTGTACCCTTGAGCTGAAAAAGTTTCTGCAGGTAGCACCTTTCATTTCTGACAGCACCATGCTTACCTGCTTGGCCTTGCAAAACCCCAAAAAAACTGTATGTAGGCTCCAATACTGGACTTTGGCAGCATCAAAGTGGGAGTATGCAAGTCCCTAGAGCTGGTGCTCAACAATCCTGATCAGCAGGAACAGGTAGGGCAAGCAACATTTGCTGTACATACATCACATTGCAGAGACACCTACTGTGAGCTGTCTGGCATATGTGAATATGCAGGAAGTACTTCTGCTGAGCTTGCCTGAGGTCCTTGGATTGAAAGTGCACCTCTGCGGCAGCGCAGCAGACGCCTTTAGCAAGTTGGTTGTGCCAGCAGAGCAGCATGTCTGCATTAGTGTCAGCTGGATCCCCACACAGACCAGCACTCTGCATGACAGCCTGCGATTGCTGTGGAAGAAAACCCAATTGCAGGTTGTCCTGTCTGGCAAAGCCACTGCTCCCCCCCAAAGTGCCCTCATGCATGCAGCAGCCAAGAGGACAGTGTCAGACATCAGCGACACACCATTTGAAGCAGGCTTTGCCTTGCCTCACACGCCAACAGGGCAGAAGGTGGTCAAAAGCCAACGTGTGGGCGGCATCTCCCCTGGCCACCCAACCTTTGAGGCAGCCCTGCGCAACAGCACAGCAGCCACACCAAGCCGACGGCGAGCTGCAGACGATACTCCAGGGCTTAGCCGCTATGCACTGGAGGAAGCACCAGACACCCTAGCACAACCAGCTGCTCAATTTCAATTTGCGGATAGGCTGACAGAGGTGGCTAATTCTCCCCAGCCTGCACCACCACAAAGACCGCGGGTGCGATTGAAAAGGTCTGCTGGGGCAGTGCCTCTGAGGTCGCTGAGGCTTTCAATCAATCAACAGCCAGATGCTATGCCAGCACAAACTGTGCTGACAAAGCCAGCATCTGTCAGAGGCAACACCGCTGAGGCTGCTGGCAAAGCTGGCAGCAGCAGAAAGGCAGGACCTGCTGCCACTAAAGGATTCAGCTTCTTCCACTCTGAGTATGTTTGTTTGCAGCCTTTACTTGACAGCAAGCATGCTCACCACTGAAAGTTTGCCTAGCCCTCACATTTGCATGTGAATCAAGTTTGTCTAGGGCTCACCAACATGCATTTTCCCATGGCTCTGCAAGTTCTGCCCACCTGGTGCAGACCTTTGCAGTGAGGGTCATATAGCACTCAGCATAGCAGGCAGTAGTATTACAAAAGCATTCAACTATAACTAGCTTGACAGGGCTGCAGGCATAAGCCTGTACTTGCATGACATTGCCTGCGTTACTGAGATGTTTCTAAAGCAGATGGCAATGCCTGCAAAGATGTATGAAGCAGCCCATGACTGCAGGCTCTGGATAGAGAAGCAGGAGGCGGCTTTTTCAGCCTGGCTCAACAGTGTGTTGGTGCCAGCAAAAGCAATTGAGGAGGGCCCAGCCAGTCAAGCCCTGGCAGCTCGTCGCCTGGCTGCCAAGGTCAGGGGCCTGCTGTGGCATCTGTACAGTGCAGACAGGGACGTCATTGCAAGCATGCTGAAGGTGGAGAAACACATTGATGCTGGGCAGCTTAGGCTCAAGGATGAGGTGTGTCCTTGAACACTCCAATGTTTGGCTTTGCAGCATCCCTCAAAGACTAGAACCCTCAAGCCATTGTGAAGCATGCAAGGCAGACATTCACCAACCTGCATGCACCCCAAGCATGCCTCCCTGCTGGTTGCATGCATCATGTGATGTAGCTGGGCCACTGGCACATGATAAAATTATAGTGCTGCTGAAGAAAAAACATTCAAGCTGGATGGAGCACGTGAACCACACAGATGCTGTGATGCATATGTGCTAAAACTTGACCAACGCTGATGCAAGGCCAGACCTCTCAACTACACATCAAGAGATGCACAGTGCACTGTGTCTTATGCGGTGGGTGCAAGCCCTACATTGCAGCTAATGGTGTCTTGAGACATATGAAGCTGGTGAGTGGCTGCAGGCGGCCCAGCTTGCAGATGTGAAGTGGCAGCAGGCAGTGTTCGAGGTGCTGCTGAGCTACCATCCCTTTTGGCTGAGACTGGGACTGGAGACTGTTGTAGGACAGCTCTTACCTGCTGACACAGGTGACTGCTTTGCCATGTCCATGCAGGCAGCATCCTCTTCTCATTGTACTGTTAGTCCCTGCATCAGCAATGGTGCTATTGTATTTGACCCTCAGCTCAGAACTCTCAAATTCCTTTCACAGTCTGTCCCCACTCTTGTTGCCTTGAACAGCAGAAGGCGGGATCAGTAGATTTTGCTTTGTCCAGCTTGCCCTTCTGGCTGCTGTCTTCAATCTTTGCAGCATTCATGTGACATCAGCATTGTTGCTGGTGCTGCTGCAGGAGAGAGGAAAACTCGCAGGGAGCGTCTAGCAGAGCTGCTGGACTTTGCCAACGAGACCTTCCTGCATGACCAAGACCTGGCGCAGCAGCATGCGCTCAACATCACCATTGAGGGTCTCTACTCTGAGCAGTACTGGGTAAGCTGACCTTGAATAGCCACCCGCAGCCTGCAGCCAGGTCCACACTCGACATTCGTTATTTCGCCACGAATTAATAGATTCACATTGTCAGAAGCCACTGGGTTCCTTTGCTTCTGCTGCCAACAGCTGCTGTTTGATTTGGTCAAGTTTTCAATCCTTGCATGGTGCTTGATGTCTGCCCTTTGCTTGACAGCTGTGCAGGTGTCTTGAGGTTCTGGGGTCTGGCACGAAGCCCAGCTTGGATGCCAACATGGATCATTAACTTGACATATGCATTTGAGCAGTTTTAGGAGTTCCATTGCACCAATGTGGGACTGGCTGCCTTACCAGAGCTGCTGCTCTGTAGGTTGACCTGGGGCAGGTCGTGCTGAAGCGTTTCCTGCTGCTAGTTCTGCTGCTGGACCGAGCAGCGCTGTCTGACAAATTGCCAGCCTCAGCTCCCCTGCTGTTCAAGCATGATGGCTTGTGCAAGAAGTCAAGTCAGGTATGCTTCAGTGACTGTTGGCTTGATGCCTGTTGTGTTTTGCGACTCCCATCTCCTTGGGCAGATGTGGCTTTGCTGAGCCCCACACCTGGTGGTGCAGGAGCTGACACAAGCATATGCATGCAAGCTGCCTTAACCTGCTGATGACCTTCAGCAACATGCACCCCTTCAAGCTGTGACAGCAGGTGTATCCTGAAACTGCATATGCTTGGCATGACGCCCATGTGAACTATCAAGAAGCATGACTTATGCTGCTGTGCAACAGGACATGCTGCAACATTGCTGCATTGCGATGTGTCTACAGTTGTGACACAGCACGCAATGTATTGCTGCAACAGCTGCCTGGCACTGCTTTGCCTCCATGATCCACCTGAGGATTTCAAGAAGAGTGGCAGACAACCCCTGTGTCTATCCCACCTGGGACTGCGCTTTAGACTATGAGGTGCCAGGGACAGCATAAAACCAGAAGCGTTTGCTTTCAGGTGGTGACTACGCTGCTGAGTGGGCGTATGTTTGGGGAGGGTGACATGATGCGCCACCTCTCCCAGCTCACCTACAGGCTGCTGTACACCCAGGACCCCCTGGCAGAGTTTGACTTCTCCCTTGTCAGCATGTCAGCAGACCTGAAGGACGGCCTCAGGCTCTGCAAGCTGGCAGAAGCCCTCACTGGTGACACTCTGTCCTCGCTGTCCTCAATGACTCTGGGGACAATATGTGAACGCATATGAGACTCATGCTGTGTCAGGACTGTTTGCGTACATGCTGTCTAGCCACAACTCGTGTGCATTGTACAATCCCTGATGATTGAGCCTGTTTGTTATGTCTGCTTGCTATCTGCGACTGTATGGTGGCAGCTGTGCATTTGCTCAGCATTTCATTTGTTTCTTGACAGGGCAGCAGAATGTGATGCCAGCGTCGCGCTTCCCTGCTTTGCGGCGCCCACAGCAGCTGCACAATGTGGCCTTGGCGCTCGACACCATGCAGAAGGCTGGCCTCAATGTGCAGGTCAGTCTTGACCTAGTTGGCATCAATATCAACGAAGTGATTTGGCATTATGAGGACCTCTCTTCAATGCTTCAAACCCTTACAGCAGCTCCAAAGTGTCAGAGAATGGGGTACTGGTGCAGCAAGCAGGCAGCATCACAGCTATTTCTGCAGCTGTTTTCATGAATTTGCACTGCTGCATTGTTGCTTTTCCTCAAACATGCCTGACATGATATGACAACTTAGCATGTCTGGCATGTATGCCGCAAGCGTGGTTGTCAGTCATGAATCACATCTTCATTAGCAATACAGCAATCGGCAACAAAGGTTTTCTTCAAGCTGACATGTGACTTTAGCTCTACCTGTATTTGTGGCGCTTTGATACAGGATGTCCAGATGATGCGTGGTAGCGCAAGTGTCAAACCAGGTGACATTGTGAATGGCAGCAGAGAAGCTACTCTAGGACTGCTGTGGAGTGCCTTTCTGCAGTTTCAGGCAAGCTGGCTTGAACTTTGCTTCAAGCACTGTCTGGCAACCATTGCTGGCGGCTGCCACAATAGCGAACACGCCACCTCCCACCGGCATCGAAGCTTTTGCTGCTCATCAATCTTGTGCTGCGTCACTTTGTGCTGCTTGTGCTTGTGAAGCAGCAAAAGACGTAGCAAGAATGTAGCCAGCGCCGGCCTGCATAGTCAGTATTGAGTGAAGTGTGCTTCACTGAAGCTCATTACTTGTTTTGGTCTGCTCCTTCACCAAACAATCCGTTTGGAGCCAGTCAGATGCAGTGCGCCCGACCTTCTATGTGTACGTAGTTGCCAAAGCTGGTGGACAGCTCCAAGCTGCGCAGCGAGGTGCAGCGCGTACTCAGCAAGACTAGGCACAGCAAGAGACAGCAGCCCTTAAGCGCTGAGGCAGAAGCTGGAGAGGAGCGGCTGGCTGTGCTGCTGAGCTGGTGTCAAGCAGTCTGTGGGGCGTATGGCCTGACTGTGGTCAACTTCAGGACTTCGTTTGCTGATGCCAGGGGACTGTGTTTACTGGTAAGAGGGCAGGGCATAACAGGGCAGCAAGTGATCCCTCAGCAGTCCACAAGATCTGTGTGGTTGAGACAACCTTGATGCCAATGTTAACTATTCACATCTACATGTCGACATGTTGTGCCTCGACAGCATTGAGAATGCGAAGTGACATGCCATATGTGCATGCTCACGCAACACCAAAGATGGTCAATGTGTATGTGAATGGCCAGCATGAATGCTTGAGCCTCCAGCACAGCAAACAGTGTGCACTGGTGGAGCTATTGATTGTAGGTGAGCTACTACCTGCCCAGCTACCTCGCAGAGGAGCAGATCTTTGTGCCTCCACAAGCTGCCACTGACAGTCTGGTCATGGAAGCTTATTCAGAACAGGACCTTGCATTTGAAGGTAGGCTTGAACAAACAGCAGCCTAGTGTGCAGGCATGGTCCCTGTACCATGCATCATCCTTGAATGAATCATGAAGCATTCAAGAGCCTGCTGTGCTCATGGTCAACATGACTGGCGACAGTGAGCATGCCAGAATCTTCTTGCAATGCTCAACATGCGTACAACAATCATACAATCATGCAATCAGGGGTGAGCAATGCAGCCTACCATCAGACAAACAATCTAATTCACGTATTCACTAGCACAGCCTCATGTCTGCATGCATGCACGGTTGTTTCTGTCGGCTTTCACGCACACTGCAGACAGCTCGCCTGGGCAAGCAGTCATGACTGTGGCCTGGTCCGGTGCAGGAACAGTAGGCGACATTGATGTGAGCAGCCTGGATGAGGCAGCAAGGCAGGTGCACATTGCAGGTGTCAAGTCCAACTTGCAGCTGGCCCAAGCAGCAGCACAGGCCCTTGGGGACGTGCCTCCGATCCTGTCAGCCCCGGGCTTCCTAGAGCATGGCCCGGATGAGAAGGCCGTCGTAGTCTTCTTGTCCTTCCTGTGTGCTCGTGTGCTGGAGGTGTCTAAGGAGGACCGTGCAGCTCAGGTCATCCAGCACTTCTTCAGGCAAAGGAAAAGCCACCAACCAGGTCAGGGCAGACTGATGCTGTGCAGAGATCAGGAAAGGATCTCTGACTAGTGATGCCATTCAAACCCAGACACATCTTGGAGTGTGACACAGACAATTATTGGAATGATGATACACACCAGTCTGTAGCCTTTGATTTGTGGAAAGATGCGACCTGCCCTGAGTGTGGTCCTGCTGATATATATATATCGGTGGCGGTCTGTAGTACTCAACAGGGGCGATCAACCCCTCTTGGGCTTGTACAAATTTGGAATGGCCGCTATGCCCAATCCAGCTTGTGCGACTTGCAGGCCAGGGCAGGGCAAGTTTGCTGAGATGGAGTGCAGCTGCGCATATGGTGCAGCGTGCATTCAGGGTGTGGCGCTTCAGGCAAGGACTCATTGCAGGGCGCCGCATGAGGAGCAGGCTGCAAGCAGCCACCACACAGTTGCAGGCCTTGTGGAGAGCCAGGCAGCCCTTCAGATCGTACCAGGCTTTGCGGCATGCAGCAGTCTGCACCCAGGTGATTGATGTTGCTGTGCTAGCCATGTTGCAGTCCCTGCTTGCTGATCAATTTGCGTGACTAGATTGTCACTGTACTACAGGTTGGCCAGCATTTTGAAAAGTTGCAAAAAGAATTTTTGGCAGCCTGCTGAGGGCATTTTTCAGGCCTGAGTATTTGCAGCCTTACCTGCATGCAAGCAGCAGCATACAAACCATCTGCTCTTGGGCGTGCCGGCCATTCAGCATTTAACAATTCTACCCTGGACAGGCAATCAAAACAGCTTGAAGGCAAGCAAACAAGTGCATCTGGTGTGCTTTGTTGCTGCTGCTGATGTTTCTGTCACCTGTTGTGCTTTGTAGGCAGTGGCTCGGGGCAGCAGAGTGCGCAGGCAAGTGTATGAGATCAAAGTGCTGGCCCCGTTGCTGTCTGTCTGCTTGCAGAAGCGAGCTGCTTTAATAGCTGCAAGGTAAGCTGGCGCACAGACCCCACTGTTGACATTGACTGGGTATACATGTGACAGTGCTTCTTACAAGACACAAACATGTCGTCACACATAACACTGCTATGATGTACTGAGAGAAATCTGTGCTGGAAGCTGAGTGAGTTTCTGTCATCAAGAAGATGACTAGGCTTAAGACTTTCATGCTCTGCTTCATGCATGGCAAGATGTCATGTAGCAGGCTCTCTAGCATGTGAGCATTGAGCTGTCTTGCAATCCTGCCTCAACAGGCACATTTTGACTGGTCTACCAAGACAGCATTCAGGCTCGCCATTCAGGCCGTTAAGCTGTTCAACACTGGTGCATGGTCCACCGCATGTCTGCAGAGCTGTTGCACTGGCTCTATGCTAGCCATGAACATCCAGGTCACAGTCCCATGCCCTGCCTTACAAACCATGCCTGCATGTCTGTTAAGCAGCTTTGCGGCTGTATGCCCAAGATTTGTGCACCCACCCCCCGTGTGCAGCGTCAAAGGCATCTGCTGTGCTGAGCATGAGCAACACAAGTGTGTATGCAGGGTTGCTGTGAGGGTTGACGCTTTGGTGACCAGCCTACAAGCCATCTACAGAGGAGCACGCCAGCGCAGGGCCTATCTAAAGGACTGTCAGCATGTGGTGCGGCTGCAAGCAGCCTTCAGAGCCTTCCCTGACAGGATGCAATTTCTGCAGGCCAAGGGTGCAGCCATCTGGATTCAGAGCTGCTGGCGCCGCTACCAAGCACAGCAGCATGTTCTGAAGACCAGGGTATGCTTTGTGTCCTTTGTGCTTTGGTTCTCAACATGAACTGCACTGCAGGCCAGCAAACCCTGCATATGACATTATGGTATTCAGGCAAAAATTGGAATTACAGGTTCATGTTATACCTACATCACACTATGTGCATCACTGCGGCCAGGCCCTGACAACAATATGTCGCTGCACAAGGAGCGTGTATCCGTCTGATATTGTCTAAAGACAGAAAATGTAAACTGGAAACTGATTGAAACTGAAATTGATTGTATTGCTCACTCACGTACGGCAGTCTTGAGCATGATAACATGCAGTCATGCTTGCTTGATGCATATGTAATTGTTAGTGCTGCAAAGCAAGAATGAGCATTAGAGCATCTACGCAATCTTGTCCAGGCACTTCTTGTTACACGTAAGTGCTTGCAAGGAGACACTGATGCTTGGTTGCAGGCTGCAGTTGCAATCCAAAAGCACTGGAGAGGATGCCTGGTGCGCAATTATGTAGCGCAGCAGCAAGGTGCAGCTGTTGTCATACAACAGCACTGGCGAGGTCATGCACATCAATGCACATACAGACGCCTGCAATGGTCAGCAATCTGCATTCAGAGCAGGGTCAGGCAATGGCAGGCCAGCATGAGATTTGCTTTGATGCGTGGGGCTGCAATATACATACAGGTGAACCATCTACCCTTGAATCTGTGTGAGAAGCCATGTGATCTTGGCTTGTTGGAACAAAGATTATCATGCAGTGCAAAGAGTCATTGTCTTTGACTGTCATGTGACTTCTTATGCCTCTGACTAGTTTAGAAAGCGCTTGCAGGCCAGATGGAGGGGCCTGCAAGCCAACAGGCTGTACAGACAGCACAAGGCTGCAATCCTGGTGCAAAGGTGCTTCAGGGGCTTTATGGGTCGCATTGCTTTGTCCAAGCAGCATGCAGCGGCGGTCTGCATTCAGAAAATTTGGAGAAGGCACACTGTACAGACGCAGTACAGTCACAAACTGCAAGCCGTCATTAGCATACAGGTAAACGTTCTGCTGCTGTTTGGCAGGGGAACAACAGCCTCTCTGCTCAGAAGCTACACTCAGACGAACATGCATGCGTACAGAGTACTTGATGCCCCTACGCTGTTCTCTTGCCCAGTCTTAACAGCACATACGGGGGTCGTTGCAGGCAGCATGGCGGCGATACATGGCCCAGGCAGCTTTCAGACGGCAACGCAGTGCAGCTGTTGCTTTGCAATCGGCATGGCGCAGACACTCTGCTCGGCGACTGCTGCGCTGCATGAAGGCGGCTGTCATGCTGCAAGCCGCCTGGCGTGGCTTTGCTGTCCGAAAAGAGCGTGCCATCATGTCAGCTGCCGCCATTACCGTGCAGTCAAGGTGGCGGGCAGCCAGACAGCACAGGCTATACAAGGCGACAATCCGTCAGGTTGTGCATATTCAGGCTGCGGTCCGATGTCACCAAGCTCGCAGGCGGTTTCTGACAGCGAGGCGTGGTGCCATCTTGGCGCAGGCTATCTGGCGTGGGAGGTCTGCTCGTCGCTATGTGTCTCGATCAAGGGCAGCCATTCAGATTCAGGCTGCTTTCAGGGGCCGCAGCGTGCGGCAGCGAGTAGCAGCAGGACATCACGCAGCAAGGCGCATTCAGGCAGCATGGCGAGGTCACCAGCAGCATGCTTGGTACCAGCATAGCAGGCAATGCATCATTCTGATGCAAGCTTACTCCCGGCGGTACCTGGCTCATAAGCGCTTTGCCCAGCTCAAAGCTGCAAGCAGCAACATACAGAGCAGATGGAGAGCCTTGCAAGCTGGCAGGCATCAGCGGCAGAAGCTGCAGCTGTGGCATGCTTGTGCTACACAGATCCAGGCCAGATGGCGCAGTGCACAGCATAGGGGTAAATTTGTGCATTTAAAGACATGCACAGTCAGGATTCAGGCGGCACAGCGCTGCTGCGTGCAAAGAAAGCACTACATCAGGCAGCACACAGCAACCCTGACCATCCAAGCTGCTTACCGAGCATTGCTGTTGGGACGGCAAACCAGGCAGCATATTGCTTTGCAGCAGCGCTCTGCTTGCTGCATCCAAGCCTGCTGGCGGGGTAGCAAGCAGAGAATGATTTACATACAGCAGCGCCTCTCAGCCATCGCTGTCCAGGCTTCCTGGCGCTGTCATAGAGGCAGAGCCTCATTCCTGCATCTCAAGCATGCAGCAGTGACCATTCAGTCAGCTTACAGAGCACTGCAGGCTGGCAAGAATACCAGGCAGCACATAGCGCGGCTCAGGTCAGCTACATGTACCATACAGGCAAGCTGGAGAGGACACTGCCAGCATAGGCGTTTCCTACAACAGAGACGCTCAGCTGTGGTGATACAGTCCACGCTGCGTAGGCACATTGCCAAGACTAGCTTCCTGCAGCTCAAGCATGCTTGCCTGAAGATCCAGTCTGCATGGGCGGCGCTGAAGGCAGGCCAAGCAGTGAGGACACAGCTGAATCTGCAGCACCAAGCAGCAACATGGATCCAGGCACACTGGCAAGGCAGGAAGCAGCGCAGGTTGTACAAATGTGCTGTACTGCGCCTGGTCAAGCTACAGGCTGCAGTCCGCCGTCACCTTGCACAAGGGCGGTATCAGCGCAGCAGGCAGTCATGTCTGGTCATTCAGTCAAGATACAGAGCACTGACAGCTGGCAGAACAGCAAGGGCTCAGCAGCAGCAGCAGCATAAGGCTGCGATGCGCATTCAGGCCAGATGGAGGTGTCACAAGCAATGCAGAGCCTTCCAGCAGATCAGGGCGCAGCTTGTGCTGCTGCAAACAGCGGTTAGGCGCACAATTGCCAGAAAGGCGTTCCTGCGTACTCTGGCAGCTGTTGTGGTGCTTCAGTCTGGCTGGAGAGCAAGACAAGCAAGGCGGTTGCTCCAGAGAATCAAGGTCAGGATTTTGTTTTGTCTGAGTGCTAAATGCCATGCAGAAATGACCTGCTTGTGTCCCTTTGGCCAGTCATCAGAGAGATGACACTGAGATGCCAAGGTTTGACATTGACATGCACACCACTGGATCTGAATTGCAGTGAACTGCATCTGATGCTCAAAGCCTTTTGTCTATCTGGCATGCCCATTGCAGGCAGTTGTGGCCATTCAGAGGCATGTCAGAGGTCATGCAGTGAGGCAGCTTTTGGCAAAGCAGATGAGTGCTGCTACTTGCATCCAAGCACATTGGCGGTGCCATCAAGCTGCAGCCAGGTTTGGTGTCCTTTGCCGGGCCACCTTGCGCTTGCAGGCCTGGGCAAGAGCTGCAGCTGCCAGGCAACAGTACAGGCAGATCAGAGCAGCCACACTAATTGTGCAGGTCTGTCAGCACCTGCTTTGACAGATCTAGGGCAACTGCCATAACAGTGATCGTGCTGTGTCAACACACATTCTATAAGTAGGGCATGATGACCTGCTCTGTTGTTGCATATGCATCCACTGAAGCTTAGTCTTGACACACTTGTGTGCTATGAGTCTCAGGCATCTCGATCTTGCAACCACTCATGCCTAGCATGTCTTTCTGCTTGAAACACAAAAGAGAATATGCCCACAGTAAGGCAATAACTTACTGCCAAGCTGCATCAAGCACAGACTGGTGCTGTGTTTTGGCGCAGAGTGCATGGAGAGGTCATCAGGCACGCTTGCTGCTCAGGCGGGTCAGGGCCGCGGTGGTCCTTCAAACAGCCTACAGGGGTGCTGCTGTGCGCTGCAAGGTCTGTCACACGCAGCTTGTGTCACATGCATGATCAGCATGTCTGTGCCAAGATATGTGTGAGGCACTGCTGTGACTGTTCCATATGTATCGTCACTCTTTTGCTGCCGTAGCTGTTGGCTTGCTCAGTCTTGAATGCTTTGTCAGCGCTGTTGTTGACCTGTCTGTGTTGATGCAATGATGATCCGCGCATTCTGTGTCTACACAGTTGAGGCAGCAGAGGCAAGCCAGCATCAAGATTCAAGCAGCGTGGCGAGGAAAGATGCAGAGAGTGCGCTTGGTGACTTGCCACAGGGCAGCTACCAAGATACAGGCTTCTTTTAGGGGTCACAGAGCGCATTCCGCCTTCCTGCAGATGCGCACAGCAGCTACTCTGCTCCAGGTAATGTTGGTACAAACAAGTGCTGTGATGCAAAGACACTTGTCGTTGCTGAGTATGACAGGTGCCTTTGATGAGTGGGCTCAGTGCTTGACTACAGTTTGATGCTCACTTGGCCCAGCTGTGCCTGCAGCAGGACATTGTCTCATTTCAGCTGCTGTTTGTGCTGCATTTGCGTCAACAGAATCAGCATGTGCAATGATGAGCGACAGCAGATTCAAGGTTGAAGCTAAAGAGCAAGACTGTGGACTGGGACAGCTGCAATCCACATTCAGCGAGAAGCACCGGCACACTAAAGTTTTAGCTACAAACTTATGACAAATCCAAGCTTTGCTGTGCAAAAAATTCTCGCTGTGCCCATGCAGGCTGTCTGGAGAGGCAAGCAGGCCAGGAAGCATGCAGCAAGAGTAAGAGCAGCAATGTGTGTTCAGGCCACATGGCGGGGCAGGGCTGTACGCATGCAGATGGCAAGGCAGCATGCAGCAGCCCTGTGCCTGCAGGCGCACTGGAGGGGCTATGCCTGCAAACGACTTTACCTTGCAGAGCGAGCTCACATCATCAAGGTTGGCTGAGCTGACACTTGCATCAACAGCATGCCATTGCTGCACTACAATTCTGCCATAAGCACGGCTGCCATGAAATGTGTGCCAATGTATAGCATTCAAAGTTTCTTCATTCAAAGTGTACACAAATGCAAGGTGTATGATCAGTTGCGCCAGTTGATTTGCAGCAATGTTCCATAGCACACATCTTCATACACACCTGGGTGGGAATTAGACAGCCAAAGCATATTTACCTCCTGCTGAGCCTAGCTGTTGACAGTGGCAGCTTGTGATAGGTCTGTGAAGTCATAGAGTCATGTCCTAGCACATGCCGATCAAAGTAGCTGGGCTGCACGCTCACATTTCTTTTCAAACTCAGGTTCAGGCAGTCATGCGTGGGCACCATGCCCGCACACGCTTTGCACAACAGCGCAGGGCAGCATGCCTGCTGCAGTCCCACTGGAGGCGTCTTCTGGCTCACCGCCTTGTGCACAAGACTCAGGCTGTTGTCACAGTGCAGAGGTGATCACTCTGCCCCTGTAATGGCTGTCAGACGCACAAAACTTAATTGCATACCTCCAATGGAATGCTAACAAGGTGCATAGTTGCTGACGGAGCCTGTTTAGTATCCAAGATAGATTTTGCAATGTGATGGTGTATGGCATAATGCACACATCAGGCTAGATCTTGTTTGCCCTGAACCTGGTAATGGTGCAAAAGTCAGTGCATGTGTGCATCGCAGGTTTGTGAGAGGCTGGTTGGCCAGGCAACTGATCAGCAGAAGGCATCAAGCAGCCACTTGCATCCAGTCCTATGTGCGCATGAGGATCCAATACCTCAAGTGAGGCTTTCCTGCACCTTTGCTGCCTGCATTGTGATCTCTGACTTGCTTGTGCCTGAGCCCTCTGCTTACAAGCAAGCTTCCAAGCAAGGGCTGCCAGATGTTGCTAAGATGCCTTTCAACCTTGCAGGCTTTTGTCATTAAAGAACATATTCCAATTGCTTGGATGACATCAAGGATATCCTCATCACATTTTGCTGCTCTTGAAACACAATATGTCAGCTACAAGGTTTTCCAGCTCTACCAGCAGGGATCTGTCAGCAGTGACCTTCCCAGGCACCCTTATGATGCTGCTGCTGTTGGTATACATCTGTTGAACTTCACATCATGCACTACAAAATGATCTGACCCTTGGCATCAGATCCTGCTGCTTGCAATGCAGGTTCCGGTCAGTGCTGGAGATGCGAGCTGCTATGCGGGAGTTTGCAAGGGCAGCAAGGGACTACTCCAGGCGCTACTCAGCAGCCATCAAGATGCAGTCCCTGGCCAGGGGCTTCCTGGCCAGGAGAGCCTTTGCCCAGCTTGTGGCCGCTCACCACCACCAGCTGCGCCTGGAGCAAGCCAAAGCAGCTGCTGCTCTGGCCGTCATTGCTCCGTGGGCTGCCACGTTTGTGGCGCGCTGCCATTTCCTCCGCCTCAGGTCAGTCTGTCACACTGCTTTAGCCAAGAGCGCAGCCAAAGTTGTGCACTTGTTCATGTCTTCGGTCTTAGGGGTTTGTGCAGGGGTTTTGAGGCATGTGTTGTGTTGTTGAGCTGCAAGTGTGTGCTCACTTAGAAGCCTGTGCCCCTTGCCCAATTCCGCGATTCCTAGCTTTCTGCAACCTGTGCTTGCAATGCTGCCATAACCTGCGCTCATGTCAGAGCTTGCACAATGCAACCAGAGCCTCCCCAAAATCCACAAGCAAGGCAAGACAACAAAGGGATCTGATCCACAGGCGGGCAACCAGGCTGATACAGCACTCCTGGAGGGCCACATGGGCCCTGCGCAACAGGGCGGCTGTCCGGATCCAGTCTGCATTGCGCATGCACGTGGCCAAGCAGCATTTGAGGAAAAGTTGCTGTGCAGCATGCGTCATACAGGCATGTAGCACAATTCCATGCATTACTTCTGCTTCAAGGCTGCATCTGCAGCAGTAATACAGTGATGCACTCCTGCTGCTGTGGTCAATGTGTTGTTTGACCAGACATGGTACCTCCCTATCACCCCCAGATCATCAGTGCAAGCTGAC
>JAABUU010002714.1_pt1 | contig 24403 bp, 29 predicted proteins | sample 5559301 | NCBI WGS metagenome assembly JAABUU01 (sample SAMN10711884, study PRJNA513360) | rock metagenome | isolation source: Antarctica rocks | place: Antarctica: Victoria Land, Richard Nunatak white | reverse complement strand
CAGGGATCTTGGGCATCTTGCGGCGCACCCTGTGGTGCGACAGCCTGGCATGTCCGTAGTCAATGATCTTGAAGTGCACGCTCTGCCCCTGCTTCTGCCCTGCATACTCACCAAACATCAAACTTGCACGTCAAGAGAGTGCATCCAAGGTGTAAAATGGTTTATTGTGAGAGGGTAAGGTCACTGCATGCGACGCTGCGTGGCCCATGGGGTTATACAGCGAATTCAAGGAAGGCTCAAGCTGTTGAGATTGGTTGCCTTCAAGCCCATCAAGGCTCACAGGCTAGAATCAGATGAAAGTGTTTGGAATGCGTTCAGTGCTTGCATATGTCAGGTAGTTTGGCCCTACTGCCCCTACTCGTGGCTCCAGTGTGAGAGTTTGCATGGCTGTCACCCAGGTTGCTTTGCACACTTGGCTAGCTGTGCGTGCTGCTCAACTGTCGTTGTCAAAAGGCAGGTCTGCTGGCAGGTTTCAGCGACCTCACAGGCAGTCAAGGTGACACAGGTTGCCTGGTCCCCACCTGGAATCTTGAAGGTGTTGGTCTTGGGCTCAGTGAGCACGCCCACGGCTTGCTTCCTCTGCTTGCGTGAGGTGAAGCCCTTGGGGTACATGGGCTCCGCATCTAGATGATGCTCCATGACATTGGAGATGCGCATGTCCGCATGCACAAAGCCAAGCTTCTGGAACGCCTTGTCCAAGGAAGCCAGCACCTGTCCGTATCACACAGCCGGTCCAGGCTCAAACTTGTATACACAGCCTCTGGGCAGCACAGATAGCATCAAATGTACAGCTTCATTGCCAGACAAAGATTTGCAGATGTACAGCAGCACAGAAGGGGCCAAATAAGAGTGTCTGCAGTCCGACATGGTACAGGCTGTCGCGAATGCTTACACATGCAAACAAACAGCATGTTGCTAGTGGCATGAAAGGATCTGCAGCAATCCCTCCTGGCAAACACAGCCATGATGAGCTTCTGATGGTGGATGCACACATGCAGAAGCGATGTCCAGTGTTGCTGTTGCAGTGCAGCAATACACAGTCAGGTCAGTTGCAGTTATAGCTAGAGCATTGAGTGCACCTGTTTTACCATGTCCATCAGGTAGTAGACGTCATTAAAGTCATCCTTGAGAACTCTGCATTGCAGCTGCAAGTTCAGCTTCCGCTTATATCATGATTGCCATGGAGATTGTGGGTCACCTTGTGCATTGCATGCAATCAAGACAGCAGGCTTACCAGTCATGGCACAATACGGCAACATACAGTAGAAAGAGCAACAGTCTCAAAACAAGGCACTGCACATTGATGCATAAGCCGCTCATCCCACTCCAGCATGGCAAGCTAGAATAGACAGCTCACTCTCCGGCATACAGGAACAAACACCAACATCAAGCTTGCACGCGGCGTCATTACATTGCACATGGCATTTAAAAGGAAGTAGTGAATGTGGCCAAGTCACCGCTTCTCAATGTCCCAGCCGTTGAGCTTCTCAATGACGAGGCCCTCCAGCATACCAGTATTGCCGCCGCCAGCTCCACTCACAAGGGCAGCCCCAGTGAACATAAATCCTGCATGTGCAGGACATGCATAACAAACCTGCAGTGAACCTGCCAAGCCAGAGGCCATGGACGCACCAGCTGCAGGCAATGATGTTCATGCATGATGGACCAGCGGACAACCACACAAAGCATGAGAAGGTGAGTGGGTAAAGTCGTGAGTACAGACCTGCCTGCAAGAGCGGAGACATGTCACAAAGTGAGCGTGGGAGCAAACAGGTGACTGTGCAAGCGTGTGATGACAGAAATGTACCTGGAATATCTTTGTTGTCCTTAGAGAGGTTGTTGAGCTGCTGCCCTATCAGCCACTCCCTCTTTAGCCCTGCAAGGCACAGCCCTCTCCATGGCGGCAGACATGAACATGCCCATAGGACGTGAGTCAGCACAAAGTTGTGGCACCGTTGAAGAGAATTATGCCACGGATTGATCTGACATCCAACATGCTAGACGTGACCATATGTGCTGAAAGGATAATGAAGACAAGATGCAAGCCAGCTGTATGTACCACATACACACTGCTCTCTGTCTTGTTTCCCCTTCACTGGTTGTTCCTAGAGACGCAGCAAGGGCATGACATGTTCCAAGATTGTTCTTATGCAAGGAATGCTGATGCTTGACATGAGAATGTCTTACCTACATCTGCGCCAGTGATGGGAGTCGCCTTCTTGGCTTTCAAGGCCTGCAGCATGCATCTCTGGTCAAGCTTTACCTGAGTCATGTATTACAGGACATTTGGACAAGCAATTCTCAAGGCTAGAGCGTGATGCAAGCATCATTGCAGGCATACATTGTGGGGCTCCATTGCAGTACTAATTGTCGTAGTACATGCCAGTAGCAGATCAAGAAGGCAGCAATGGTAGCAAAAGGTTTGCCCTTTCGCTCATGCAGGCAACAACTAGTTGTATTAGTTGACGCTGATGGGCATCAGACATGTTGAAGGATCTTATGGCACAGTGAGGGTCAGTTATCGAGGTAAAAAATACAAAGCATAACTTGCAACACCAAGCTGTCGATCTCTGTTGCTGAAGCAAAGCCTGTTACTTGCGACCAACGATGGAAGCTTTAATCAAGATATAGCATGAAGGCTCATGAATGCTGTCAGCTACAAGCAGGTGGAGTAGTCATTGAGATGTATAATCAGTGACAGCAAGGCTCAGCGATGCTTGTTACCTTGAGCACTTGACCACTGTCTTTGCCTTTGCCATCTAGCAGCTCATATACTGCTCCTTGATGACCCCCACCCAGCTCCTTGCCGACCTATGAAGACCATTCTCTGATCAGCGGTCAGAGTATGGCTGTGACAGTCAACATGTCAAAAAGCCATCTCTTTGCAACAAGGAAGCAGAGTCAGACATGATGTTATGCTTGAAGTCTGAACCTGATACAGAGTTTTGCACAGACTGCCATTTGGTGTTCTGGAGTTTTGCACCACTTGTATATTATATGAAGCTCACAAAACTCAGTGATGACAATGGAATGACGTTTGACCCCTTTGCAGTGAAGCACTGCTGAAATGGTATGAGGTTCACAGTGCCTTGCAGGTGAACGCTGTTTACCTTGTAGTCCTCTGTCAGTTTGAGGCCTTCCCTGACTTCAAAGCCCTCTGGGACATAGATCACCTGCAGCTTACAAACTGTAACACCTGCAGTCTGCTTGGCAGGTGAAAGTTGGCTGTTGAACTTGCAAATTCCAATCTGACCTCAGCTCTGCCATCTTTGTCGTCTATGGACTCAGACCCCTGCCTCCCAATGACACCGCTGCCGTTTGGATCATGGAGTAGTGGTGTGCGTGACTCTGGCACCACCATGGCTCACAACTGACTACCAGTCTAGCCTAACAGAGAGATCAACCCACGTTAATAAAGGCTGCATCCAGATAATAGCTTTCTAGCCTTGTGTTTCAGGCAAGCACGCGACAGGAAGTAACACTGTAGGACACGTCCCAAGCGTCCGTCTCCCCGCTGCCAGAACCTGAATGTGCTAGAGCAACGAATGTCAGAGACGGGTGCAGTCTCACCTGTACAGCTAAAAGGTTCACGCCGTGCGCACGACTGACAGTCAACGATCTGTTGTGAAGATATCGTCTGTGACGAGCTGGACCTGGCCGCGATACGCCGGCGAGTCAGGCACTACGAGGTAGACTGACGACTCCTGACGCTGCCGCAGGCGTGTGGCCATGAGCTGTACTACCGACAAACCTTCACGGTGAAATCAAAAGCAGCTGTTCTGTGGTAGTGCCAATGCTGACTCACCGGTGCGTCTAAACTGTCATCCCAACAGCAATTTTCTTAGTGGTATGAATCCGGGCAATCCGAGAACGACTTGTCAAAATTGCACTGGCGAGCAAGCATGATGAAGTGAAGGGGTCAGTGCATGTGGAATCAACTGGATCAAGCATGCGTCTCAATTTGTATGCGTAAAAAGCTTTTCACAGTGAGCTGCTGTCCTAGCTATCAGCTGGTTGGCTGAGGGCTGAAAGCTGCTTTGCAGTCCAGGCGTCTGAGGCTGAGTCACGATGCTGTGAGTGTTTCACCCAATTTACCTTGTGGGCTCAGTCATCAACAAGTTCTTGCTACAACGGATCGATACCTTCAATTCTTAGCCCTAAAGATTAAGCATAAGGCGTAGGTCAGCTGACAAGCAGAAGATGGCTCTGGAGCCAAGACAACGCATGAGATGCATACCTGAACAGCAACACTTGTTTTACTGATCCCCTTCAATCTTAGGCACACACTGCCTGACACACACTGAGATACTAGGACCACTGATGCAGCTTGGACTGAACTTCATGCATTGTCTGACACTAGAGATTAATGGACACTGGGGTCCTGCATTTGCAGGAAGAGCTGGCACAAGCACAGGTAGTTGTGCTGTAAAGGCACCACAACTTGTTGAGAGGTTTTAGCTAGAATCTTCTGCGACGTCCAGCTGTCACGGGCTGTCATCGCTTCAACTTGTTAAACAAGCTTCCTACACCGCCTGCAGCTCCCTGAAAAACACCCTGAGCTCCTTTGAACACGTGATAGGCTGGCTGCAGTTCTGCTCGCCACCATACACCAGATTCCCCCTTCTTGCTAATCATCTTCCAGGGACCCCACATGCCATCTACAGCACACATCAGCACTGCTGCAGCGATGGCAGTGATAGATTCAACAACAACAGATGTTGTGCAATCATGACCACGGTGTACTAACAGCTGTAGCAAAGATGCAAGCCCACGCTGCAAAGCAAATCATGAAAGAGACAGGTAAGCATAACACTCAATGACAGAATTGTAACACCACTGTCTGATCACTATCATCTGGGAAACCTGTCAGAATGCAATATGCATGCAAAAGTGCATATGTGGTAAATTCTGCAGTGTTTTCAAGGCAGCTGTGCCAATACTGCAGTGCTCTAAAGTCAAGCAAGCAGGAAGACTTTATGAACAGTGCCACAATACATCCATATTGCACAGGAACATACCTTCTTCCTTGTCCCTGGCAGCTATTGTAAAGCCTGTATGCAACACTGGATGCGATATCGCCCACGGCCAAATACGTGTGACTGAGGCATTCACACCATCACCATGCGTGACAATCAGGACATTGTCGCCATTTGCTTCCTCTGCTATAGCCTGTATTCAACTCCAGCATTTGCAAACCATAACACTCATCTTGAGCAATTGCTTGCCTACAGTATGTCCACTATGCCTATAAGCATACTCACCTTAATCTATTGTTTGAGCAGCATTTCATAGCTGAAGTAAAAGTGCATGGAAAGTATTGAGAACAGAGAACCAAGTTCACAGCCTTTGTCACATCATCATGTATAAACTCGACTTGCACAGCAGCATGCATTGAGGATCCAGCAACAGCAGCACCTGAAAGGCTTTGCTAAAGCGCCGTCTAGATATGAGCAGGTTCTCTGGATACTGTCCAAAGTTTGGCCTGCCAATTTGCATCTTGGATGCAGTGGTACTGGGCAGCTTCTTGTGCACGTGATCTTTCAACCCGTTACCCTCAAAGAACCAGGTGTTAATGTCACCTGGTGGGCATTTGCCGCCCTTCTTCACCATCAGCTTTGGATTCATAAACTGCAGGCGTCACAATGCTTCACGCATGCAAATCTTGCTGGAGGTCATGACATTGACAGTACGGGCATTGCAAACTTCCATACAACCACGTCATAGCTGAAAATATGCAGGCTACACTTTCAAGCACGTTGGTCACAGATGTTTAATACATGGGAGCATGCACCTAGCCTAGACAGCCAGTACTAAATTTTGCAGTAAGATGACCTGTTCTGCAAGATGCTTCTGGCTTACTGCTCAGGGACAACACCATGCTCTTAAGCTGACTGGTTGAGCGTTTGCATCACCAAACTGTCACTGATCAGTAACATGCTGGGATCATGCAAGTTGAATAGCTGAAACAGCGCACCTCACCAACTGCGCAGCTGACTGTCCAGTCCTGGGGCTGGATCCCCAATCCTTCTGCAGCAAAGCTGGCTGTCTGTAAGCATCTACACCACATGATACAGGGTGAGGATGCAGAAGGGCATTTGGATTGGGTAACCTGTACTCGCATTTGCGTGCAACTTGCCAGTAAACATCATAAGTATGTACACATGTTGCAACAATGAGACGGTCTGTGTGCAGCTGACCATCAACATGCTTGATTCTGATGGCATGAATGGCGCAGTGTCATAGGTACTCAGCCATGCTTGAGTATTTTTAGGCGCACCTGAAGAAAGGTGAAATATACACCTTTTTGATATCGTACTTTTTCAATTTTGCCGCCACTTTTTTGGCCTGCAAATGTACAACTTAGAATATGTGAGCTCAATGATCAGCAAGTCGTTGCAGCTGGTGAGACCAATGATGCCTGCAATAATACCTGGTCCTGCCCATGGTCAGAAAGAAAAGGGTCAAAAGGGCGCTTTGCAATTGCACTCCAGCTCTTGTCCACCTGCAATGTCAACAGAGTTTGCACATCCGGCTCATACAACTTGCTGTGCGCTATTTGAGGCTGCTTTTCAGCTGTGCTGCAGATCTGCATACCTCATCTATTCTTTCGCCGTGCCGCATGACAATCAGCAGTTGCCTGGTCTTTCCCGGAGGAGCAGCAGTTCTCTTATACTCTTCTTCCCGTGCAAGCTCAGTTTGTACTCTGAGTTGCTCACTTGCAGACATCTGCGGCTGATCCTCCCCAGGCTCAGGCTTGTCCACATCATCTTCGTCTCTCATATCGGCGGCCTCTGGCTTGCTGCTGCACTTAATATGCTTGCAGCGTAGTCGACGGGATTTGGAGTCATGGGGCCAGCGAGAACTGCTCTGTGTTCCCTGCACACTGTGTGAGCTGACTAGGAACCTGGCAACGTTTCGTCTCCTTGCTGCTGTTGAGGTTTGGAAGCGAAATGGATGCGCCTGAGCTGACAATGGGATTTTACTAGCGAGGCGTATGCAGGCACGTTGCTGCCGAATGCGGGCAACGGGGTGCAAGGCCCTGACAGGCCGTGCGGCCAATGCGGTAACAGCCGGTGTTTCGGCTGGGTGCAGATAGCAGGTGGACATTTACGTGCGGGCTGAGTCCGCGGTAGATCTGGATTTTGCCGCAGACCCTCTTTGGCCCTTTTCCGACGCGAGACTGATGCTACAGCGCAAACAGCTGTGGCGACCAAGAAAATGCATTCGGGATGTTTTCAAATTATTGGTTATCCTTATCCGACGGCTATTTATAAAATGACCAACTGATACTGTAGTCTCCTGAGGACATGCGACTGAACATGCGATGTCAGCAGATGTGTGAGTCAGCCTTACGGACATTTGTGACGCTGAGAGAAGGATGTACATACACACATACATTTTGTTGGCTAATGCAATTCACGCAAGATCTGCAAATTTGGAGATTTGTAAAGCCTGGCAACTGCTGCAGCAGCAGCAACAAGCTGACACCTTGAGCAGTACATTCAAAATCTTAAATAACTTTAAAGGTAAAGGCACTAACAAGCATGCGCTTTTGATCTCGCAGCACGTGCAATATTGGAGAAAGTTGCTGTACCCACCAACAAGCGTAAATGACTGGCCGGAACCAAAGCATCAGCACCCTAGGTCCCACTTGTGTACAGCAATGCAAGCCAACATGGAACATGCAACATGACAACAGCAAGCCAGGTCTGAGATTTGTGCTGTAAATTTGATGAGGCTGGCAATGGCGAGAAGCAGTGTCAGGGTTTTGCAAGTACTTCCTGAGCGAAGCAGTTGCAGGAACATATGCATGCTGCATTGGCACATGGCACATGCTGCATTGGGGTAATGGACAGGACTTTGTACACTGTTGACATGCAGATGCCAGGCCAGTATTACATATGCAAGCATATATGAGAGTGAATGGATTTCTGACACACCAGCAATATAGCCCACGCTGTTCACATAACCAAAGAAGTTGACAGTGATACACAGCCTTTGTCGACATATTCAAATGCCAGCTGCTCAGGTACAAGGCAGCACATGCAAGCCACCACCAGCAGCTGATCAGAAGCATGCCTTAGCTGCGGCTAAAGTGAGTTGTGGATGCAGAGGCATTCCTGACTTGCTGTCTCTTCTGCTTAGAATTCATTCTCGTCTCTGCCAAATAAGCAGCAGCAGGTGCAACTTACCTGCCAGCAGCCATCAGGTTCAGATCAGCTTACCCTGACAGATACAGCATCAGCACAGCCACCTTGTCCAACCAATCCTTCATCCTACCTCTGGCAGATGTAGCCTGGCACCAGAATATGCTTACATCACAGTGACCACAAAGTCCGAGTTTGCCTCATGGCTGCAATTTTTGTCTGATGTATCCAGTCCCCACGCAATTTGCTGTTCTGCCTATGCAGACATGGGTTGACGGAAGATGGGACGAGAGAAAGGCAGCAATGTATGACAGCACAGCTATCACCATGCAGCTGCTGGGCTGTACAGTAGCTTTGAGCAACTAATGTGAGTTATGACAGGTACTTCTCTGTATGCATTCTGCTGTGTGGGAGCTGTATGCACAGCAGATTACTAGAGCTATGGTTGAGCCTGAAATGCCGCCACATGTTGTTACACAAAGTATACACCCTATTTCTTGGTCTTGCGCAATAGGTTGCCCATCTCTTCCCTCTTTTTCTTTGCACGAAGATGTGTACCCAACTGCACCAGCGCAATGGACTGTGAACACGTCAGCTTTAGAACATCAAGGCATAGTCAACTTCCCTCTGGTAGTTACTGACCTTCTTCTTGCACAGCTTGAGTGCACGCTTGTCCTTGCCAACCTTCAACAATTCTGACACACGCCTCTCATAAGGAGCAAGGCCTGCAACGTCTCTCACCACCTCACGGATGAGCCTTGTTCGCTTGCCTAGTTTCTGCAGCAGCGATTTTCATATAGAGTCTAGCCATTGTGCCGCGACCACTGTGACTGTTGGAATATGCGCAGGTCTGGACGAACACCAAAGAACGTGGCTGTTGTAGTGCCTGCGGATGTGCTGCATACTTACTCCTTTGCTGTGGGAAGGCTTGACCTTCTTGTCCCTCTTTGTGACTATATGACCCTTGTTCAGCCCAGCGGCAAGGCCGGTTTTGGGCGTGGGCGCCATGATGCGCTCGCTAGTGCAGCGGGGAAGAGGCCAAATCTGGCGGCCAGTGAAGCTTCAACTGTGAACTGTGACACACGCACACGGTAGACGTCGACGGGCAGCGTAGTTTTCGAGTCGTTACGTACAGTCGCACTCGAATGCCCACAGCAACTTGCGGTGAGACTTGTGACCAGAATCGCCCATAGTCTCTAGGACCCTAAGCGTGGTGCTCAATGTTGCTCGCAAGCCCGATGAGACATCGCTCAAATGGTTCGATACAGCCAAAGTCAACGTGAGACCTGCCGATAAGACCCGGATCCTTCGGTAAGCACGGTAACAACGTTGCCTGCTGTTGGGCGATACTTAAAGCTCATTGAAAGGACGGGGTGATGCTCTGCTATTTTGTGTCTGCTCAGTTATTGCTTCGCTCCACGTCAGGTAGAGCGGCAGAGCAAGCAGTGCTGTCATACTTCCTGATCTGCTGATCTAGTTGCACGAAGCACTGTGTGAGCGATAAGATGCGAAACAAGTGCGAACTAGTCCGAAGCTTTATGGTATGGTCGCTGCAGCCTGAACACAATGAGACCTGCTACAAGCTGTGCAGGTGAGCATGCTTGAAGGCCATAGCCCCAAGGTTGTTCAGCAGTTTGTGGGCTACACCACAAGGAGATGGGCAGTGGTCTTGTACCCAATGCTGACAATCATCACTGGAGGACTGCTCTGGGTGGTCGGTCAACGCTATCTGCAAGCAAGACTGTGGACCCTGCAGAGATGCTCTCTCAGCAAAGCGCAATACGTTCACGCTAAGGTGTGATTCATGTTCTCTTCAGCATTCATGTAAAGTCAGCATTGACAGTCGCAAAAGTTGTTGCAGTTTGTGACTGGACGCCAGGAGCTTGTTGAAGTGCGGCAACAGCCAGTGCTTGAGATTTCATACTTGTCTGCATCCCAAAGGCAGGTCAGCAGGCAGCAACATGTGTATGTCTTGCTTACATCTGCATAGACAGCCAACAGGTGCATGGCATATGGATCTGCACCCCAGATTGCTGATGCGCTTCAACCTGAGGTGACTTTGTGGGTCTTTGCCCAATACCCTGTTGCACAGCTGTTACTTGCATGAACAGACACAATCACTCCTGACTTTCATCAATCAAAAGCATATCTGCCCTCTTTGCCTCTTGTGCTGTATCACTTTACTTCTCTCATCATGGACGACACCTTTCTTGGGTACCTCAGATTAGTCCTGGGTCAACAGCCCATGCCTTACACCTGATCAGCTTGCTGCTGGTTGTGTACATCTATGACGCTGCTGAAGACAGCTTCAAAGTAGTCCCGGACATGCCTGTGGATACATCCACCCGGATACACAATGCCCAGAACGCTCTTCAGCACATAGAACTAGGTAGAGTTTTCTGCTCATGCTGCTGACTTGCTGTCATGTGCACAGCCTTACTGTGACACATGCAGTTGCGCCGTAATGCTGCTGTTTTGTGTCATGGTTGACTCGTGTTTGACTGTGTACAGCAGTTGCGACACAGCAAAGCAATGTTGAGAACAAGTAGGACATGTGTCAGCACAGCACACCACAAGGCAGGGCAGGACAAAATGTGATGGAGTTCCACACAGCCCATGCACATGCATTTTACACTACTGCAACTCTGTGCTGGTTTGACGACCGCAATGCCATGCTTGTTTAGCATCAGCATCAACACATCCTTACAGCTCAAGGGTGGCTCAGCTAGCACTCCGCGAAGTGAAGGTCCTGTTTGGTACAGACTGCATGCATGATCTTGCAGGAGCAGAGTGGTCATGTCTCTGTCCCATGTCAAGCAGGCACAGACACGAGACAATGTGTTTGTATGGTATGAACGACATGTCTGTTGTACGCCCCAGCATGCTGCAACTGGCTGGCGCTGTGCTGGCCTACCCCCCTTTCATTGTCCAGGTCCGCTGAAGCACTCATACCTCATTTCACAGCAAAGCTGCACATCCCTGATTTGTCATTGGCAGCTGGCAAGACATGTTGTCCTGTATGCTTGAACATCACATCTTGATTGCTGCCTTCCTCCTGCAAGAGTTGTCTTATTCAATGACAACATTTGCCTTGTTTGTCTTATTGATTTGCCTTGTTTGGACGTTCCAGCCTTACTGCCACCCCTCACTCACTGTATTGTTGATGTCATTATACACCTGCAGCAAGCATGAAGTGCCCTGAGTGTAAGCATGAGATGGCTGCCATTGCTGAGCAAGCTTGTCATGTATGCCCTGACACCTTGTCTTGCTTGCTGTCTGCAGTACTTTGAGCTAGCTTGCATGTTTTATGCAAAGTTCTACATGGTGGCATCCTGCCTGCTGTTCATGACACTCGCCTCGAGCTTTGTCTCCACCTACAAGCTTTACAAGAAACGCTTGGAGCTTTTCCATGCTGTTGGGCAGCAGCGCCTCATTACAATTGTGCTTGCCGGACGAGTAAGGTCAGACTTGGGTCTTTGTGTAGGGTTTGCAGCGGATTTGTTCTGCTGCCACTGATCCCATGCTTGGTCTGTCCTGTCATGATCTTACTTGCTGCCAATCACATCAGCATACCATCATAAGACCATGGACAAGCTTCAAAAGCCAAGTACTGTTGTCAGGTGGCTGTACACAATTCAGTCTGCACTCAGGCTGGATGACTGCTACAAACTGATCAGTGTTTGAGTGGCCTTGGCATCAGCCAAAATCGGTGCTGCTAGCAATTAATGCTGCAAGCAATGTCTGCAGGGCAACATCCTCTAAAAAACTTGTGCCAGGGGATGTGATAGTGGTGCTGCCTGAAACTGCAACCTGTGACTTGGTTCTGCTGCAAGGCACTTGTCTTGTAGAGGAGTCCAACCTGTCTGGAGAGGTGAAGCTCCTGATTGACTGAGAAATGGCAATGTGCAATGTCACGTTGCTGCTGTAGGAGATGTCCAAGCAGGCATGACCTCTGCTGTGCATCATGCTTGCCGACGAGGCGTCCGCTGTCACTTTGACAAGCAAGCATTGCCATACTGAGATCCTACGAGAGTGTCCAGATCTGGATGGCATGCAAAGCAGTGCACTGATCGCATGTTGTCTTTGTCTTTGCCCACTGCCTGTGCACGCCTTTCATCTGGCTGGAATATGCAGCCGACGTCTGCTCAAGTACGCAAGTCCAGCTTTGTATCGCATGATGAGGCCCATGGGCGTGCCTACCACCCAGAAACTCACCACTGGCACACCATCCATGCTGGCGCAAGTGTACAACCCTGGTAGGCTCTTCTCATCAGCACACTCAGACAATGAAGAACATTTAGCTGATGTGATCAAGTGCCATGGCCTCTATACTGCTGCAAGGCGAATTTTAGCTTGCGTGATATCAAAATGGGCACTGTTCCTGTACCAGTCTGTGTATTGTCTGCATCTCAACATGCATGTTCCTTGATCACGAGCACCGTTAGGCACGGGTGTTGTGCTGGACTACATAATAGCTAAGACCAGCAATAAAATATATATTTCATATATAAGAGCTGATGTTGTGCTGCAGACATGGGCAAATAGCGCCACATATGATGAGGTCTTGGGGATGGTAGTCAGAACTGGTGAGCCATGCATGTCGCGTTGCTATCTATGCTGCTGCTCAGGCACAACAGGGCTGTCACTGACGTGCCAAAAGGTCATTTATCATGTTATGCACTTAGAAATGAAGATCTGTGTGACAGGTCATTCACTCAACACTTGGCATTCACTTTCAGGGATGCGTACATGCTTTGCACTTCTACAAGAAGATGCACTGCAGTGTTTGCACTGAGCTATGCAAACAGTGAGTGCCAAACTATGAGTGCAAACATTGCAGTTGGCTGCACAATGTAGCAGTGTTGACCCATGCCGGGTGCTGCCATGAGATTGTGAGAGCATGTATCAGCAGTACACACAAGACCGACTGTATCTGGTTCTGTCCTACAGGTGATGTATTGTGCTGTTGTTGAGTAGACATGCATGGCTGTGCAGGCTTGCGGACGACCATGGGAAACATGCTGCACCAGATTGTGGCTCCATTGCATAAGCTGAGTCTTGCCAAAGATCCATTCCTGTCGGTGAGCACGCAGCTGGTCCAGAATGTCAGCAGCCCATGTCTGCAGCACCACATCCAACCATGCATCAGCATCAGCATCATTGTTGGCTTGCTGCATAGCTGCAGTCCTTTTGGTGATATGCACACCTGCATTTGGCTCACCAACTTCTCCTCAACTCCTTGTCAAGCTGAATGGGGCTGTGAGTGCAGGATCTGTCCAGCTTCTGTGGGTTTGCGCTGATCCTCCAGCTGTGCATCTTCCTCATTGCAGCTGTGCCTCACTTCCGGACCCACCAGCAACCAGTGTCTGAGTATGTTGCCATGGTCCTTGGCACAGTGATGACAGCTTTACCAGTGGCTGTACCCACTGTGATCCTGGGAGCCAATGCAGCGTGCACGGCACAACTCAAACAGAGGGGCATAGATGTGCTAATGGTTGCCAAGCTGAAGACAATTGCAGCTGTCGAAGTGGTTTGCTTTGACAAGACAGGAACATTGACAGGAAGTGTGGTAAGCACTCTCTTCTCAAGTAAGTCAGGTAATATGTCCTTGCCCTTGTATCATGGCCATCACCAAATGCTTCCCGGCAGGGCTGCAGGGCTGCCTCTAGGCACATCTAGGCAAACACCAACTGTCTCCATGCTTGTCATAGAAGCAACCTCCAGACCCTCAACTGCCTCGGTGGTCGTGTGTGACTGCCTGCTGACTTGTGACTGCAGGCTGAGCTGCATGGCCTGGTGCCAGTAGAGCAGGGCAGCTTCACGGGGCTGCAGTCTATGGCCATGCGCTGGCCCAATCGGCTCAAGCAGGCACTGGCTGTCTGCAACTCGCTCACGCTCATTGGCAAGAACCAGCTTGTGGGGGACGATGCTGACAAGCAAGCCTTCAAAGCTGTTGAAGCTCGCTTCTTGATGAGTCAGGACTGGCTTGGGGCAAAACACTTTTGACATCTTTGTGCTGCAGGCTGTCAGATGCAGATATTCATTCAGTCATTCATTACACAGGTGGTACAGCGTTGCATACATACAAGTGTATTGTCTGCATCCGGTGCATGCAAAGCTGGCATGTCTGGGATGGTTGTGCTGCTTGCATTCAGTGCAGGGTTGGCTCACGCAGAGCGTTTCTCAAACCGCCCTAATCTCGGTATCGTCAAGCAAGGGCGAGATGAAATGAGATTGAAGCGCCGAAGCTCTCGGCGAGAACGTTGATAGCTGCCGGTTTACATTATGACTCTCACATTGACGGCGAGAACTGCAACTCATGCAGCCTTACTGCAATCCTCGCAGGTGACCTTGCGGTTGCCTGCGCCCTTCCGGCCAGTCCGAGGGCCAGGTTCCGTCAGGATGGCAAAAAGCACGACTGTTGCACTGAGTCAAGACGAACTGAAAAAGCAAGCCGCCCACAAAGCAGTCGAGTACGCCAAAAGCGGCATGGTGTTGGGCCTGGGAACCGGATCTACAACCGCATTTGCAATTGACCGTATCGGCGAACTTATGAAGAACGGAGAGCTTAAGGACATCATCGGAGTTCCTACGTCTATCAAGTCATACGAACAAGCCTCTGGTAAGCATGTTGATATATCAGCATCTTTGGGCTCAAACTTCCACAGTATTGCAGTTGTGCACGTGTGTTGTCCAGCGAACTATCAACACACCCTTGTATGGCCTGAGATTGGTTTTGTTTGACAAGTATGCTTTTGTGTCATTGCAGCTCTGGGCATTCCACTTGCCACATTAGACGAGCAACCAGAGATAGATCTGGCCATTGACGGCGCTGATGAGGTAGACCCAAAGCTCAATGTAGTGAAGGGGCGAGGCGGAGCACTGCTACGAGAAAAGGTCAGTAGTCCTCACCTCTGTCAATATTTGCTGTTCTCATGCTTTTGTAAGCCAAGTCAACTGTGTACTTTGCCACCTTTTGCAGCTAGTGGAGCAAGCCTCCAAGAAGTTTGTATGCATAGTTGATGAATCCAAGCTTGTGGAAGGTCTTGGTGGAAGCAAAGGTCAGTCAGCAACAGTACATGCTTTTGCATGTGTTGCTGATGTTTTTGTACTTGGGTGTGCCTTTGTTCACATGGTCTTCCTGCTTTGTGGTGCTTGCAAATAGTGACCTTCCATTCAGCACATGAACTGCAATGCTCCTTGCAGATGCAATGCCTGTCGAGATTGTACAATTCTGCTACAAGTACAACCTAGGACGGCTACAAGACCTGCCTGAGCTGGCTGGATCAGAAGCCAAGCTGCGCATGAATGGTGACAAGCCATACATCACAGACAATCAGAACTACATTGTAGACCTGTACTTCCAAGAGCCACTGAAGGATCCTTATGCAGCTGCAGAGGCAATCAGCAAACTGACCGGCATTGTAGATCATGGCTTGTTCTTGAACATGGTAGATGTTGTTGTCATTGCTGGCAAGGACGGTGTGAGGCTCCAAGAAAAGTGATTTCAACACCGACACAAGATACAGAATCTCCAGATGGTTTTGCCTTAGCTTAAGCACCTTGCTTGGTGAATTTGACTCCAAGCTGCTATGGAGCGCCTTCCATGCGATTACTCTCACTGACTGAACCGTCAATGTTTGTGGCTGCTTGCATCAGACAATACTAACTTTGCTGAATGACAGTGCGTTCTTAAAGCCAAATCACTGCACATCTGCCTTGTTTGCCATTTCACAGTGAGTGATTTTGTTGCTTGACTGCAGTGTGTGTTTTTCCTGGCAAAACTGTGTACCATGCCACATTAATTGGCACACTTCATCAATCTGCTGTGGAGGATAAAACTTCTGCAGTTGCTTTCAGCTTCCATTGAAATTCACCCAACATTGTTGGCGTTTGATGAAGCCTGTGTGGTTGCCTTACAATCTAAACATGACATACATTGCCCCGGAGTCATGACACTTTGCATGGACGCAATTGAAAAGTGTGTGCATGCTGGAGGTCCTTGACCAATGTTTCGCCCAGACCTGTGATGTGATCATGGGTAAGAATGGCAGTGTGGAAAGTAGCTTGTGCCCAGGGTTGGAAGTCATGATGCCCACAGGCAACAACAATCTCGATTATGAGTCATCTGGCCGATTCAGGGATGCCTGAGCTCACGACTTGCATGCATGACCGCTGCCCTGCCTGACTAGACGGCACTTTGCAGAATGTTTCCGCTTAATGTCAGACACCGCAGCATGATTGCTAGCTGCACTCCACTGCCTTGACAGAGTCAGCGCGGTGTTCAACGCCCTTGAGAAGTACGGATGGATGTGGACCGCTCGGTAGCGTCTGCAACAGCTCGATCTTCTGGCAACTTTGACCGTGCAGAAGATGCGAACGGGTACCATCTGTCAAGTCACGGGCGGAACGGCAGGCAGGGCAACGTAGGAAAATCGTTCAGGAGCTTGTTTAAGGTGTTAGAGCCGTTGCCGAACCTTGAAAGGCCAGTCAGCACTGCTGATGGTGTGGCACTGCACATTAGATTTGGTGTGTAATCGTCTCTTGGTGATGTTGCAGCGTGACAGGCATCTGGCCAGCAAGGGATGGTTCAATCCAGAGGACTTCACCGCACAGAAGGTGAGCCTGTGACAGCCCATGCACCCAAGCAATCATACACAGCTCTTGCTTGCCATCTTGTAACATACACGTTCAGCACAGCTTGTCAAGGGCACTTGACAGCCTCAATATCCTGCCAAGCTGACTTGAAAAGTGTGCTGTCTATCTGCAGCGCGAATGGGCAAAGGCCACAGGAGACAAGGACAAAGTCATTGGCTGGCCTGCACATCTTTTTGAGCAGTTTGTCATTGTGGTGAGTTGCCATGTACAGCGTGATGCCAAGCTCTTTCATGCACACATCAGGCGTCACTCAGCTACACTTCCTGATTCTGTGTTCTTACCAACAGGGCTTGCCACCGACGACAGATGTCAAATCTGTCATCAGTGATGCTGAGATGCTCCAAACAGGTACTTGGTTTGCACTAATCTGCGCTTGCCTCTGCCATACATGAGGATCCAGACATTTGTGCTCTGCTGCTTGCCTCATGCAAGCATGGCACAGATTGCAGCAGTGCTTGTCTCCTTTACCCATGATCTCTCCTGTTTTGTGTGTAGCCAAGTCAAACAATCTTGATGCTGATGTCAACTTGGAGCTGTCTGAAGACTCCAGGCACAGAGGTCTGAAAGGCACGCCCTTGTCTCCAAAGGTACTTCTACTGGCAACCAGTCTGCTTGTCAAGTTTGCTAGTCCGTTTGCTTGCTGCCTGGTGTCACAGCGTTCATGAATGCAAGCACGCATGATGTTGTTAGGCATGTCAGTGTTGCTGCTTTTAGATGTGCTGCTCCCAGCAGACAGAGTCCTAGTGCATGGTTGCACCATCAGAAAGGAACTTTTGGGCATACTCCATTGAGGAGAAGCTGCCCTGACCTGCTATCCCATCCACGCTTGAGGAAAGGATCAGCTGTTGCCAAGTTTGCAATGTCTTTCTGCAAAGCCATTGCTGGGAATTGCACGCAACATTGCTTGCCTTACCTGATACTGGCCATGATCCAAGCTAGTCTGGCCTGTCAGCTTTGCAGGCCCACAAGCAGATAGCTGCACCTACTTCTACCAGCACATGTTGGCTCAGCGTATGCCATAACCTACAACAGTCAGATTCACGCAGTCAGCATTGAGGAACATCACAAGGATTTGCCTAGCTAGGCTCAACGGCAGCAGCATCCTTCATGCATAACAGCAATGGCCTTATTTACAGATACACGCAATGAGGCATGTCATTCATGACTGTAGGTGCTGTACAACTACCCACCTGAAAGTCCGGTGAGTGTCGACCTGCCTTCCTTCTGTTTTCCCCACGGGGTGCAACCCAACCTGCTGGAGCGCACCCCTAGCATGACCTCCCTCAATGATCTGCTGTACAGCCAGAACTATCTCAACTCAGATGCCAGCTCCTTCATATTCCTGCTCAAGGTGCGTTCTATATTTCCTTCTAAAAACCAGGCATCATGCATGCCTCTCTGCCATATCCCTCATTCCTATATGTTCATGTCTGTGTCTGCCTCTTTGTCAGATTCAGGGCATTAGTATTGCTGCTGTATGCCAGCTATCTCCTGTGCAATCTGTCCCTGCAGAAGGCATTTGCTGCAACTGATTGGATAAGCAAGGTTCTTTCCAAAAGCAGTCAAGCTTCAGGTTGCTTGTAAGCTCTTCCTATGCACTGTCACAAGTTTGGTTCCACCACAAGCTGTGCCTGACGCGACACATGCAGAGTGCGGTATGGAATGCCTGGTTGTGTAGTGTGTTGTGGCCATATGCAGGTGGCAGACAATCTGCCTCTGTACGGTGTGTGCTGCTACATGGATGAGATGGTGCATAGGCCACCCTCTTTGCTCAAAGCCAAGTACCCAGACTGCAACATGCCCCTCACACGCTACATGGTGGCCGCGCCCCGCTGCTACTGCTTCCTTACTCACTATCCATTCTTCAGCCTGCACATGAAGGTGGCTTCATGCTGTCTTTTGCAACCCTCGCCTGCATCTGTATTGGCAAGCCAGGAACAATGTATGCATGCCCCTCTGCTCACAACACACTCTGCAGTCAGCGCCAGAACTCTGACCTTGCTTGACCTGCCTGGACTCTCCCCCATCTTCAATTCAGTACACAACCAGTTTTTGACCCACAGTCCTCACAGATGGCTCCAGCACAGCAGCATTTCAGAAAGGCAGGATTCTGAGTGCATCCACTTGATGTTGTCATGGACAAAGTGGAGTTCTTGCTCCAGCATTTGCAGGTGAAGGTTTGAAGCTGGTGTGTTTGCAGGTGCTTCACATGATTCTGGGCCTGGAGCGCCTGGACAGAATCACCATGTTCATAGATGAGGTAGCAAGCCTGCCCTTGGGAGGTGGCAGAGGTCTATCAGGCCGCCTGGACAGCCGGGAGCTGCCCCATCATGCAATAGGCGCTATAGCATCACAGCGCTCAAACTTAGGTCCACAGGGCAGTGAAGAAGAGCAACAGCGGCGGCGGCAGGCCACAGCTGTGGATCAGCTGCGGAATGGGCCAGCTGGCCCAGTGCCTGTGGGTGGCCACAGCAGCATGCAAGACTTGCATGTGCCGCCGCCACCTGTCAGCATCCGGCGGCCGGGGTCAGAGTCTGCCTTCCCTCTGAATCCTCATCAGTCGTATGATGAGGAGTGGGGCACTATGGCTGGCGGCGGGGGTCATGACTCAGACAGTGATGTCTTTCTGACACCACATGCGTCTGCCATCCTCCCAGATCCAGCCTTTGGGTGCAGAACCAGTCCCAAGTCAAGTCCCAAGCATGAATCCCCAGGAACAGCGCCCACAAGCAGCTTTGCTGGGGACCAGCTCCCGCTCAAATCTCCCGCCACCATCCAATCTGCTGCACACCTGCCACTGCAGCCCTGCCGTTTGCAAACAGACCCTCCTCGCTCAAGGCTTGACCTGTCCTCTTCTGCTTCAGCTCCTGCTGGACCCCCAACTGGACCGCCCAGCACCCCAGAGCGCCCCCACCCATCTACAACAGACAAGTTCTACAGTCCACAGCATCAACAGCCGCAGCAGCTGCAGCAAAGGTCGCCTTCAAGCCTGCTGTCTAGAGCTTCAGCCAGGATTAGAGTTGCTTTGGAAGCCTCAGAAGCAGCGACCATCAAGGCCGGCCCTGCAGATCCCCCTCCTCGCCAGCCTGGCTTGCCTCCCAGCAGTGGCCACCGCCGTACACACTCTCAGCAGGTACCAAGCCCGTGTAACAGCAGCTGCGCTGTCCTTTGAAGAGAAAAATCTCGTCACTGTACCCACATTGTGCAGTGCGTAACTACAGCAGTGTGCACGCATGGACAGAAGGTTCAGCTGGCAGCAACCTCACTTCACAGAAGTCTTACTGATGTGCAGGTGCCAAACAGCGTCAGCAGCAGTGGGGGTATGCACAGAAGGACAAGCTCTTGGCAGCAGCTGCAGCAGCCGCAGCAACCACCGCAGCTGGGGGCTGTCTCTATCTCAGACATGGCGCCAGAACATAGCAGGGGCAGTGAAAGCACGCTAGGAGGGTACATGACAGCGCGCAGTGACACAGCTTCAGGCTTGTCAGAAGTTGGTCACTCTGCGGCGACTCCGCTGTCAAATGTGCAGCAGCATCTGAGGAACTTCAGTGCCCAGTCGCTGTCAGGCTTTTCAGACCCTGGAACGCCTCTTTCTGCTGCGCAAGATAGGGCAGACTTTCTGGTCAATGCTACTGTTCCTCACCGAGGGCCCCATGGCTTCTACCGGGAAGGGCATGAGTCACCTGCACACCAGACGACAGGAACGGCAGGCAGTTCTGATGTGAATTGGGACAGGTTGGGGCAAAGCCCTGCTGGCAGGCAGGGCTCAGATCCAAGTATGCAACAGACTCAACACCCACTGCAGCTGATTTCTGTTGCGTCAGGCTGTAAGTGTGTCTTTTGTAATGTTTCATCTGAGATTGTTGCCCCTGCTTAGTCTTAATGCTTGATCTTCATGCTTAGTAATACAACCGTCTGTTTGCATCATCAGCCTTTTGCTCATGCTTCAGACATTGGGGACCCGAATCAGAAGTGCGGCGGTGATGCCAATGACTGCCTGCTGGATTGTGACTACAACAGTATGTATGACTGCAGTGACTCCTGTCAGCCCATTTGCTACAGTTGGTCAGCACGCTGCAGTTCCTCCACAGTGGCAGACCTTTGACAATCAGCCTCAAGCTATGCCACAGGGGCAGTCTAGGCAACAGTCTGCCTGGGCTCAACAACCAACAGGTCAGGGCCAACACCAGCAGCTCTGGGGGCAGGGCCAGAGCATGCAGCAGCCTCAGGGGCAGCAGCTCTGGGAACAAGGCCAAGGGCAGGTGCAGCAGCAGCCCCTATGGCAGGGTCAGCGGCAGCAGCAGTCCTGGGGCCAGGCTCAAGGGCAGGCCCAGCAACAGTCCTGGAGCCAACAAGGGCAAGGGGAAGCTCAGCAGCAGGTCCCCTGGGGGCATCATCAAGGGCCTTTCCATGAAGCAGCAGCAGCAGGGCAGGAGCAGACCCAGCAAGCAGCACACAGGCCTGAGAGTATACCTCAGGGCCTCTCCCAGCAGCAGCCCTTGTGGTCAGGGCAGGCCCAGCGCCAAGATCCATGGCCGGAGGGTCAGACTCAAGGGCAGAGCCAGACACAGCATGAGCCCCCATGGTTGCAGGGCCAAGTCCCGCAGCCCTCCCAAGGGCAGGTGCATGACCAGGCATCCTGGGTGCAGCCCCCAGGGCACAGTCAAGGCATGCAAGAGCCTGTGGGGCAGCTGCGTGGGGCACCATCTGGACTGCCCTTGGAGCATCGCTCAAGGACAATGCGGACGATGTCCTTTCGGCAGGTGGTGCGCAGCGCCAGTGAGGGTGACGCCATGGCCCTGCAAGCCCAGCCAGCCACTGCTCTGCAGGTGCCTCTCCCTCATCTTGCGCCAACTCTCATGCAGCATACACCTCACAAGCATGCAAGATTTCAGATCTTCTGATACAATTGTGGATCTATGCTTCAAAGCCCAACTCACTGCATCAACCATGATGCAGGCCAATCTGCTTCAAGCGACGCAAGCTAGGTTGTCCAGGTTTACACCCTTGCTTAGCCTCCAGTGTCTCTGAAAGCAGAGCATCAGGTCAAGGTTTGGCCTACCCTAAAGCTGAAGCCCTAAACAGCAAGCAGAGCATGTGGTCATTGCAGGTGATGCAAGCCTATGAGCGCAGCCCAGTCCCACAGCCAGGGGAGGAGTTCGAGTTTTGTCCTGACCCCAGTCTCCAACCCGTTCATTATCTGAGGGGGCGCTCCTCACAGGGCCTGGGGGCCCAGTATGTGCATCGGGCTGCAGTGGCTGCGGCTGAGGCTGAGGCTGGGGAAGGGCTCAGCAGTTGGACCATTGCTGCGCTCTGTCGCTGCCTGAGCTTGGACAACATTCTGCTGCTCTTGACAGGTATGCAACTGCCAGCTTGGCTGTCATGTTGTATGTGTGTCTGAGGCTGAACATGGGAAAGGCTCAGCATTCAGCTGTTGCTGGTACCTGTCATAAGATGATCTCCTGCTGCTCTTGATGCTTATGACATGTCCTGGTCAACAGGAGCTTGCTCTGTCTGTGAGACCATGTGTCTGAGACTGCAAATTTCTAGAGCAGTTGGGCTGCATTGACGTCTTTTTCTAGCTAGCAGCCTGTTTGATTGTACAGCTGAATGGCTCTCAGCCTTCTCAGACTTTCAATGCTAGCATCAGACCAGTAGATGACACAGCAGCGCCTATGCTGACAGCCAGCTGTGTTGATGGGGTTGCCAGCCTGCTGTTGCCCAGTGTGAGATTAGCCCTGCATGCAGCATACATGAGCTGCAGCCAAGCTGGTCTCACTAAACTTAGTACTGTGGTAATCAAGGCTTTGTATCGCTTCTGCCATGCCTCAAGCAAGACCTGAGGGGTTGACCCAAATCCGTTCTTGACATGACACACAGACTGACACCGATGCAGGTGTGCTGTTGGAGAAGCAGCTGGTGCTGTTCTGCCCCAACATCGGCTTGCTGAGCACGTGTGTGCTGTCGCTCATCCCCTTGCTGCGGCCCTTCACCTGGCAGAGCCTGCTGCTGCCGGTGCTGCCAGACAACCTGCTCAGCTTCCTTGAGGCTCCTGTACCCTTTGTCATTGGTGTCCAGGTCAGCTCACGTTTTGCTGCAACATCCTGCCTAGGCTGCTCTGTGTGCCTCCTTGGCCTTGGCTTCATACTACTGCGCCTTTTGTTGAAGTCCTGGTGACTCATTCTGTGGATGTAAAGTATGTGTCCTCTGGGTTGCTCTTTGTGTTCTTGATAGACATTTCTGCAGCCTTCACTCAGGTGTGTTTATGCATTCAGCAGCACATTGCTATTGCAACCCTGTGTTCATGATGAAGCTCTGAATTTGGTGGTCGCTTCCCTGATGAAATTGTAGTTGCCGTGCCAGTGCCTCAGTGTTGCCATACTGTCCTATGCCAAAAATTCCGTACTAGGATTGGCTTGTTGAAGTTGCTTTGACAATGTTTCTGCGTGATGCAGTACAAAACGAGCGAGGTGCGGTCAAAATGCAGCAGCTTGATGCGGGTCAACATCTACAAGGACCAGATCAAGACTTCCGGCCACATGCCTCCTCTGCCCAATGACAAAGCCTTGTATGCTTCCCTGCGGCCAGCTTACAATGTTCTCAAAGCTGCTGGGCAAGAGAGGAGAGGCGGCACGCCCATGTATGCAATCAGTGAAGAGCAGAAAAAGGCGGCTGACACCATGCTGCAGGTGAGCTGCCTCACATGGTGTATCCTTGTTTGTTTATAGCTGACCTCTGCAATGTGTCATTTCAGCTATCTTCAAGGGGCACTCGCAGCAATGTTGACGCGTATGTTGCCCAGTAAAGCCCAGCTAGGCAAGTCAAGCTCTGATTGTATAAGGCATGAGTGATGTCTGTAAATGAAGAACACTGAGGGCCTCTGAGTTAATCGTGTTGAGTTTCCGGCCGCCAAAGCACATGCTTGCTACCAGCGTGAATGACATGCTTTTTATTGCTTTGCAGGCTTTGCAGGACTACCTGTCCAGCATCTGCAGTGAGCTTCAGTCGTACACCATCACTGATGTACAGACACCAGATCGCGTCGCTGTCTTGTTGAAGGACTCATATATTGAGTCTTTCCAGCCAAGAGACAGGGCGTTTGTGAGGCAGTTCACAGAAACTCAGATGTTCTCTGTGTACTGTGATTCTGTTATTAGATAGGTGGTGGCATGTGAAGTATAATTGAGTGAAGGTGTGTTGCGCTACATGACATCGGTGGTGTGGTCAGGTCCAAGATGTCGAAGTGTGGTCTGACTAATCTAGCTTTCGTGTCTGAGATCATGAATAACACATGTACATTTCGTTGGATGCCCAGAATTTTTTAGTAGTTCTAGAAGTCTTCGAAGCACATCAAATCGTAGGGCATACTATGCATGTTCACATGTACGCTCTAGAATTCTTAGAGATATGGACATTTGCTCCCACCGACAAGTATATCGGCGGCTATTGCTGTGGCCCATAGTAATTTGTATACATAAGTCCCAGGAGCTGTCGAACATCGCGGAAAATGCATGATAGATGTCGTGGATAGCACAGCATGATCATGCGCAGCTTGCCCTTGTCTCTTGCCACGCTGTGGGAATGCTAGACCTCGCGAG